>ERZ842401.6767-NODE-6767-length-12092-cov-19.893412_pt1 | contig 12092 bp, 10 predicted proteins | sample MGYA00521270_ERZ842401 | MGnify/ENA primary metagenome ERZ842401 (study PRJEB31892, sample SAMEA3878208) | bioreactor metagenome | biome: Moose rumen | place: Sweden | collected 2011-10 | study: EMG produced TPA metagenomics assembly of the PRJEB12797 data set... | reverse complement strand
CGCTTTGCGCACTTGTGTTTTTTACGAAATTCTTTCTTTACGCCTCTGCGCACTTGTGTTTTTCCTTTTACAAAACACGCTGTGCGTGCACCTGTGTTTTTCATTTTTTTACAAAACACGCTTTGCGTGGCGCACTTGTGTTTTTGGTCAAGACACGTCCTGCGTGAAATAAACAATGCGCCACGAGCCTTTTTTGACAAAGCCTGCTCTTTCGTACGAGTGAACGGCGCGCGTATTGAGCTCCCGCACAAAAAGCGCAGTCTGCTTTCCGCCCTCCGCCGCCTTTCGCGCGATGTGGCTCACGAGCTTTCCTGCAATCCCCAGCTTGCGATACAGCGGCTTCGTGTACACGCCCCCAATCTGCACCCAATTCACGCCTTTCGCGCTTGTATACGCCTTTGCAACGTACTCATCTCCGATTTTATCGGCGTACACGTCCTGCAATCTGAGCTTTCCTGCCAAGCCCAAACGGCACGAGTCGGCATTGAACTCAATCCCCGTCGGCAAAACCTCGTTTTTCTGATATTCTTCCTCCATCGACAGCAAAAACATCAAGTCTTTCGTGCTGCACTTCACGATTTCCCCCGTGTTCTTGAGCGCAACCGTCCCGTCTACGCTTTCAGTCGGCTTTTCCGCGCTGTACTCAATGCCGTACAAAGACGCACGCTCTTCCTTTTCCTGCGCTTCCCTCTCAAGCTCTGCAAACTCGGCTTCACGGCGTGAAAAAGTATCGCGCTCGGCTTCGTATTCCATTCGGTAATATTCCCGCGCCTCTAAAACTTTATCCACGCCCGCAAGCCGCACCGCATTTTCTAATAATTCGCTTCCGTCCGCCTCGCCGTTTATGCAAAACACGCCCCGTTCAGCCAAAAACGGAGAGAGCAGCTCTGTCGCTTCCCCAATCCGCTTTTTGCTTCGCACAGAGAGCTTTTGCGCAAAGGGCAAACAGTGCAGAAGCGAGCCGGAATTCGACAGCGAAAACACTCCTGCAATCGTCGTTTTGTCTTCCACGAGCAAAAATATGTTTCCTCTCCCTCTCAACGCCCGCTCCACAAGTGAAACGCACCTCCCCTCGTATGCTTTTAAGAAGCGCAAAGCCTCGTTTCTATTTTCACTCGTCATTTCAACAATTCTCATTTTTTTCTCCCAAAAAATTTCTTTTACAATAGACCTGTTCGATAATATAGTTTTGACAAGGGGCTTAAGCCCCTTGCTACAGCAAAAGTTTTTAGTTTCCTCACCAGGTCTAATGTCAACACTCACAGTGTTTTCGTCGCAAAGAACGCCGATGTAAGCCCGACAAAAATCGCCAAGCCCAAAACGTGCACGGGAACGAACGAACTCAATGCCAACGCGCCGAAAGAAATCGCCGTCGTCAAAAACGAAAGCACAATCGCCGCATTTTCTTCTTTCGAGCCGCTGTGTGCCGTGGCGTAGATGATGTAGTCGAGCCCCAAGCCGAAAACGAGTATCATCGCCGTAACCGAAAAGAATTCTATCGCCTGAGCGCACAGCGCAAACACCGCGACGATTGCGCACACGCTAAAAAGCGGCACAAACGCGATTTTCAGGGCTTTTTTCCAGCTGAAAAACGCTTTTATCGCGGCGAAAATCACGATGTAGGCAAGCGCAAACATTTTCACGATGAAAATCGAGAGTTTGTCCAGCCCTGCGCTGATGGAATCGACTTTGTTATCAAAATACACGCCGTCGATTTTTTGCGCGAGGTCGGCGTAGAATGCGCTGTCCGTGATTTTCGACGGCACGATGAGCGAATAATACTTTCCGCCGCTTTCCCCCAGCCACAGAGAGCCGATAACGCTTTTCAAAACCTGCGGCACGCGCTCAAAATCGCTTTTTTCTTCTATATTAAAGTACTTTTCCCGTTCGCTCTCAAAATCTTTTCTTACTCTCTCTTCGCTTTCCTCGTCAAAGCCGAGATATTCCATTTGTTCGCCGAGCCGCGCGAGTAAGAGCCCTGCTTTGTCGAGGGAATCGCGCTGCGCCTTTAGCGACGGCAAAAACCTTGTTGTCGAAAGAAAATCCGAAATGCCGTTTTCTCTCAAGATTGAGCAGACGAGCTCTTCTTTCTCTAAAACGCCCTGTGCCGTGCTGTCGGAGATGATGAGATAGCTTGCAGGGGAGTATTCGAGGACTTTATACGCCAAAATCGTGTCGTCTTTGAGCCTTCCAGCCATTTTATACAGCGAAGAGATGTTGTTTTTGATTTTGATGTCGTCTTTTTTCGCGAAAATCACCGCGGCGAACGCACAAAACAGCACGAAACAAGCGATTTTCGGCGTGTTTTTCGGGATTTTTGGAAAAAGAGAGCGTTCAAGCAGCGTGATACGCCTGTTTTCAGCTTTCTCAAGCGGCAAAAGCGGGAAAAATCCGAGCGAAGTGAGATAAGTACTCAAAATTCCAGCGAAAGAAAACACCGCCATTTGCTTGATGAGCGAGAACGGCGCGAAAATTAAGAGAAAATAGCAAAGAAGTGTGGACAAAAGCGACAAAGATGCGCCTTTGAAGAGCTTTTTTCTGATTTGCGCAGTGGAAGAAAGCGAAATATCGGCTTTCCAGCTGATAAAATAGTGCAAAGAATAGTCGATAGACGAGCCTATAAGAGTTGTGCCAAAGACGAGCGTCAGCGAATGGATTTTTCCGAACGCCGCGTGAGTTGCGCAAACGGCTGCAAGGACGCTCAACGCGATTGACAGAAGCGAAAAAGCGATAGGCACGGGACTTTTGAAGAAAAACAAGAGCAAAACGAGCACGGCAAGGGTGCAAACGGCGGAAATGCGGCTGATTTCGCGCTGTGCGGAGGTCGAACTGTGGTAGGAATGGAATGGAGTGCCGTAAAAAGCGAAGCGCACGCCGTCTTTTTCGAGCGGGGAGCAGACGGAATAGATGAGCGGCACGGCATTCGTCTTTGAATTGAGCTTTGCACCCATTTTCGAGAGCTGTGCGCGTATCATAACGTACCATTTTCCCTCGAAAAAGCGCGACAGCACGCCGTCTTTGCTCTGCATTGCCACGCCTGAATCGCTTATCGCCTGCAAATAGCTTTTCGCGATGCCCTCCGAGAGCATAAACGGGTCGTTTTCGATGTCGTCCAAGCCCAAAATCGAAAAGCCGAATGCGCTTGCGAGTGCGTTCTCGCAAAATGCGTCTGCGTCGCTTTCGAGCGCGGCTTTATCGCTGTCCGAGATGAAACGCCATTTGTTTTCGCCGACAAACGCTCTCACGTCGTCCATCGCCGAAATATCTGCGCTCATCGTCATCGAATTGAACTGCGGCGCAGCGTGGAGCGCGGAGAAAACTTCCTCGGCGACCGATTTTGCACGAGAGAAATCTTCGTGGCTGACTAAAATAAAGACATTTTCGCTTGAGGTTTTGCCTAAAGCTTTGTCTGCCGCCTGCAGCGCGCGGTTGGACGAGCTTTCGGGCAGCATATTCATAAAATCCGCGTCGAGCGAAAAGCCAGAGTGAGCGATAACCGACGCGGCAAAAAGGCAGATGAGCAAAAGATGAAAAAATGCCCAGATGCGAAAGAAAAACGCATTGCTATCTAAAAAAGATTTCATAGGATTATTCATATTCGGCTAAAAAGAGGGGTGGAGCTGGTTTGAAAACGTGTACAAAATCGTATCGCCGTTCGCCTGCGTTACGAGCACGCTGCGCATTTCTTTTTTCACGCAATCGACGCGCATATCTATAGAAGAAATCGCGCTTTGAATAGTTTTGTCTTTCGGCTTCATCGAGAGCGCACAACTTTCGCCCTCGTCGGCAAAGTCCACAAAGAAGGCATCTTCGAGTGCGCTCTTATCGCCCGAAAACACCGCGCTCATCATCTGTGCGACGCTCTCAAACACCTGATTGCTTCCTGCTTCGATGATGTTTTCTTTTCCGTCCGCGCCAATCTGCGTGATTTTTGTCTTTTCCACTTTCATCACGCTCTTAAACGGCTTCACCGTTCGCCATTCAATGCCCGCCTCGTCGATTCTAAACGTGCCAGAGGATTTGAGCGGTCGTTTCAAGGCTTTCGCCGTTTTTTCCTGCGCAAAATCGCCCGATGTAGCCTTTCTCTCCGTGAGAAAAGCGCACACTTCGTCCAATGTGGTCGCCATAACAGGCGCGGCAAACAGATATATAAGAGCTATCGCTATTATTCGCTTCAACATCGTTCTCCAAACAAAGATTCTCATCTTAAATTTACTTTTTCTGAGTAAAAAAAGCAATATCGCATTTCATTTTCTCTATATAATAGAGTCGATAGCTACTATAATATAAAGTACACAGATATGTAAGGAGGAAAAAGAGCAAATGCCGAACTGGATTTACAACACAATGCACTTTGACACAGCGGAGGCGTTTCGCGCATTTTGCAAAGCGTATTGCAAAGAGGAAGAGGAGGGACTGACATTTAGTTTTGCTTCTGTCGTCGCCGAGCCAGAAACGGAGGCAGAGTGCCGCGAAAAGTATGGCGAGAAATACATTCTGAGCGCAGACGGAAAAAGCCAAGACGGGCTTAAACTCGGGCGTGTAAAGGGAAAAGAATGGTTTAATTGGTACGATTGGCAAACGGATTTTTGGGGCGTGAAGTGGGACGCGAGCAATTCTTTCGTCAACAAAGAAAAGCGGCAAATCGGCTTTGAGACTCCGTGGGGCGCGCCTGTAAAACTGTACGAAATGCTTGCATCGCAGGGCTGGAAGTTCCGCTTTACCGCCGACTGCGAAGGAGATATGTGGAGAAGCGAGGGGCACGCGGACGAAAACGGCGTTTTTATCGATAACGAAGAGCAAGAAGACGATTTTTCTGATGATGAAGATGAAGTGCAAAAATAGCGCGGTCTTTTGCGGGGAAAAACGGCGAGCCTAAAACGCCTGCGCCGATTGATTCTATAAACAACGCCGAGTATCCGCCCGATATTCCTTTTTAACACATTTTTAGACAAAACAAAAACGGAGGCTTTTACACCTCCGCTTTCTTTTTATCAAATAAACTTGAAAATCGTCTTTCAACTTTACAAAGTAGCCTGCGGCTATCAATAACCGTCGCTCATCTCGCGGTTGCGGTCTTTTTGCAACAAATCCGCGTACACGGGGCTTCTGCGCCCGAGTTCATCTTTGAGCGACTGCGGGAACGGAATGTATCGCCAGAAAATATTGCGCACTTCCTTCGTCAACTTTTGTATTCCCGTTGATTCCTTCGTCATCCAAAGGATATAATCAGCGATGAAGTATGTCTTCAAGTCGCCCTTGAGCTTTTGGCTTTCAATCCACTGATAATACTGACCTGTCAAGCCGTCTGCAGTCCAGTCAATCGCCTTTGCCTTTGCAACCTGCCATCTCAAATCTGCAACCGCCGCCAAGCACGCAATTTTAAGGTCGCGCGGATACATCGGGATTGCAATGCGTCCGCGGCTCGTGAGGCGATTATAGCGATTAAACGGTTCCCAACAAATTCCCATATCGCCATACGTCGGAATAAGCAATGTATACGGAACAATGCGGTTATGTTGGTTCTTGTGAATGCGCACAAAACAATCGGGGTCAATCGATTCAATCCAAGTGAATGTTTTTATCACGTTTTCGCGGAAACCTGTTGTATTCGGCAGGCAGTGGAAAAACTCTCGTGAGTATACAGGGAAATGATTTCCCTTTCTTCCGACGGTCATCTTTGCCATTTGGCGAACAGTGTCCATTTCCTTTTGGATTTCAGAGAGGTCAACCTGCACTTCCTGCGGCATATCTGCCATCTTGCTATCAAGAGAGTTACCAACCTCTTTTGCTTCTTGGAATTCGTCGAGATACTTCACCAATTCTTTATCGATTTTCTGCAATGCACGAAGTCTATCTTGAATCTCGCCTACTAATCTGCGCTGTGCATCGCTCCACGTCATTTTATGCGGAGCTAAGCCCACATAATTCGGGTGTTCACACAGATTATCTATTCGGCTTTTTAGCTCAGATTCCACCATTGTTCGCTCGCTTTCTTTCGCGCTCAACTGGCTTTCTGCGCTCTGCAATTTGCCTTCGTTTTTGCTTTTGAGCTGCATAAGATATTGCTGCTCTGCACTGCCGCCGCTTTGCATTTGGCTCTTTCGCTGAGGTCCTTCATCGGTCGCAGACAAATCCAGTTTTCCCGTCGCAATAGCCTGCATCCATTCGTCTAAATATAAAATCGGCTCGCCAGATACGTTTTCAAAGAATGCTTTAGAGAACATATCCTTTTGCTCTGCCGTGAAAAGAGATGGCAAAGCCACCGCATAGCGCAACACCATTCGTTTCGGCATCGGCGTTGAAGAAATATTCATCTTTGGTGCTAAAGACTTCACAAACTCCCAATATGCGCTGATTATCTGCTGGCGATACATTACGCGGTCTTGTGGGTCTTTGCTCGTGAGGTACTTCGACAACAGCGTATGCAGTCTTTGCGCGCTTTGTCCCTCTCCGCCCATAAGCACTTTATAATATTTAGGGTCATCAAATACACCCGTTGAAGTGTCTTGAAATGTCTTTTCGACAGGCTCAAATCCTTTTATACTCAAATCTACCTTGAAAGGACTTCTCGCAGTCGGAATCTCATCATCATCAAACACACCTGCTGTTTCGTTTGAAAAGTCCAATCCTGGAATATCAAACTCATCTGTCGAACCATCATCGCTTGGATTGTTATCAAGAATGAAGGCAACTGGGTCAAAATCATCAGCCATAAATTTTCTCCTAAAACTCCCCTCTTCAGTATATCACATTATCTTCACATTAGCAATGTTACTTTTCCTGCTCATCACTTTCTAAAGATGACAAGATTGCGCTCTCTCGGCTCAGTTGTATTCTCGGTCAAAAACGGCACGCACAGACTCAGCTTTTCATAGCTCGGCACAATCTCTTTTATGCCCTCCATTTCCTCTCTGATTTTCTCGCTTTTCGCTTTATAGGCAATGACGACACCGCCAAGAGCAAGCATTGCAAGAATTGTCTTTGTCATATCGAGAGTAAGCGGACGGAATGCACGGAAAGTCGCTATATCAAGGCTCTTTTTCTTGATTTTATCCGCGTCTTTGTTTATCACGCTGACGTTCTTCAAGCCAAGCACAGCCGCAGTACTTTCCAAAAAGCCGCACCTCTTTTTCATTCGCTCTATCAAGCAAAAGTTATATTCGCTAAACACGCTTGCAAGCACAAGACCAGGAAATCCAGAGCCAGAGCCTATATCACCGATAATAAGTTTCTCGCTGCCTTTTTTTGCCTGCTCTTGCTTTGCGATTGAAGCAAATGTCTTCACTCCTGCAAGGCAGTCAAGAACGTGGTGAATAGACAACTCATCGTAATCATCAGTACCAACGAGGTTCGCCGTTTTATTAAAGAGCTGTATCTCTTTAATATATGCGTCCATCTTCTGCTCAAGCTCATCTCGCGAAATACAGCCGCCGCCGAAGTCTGAAAAAATAAAATCGATACCTTCTCTTAGCTTGCTCATCTGTTATCCGCCCTGTATGTGCCGCGCCCAATATCAAGCAATAAATCCGCATTCCATCTGTCGTCGTGGTCTTGCAGCGAAACGAGGTTACCCGTGCGGCTTGCCGTCAGCGTCGGGCGAGTGGAAAGGCGATACACATACGAATACGGGTTTGCTCTGTCTTGCGACACAGAAGCGGCGACCGTATACGTTTCTGTTCCGTTTTGCGCTCCTGACGGGCGGAAGAGCAGATAGAATGTTTCTGTATAAAAAAGCCCGTTCGACAAATACCGTCTGTCGCCTGTTACCAAAAACGAACCGTCAGCTTGAGTATCCGAAACATACACCGTGCGGCACGTCGAAATCAAGCTGTAGCCATTGACCGTGAAGCGCAAAAGAGAAGCGGCGGCACTCGGCACAATGTTTTCTTGCTTATCCTGCTTTGCGCCTAGCGACAGCTCTTCGCTTTGAGCTTTCTCCACGCTTTCTGCGCTCGAAGAATCTTCTGCGCTTGTAACGATGTTTCTTTCTTTTAACACCGCCTGTGTTTCTGCCACTTGCTTTTTCAGCTCGGCGATTTCAGAAAGAATCTGCTGCAGCAAAACCGTCGTCGCCTCACTGCCTGTGTTCTGTGCGCTTGTAAGGTTGCCGAGTAAGCCCATATTGCCAAGCGAAGAAATATCCGTCGCAGAAAGCGGGATTGCGGCTTTTTTAAGCGTTTCGCTCACACTTGTTTTTTGTTCACTCTTTTGCACCGTATCGGTGTTGTTGCTCACAGCCTCTTTTGCTTTTCTCGTCGTCGTAATGTTATGCCCAGGCGCGTAAAAGCCTCCCGATAAAGTCGGAGAAGTTACGGTCGGCATAGAAGGCATTGTCGGGCTTTCTGACATCGACACACTCGGCTGGGCAAAAAGAGATGCCGACAGAGATATTAACAGTGTTGCAACTGCTCTTTTACATACTTGCAAGGTGTTCCTCCACAATTTCAAGACGTTTTTCAAGCTCGTTTATCGTCTTTTCGAGCCGCTGCTTTTCCTTTTCGAGCTTGCTTTTCTTATCTTCGTCGCCCGAAGCCTTTCTCTTCATCATTTCGCGCACTGTTTCTGGGCTTTTTCCCTTCAACAGCTCTTCTTCTGCCCTCGCTCTCTCGTCGCTCTTTTTAATCGAGCTTATCATCTTCATATTCTCAAATCCAATCGCAGGATTCACGGGCACTGTAGCAACTTTCGTAATCGAAGACGCAGCAGAGCGAGTTATGCGCAATACGCGGTCAAGATAATCTTCGTATCGGATATTCGCCTGCTCGCACAACTCGTGCGCACGAGATAGCTTTTTGCCGAACTCTACCATCAGCTTGCCGTTCGCCTCAAGATAATTCACGCGGATTTCTTTCGTAAGCTCTTCTAGCTCTGGGCTTGCCGACATATCCATTTTGTAAATGCCCTTTTCTTCGGCTTTGTCTAAGAGTGAATGAAACTTCGCCCAAAACGCATTTGTATGCACTTTGCTCGATTTAAGCGGTGTTTTCCCGTCCGCCTCGGCAATCTCCGCTTCATTTATAAGGTGATGTGTATACTCGTGAATCGCCGTATACATCAGCTGATTATCGTTTTCAAAGTTCTTATTGTGAAGCAAAATCTCCTGTGTTTCGGGTTTATACAATCCGTTCACTCGCTTGCTTTCTTTTCCTGTCAGCGTTACCGTGAAATCGAGTTTAGTTTCCTCAATCTCCAAAAGTTTCGCTTTTATCTCTTCGTTGTCCATTCTCTCAAACCTCGTTCTATCCACTTTATTCCAAATATCCCATTGCGCCGAGTATAAGGCTTGTCGCAACCGTCGCCGCGGTTTCGGTTCTTAAAATGCGCTTGCCCATTCCAAGCCTTATATATCCGTTTGCCTCAAGCAGCTCTCTTTCTTTTTCGCTCCACCCTCTTTCGCTTCCTATTGCACATACAGCCGCAAGCTGTTTTGTAACAGACAAGGGCTGTTTTGTAAAGATTTTAGCTAAAAAACAGCAAAGGCTCATTGTCGCCTTGACGTTATCGGGGGCGATTTTTATAAGTTCTCTTTCTCCCTCTCTTTTCTCGACGCTCTCCAAACACTCTTTTAGCGACGTATGAACAAACAGTTCAGGGACGTGCGTACTTGCCGCCTGCACACTGCCGTCAAGAAGCATATTATACGCGCTTCCGTCTTTGATGACGTTTGAATCCAAATACGATTTTTCGCCCAACTCCGTCGCCGTCAAATGCACGCTTCTCACGCCAAGACTCGCCACATCGCGAAAGAGCCGCTTGAGCTGTATCGGGCGCGGAAAGCCGATGATTAAATCGAGCGGATACAGCTCTTTTCCGTCGCTCTCTGGGCGAAAATCGAACGAAATCCCCTCTTCACTTATCGCAGTAATCACCGCTTTTCCAGCCTTCGAGCCAATCACGCCTGCGCTAAACTCATCGCCGACATTCTTGTGCAAAATCTTTATGATATGCTTTGCCCGCTCATCTTTAAGGCTCAAAACACCGTGAGCAAAATCGTCTTTACTAAAATCCTCTTTGCGAAAAAGACAAATATTCATACTATTCTAAAGAGTATAAAATGAAATATAAGAATATTCAAGGATTATATCAAAAACTCTTTCGCCTCTCTTACACTAATCGAGGGTACTGACTTACACTAATCGAGGGTACTGTCTTAGACTAAGACAGGGTACTGACTTACACTAAGCGAGGGTACTGACTTAGTCTAAGACAGGGTACTGACTTTTTTTTCTGCGCTAAATCCCCTCTTTTTTAGTTGTCTTTTCTTCTTATTATTGATATAGTAAGAAGTATGAAGATTATACAGGGCGTGTCTGCCTCTAGCGGAATTGGAATCGGCAAAGTATTTATTATCCCCGACACACAAAAGCGCATTATTCCCCAGCGCGCAATCCTTCAAGATGAGATTGACGACGGCTGGAAGCGGTTTTGCAATGCAGTGAAAACGGTGCAGCTTCACATCACGGTCAGTATCGGAGAACTGCTCAAAGATGATTTACAGCGCATTATCTTTGAAACCTATCAGCTTATGCTGGACGACCCTGTCTTTATCCAGCAAGTGCGCACTGCTTACGAAAAGGATTTACTCAACATTGAGCATATTCTTGACCGCGAAGTAAAGGCGTATGCCGACCGATTGCGTACGAGCGGAAATGAGTATCTTGCAGAGCGTGCCACCGACATCGAAGACGTGTTCGGCCGCGTGTTAGACGAGCTTCTTGGCTATCACCCGTTCAATATCGAGCAAGTGCCAGACGGCGCTGTCATAGTAGCTCACGCCTTGAACCCGAGCGACACGGTTATTCTTTCCAAGCGCAAAATAGCGGGACTTGCCTTGACAGAGGGCGGCGTGTCGAGCCATGTGGCGATTTTGGCAAAGAACTACGGTATTCCTGCGGTCTTCGCTCTTGAAAACATCACCTCTCAAGTAGTGCAAGACGAAACAATTATCGTTGACGGCACGACGGGGGAAGTTACGATTTCTCCTGATGAGCAGACGATAAAGAACTGTAACGAAGCCATTGCCGCAGAAAAGGCGCATCAAAAGGCTCTCAAAATCTTCCGCAATCGCTCGGCGGTTACCAAAGACGGCATTGTCTTAAAGATTTATGCTAATATCGGCACGATAGAAGAGGCAGAGCTTGCACTTAAAGAGGGGGCTGACGGAATCGGGCTGTTCCGCACAGAGTTCCTGTTTATGAACGACCAAAGCGAATTGAGCGAGGACGCGCAATTCGAGGCATACAAGAAAGTGCTTGAGATTATGGACGGTCGCCCTGTAACGATACGCACTCTTGACGCGGGCGGCGACAAGCTCTTAGACCTAGAGGAAATCCCGAAAGTCGATGAGAAGAACCCGATTATGGGACTGCGCGCTATTCGATTGAGCTTAAAATATCCGCATTTGTTTAAGACACAGCTGCGCGCGCTTCTTCGTGCGAGTGCGTACGGTGATTTGCGTATTATGCTGCCGCTCATTACGGACGTGTCGCAGGTGGAAGCGGCAAAAGCGATGATACGAAAGGTGAAAAGCGAGCTTGACGCGGAGGGTATTCCGTACAAAGAAGATACGCCCGTCGGCATTATGGTGGAAACGGCGGCGGCGGCGATAATTGCAGATGTGCTTGCAAAGCGGTGTGATTTCTTTTCGCTCGGCACGAACGACTTGACGCAATACACGATTGGCGTTGACAGAGAGAATCAGCAAGTAACAGCGTTATACAACGAGTTTCATCTGTCTGTCTTGCGCCTTATCAAGAACACGATTAGCGCGGCAGAAAAGGCGAATATCGGCGTGTCGGTGTGCGGAGAGATGGCGGCGCGGCCGAACAGCGTGCTGACATTAGCAGGAATGGGAATCCGCAAATTGAGTATGAGCGCAAAGCAGATTACGGGCGTAAAAGAGTTGCTCTCTCGTTTCTCGATAACCGAGCTGCAAGCCATCGCCGATAAATCCCTCAATTCATTCTAGCAGCCACGGGCTGTTTTTCAAAAGCCAGAGGCTTGTTTTTACGACACAATTCTACAAAGGAACATTTATGGCAAAGAAAAAGCAAAAGCCAGATTTCAGCAAACCCAAACCGTCGAAGACG
>ERZ842401.6764-NODE-6764-length-12097-cov-7.163926_pt1 | contig 12097 bp, 14 predicted proteins | sample MGYA00521270_ERZ842401 | MGnify/ENA primary metagenome ERZ842401 (study PRJEB31892, sample SAMEA3878208) | bioreactor metagenome | biome: Moose rumen | place: Sweden | collected 2011-10 | study: EMG produced TPA metagenomics assembly of the PRJEB12797 data set... | reverse complement strand
TGCGCAAGGATATGAGATACCGCCCGGAAAAACGTATCGGCGGTAAACGCAGAAGATACATCACCTTCATCAGAAAGGAACTTACAAAGGAAAGGAATAAAAGCAATGGCTAATGAAAGAATCATTATGATGATGTTGTGCTTCGGAGTTAGCATAACTGAGCTTGCCGACCAGCTTATATTATCGGAGGAGGAAATGGTCGATAATCTCAACACCGAAATGGACATTACTGAAAGCTTTGAGGCAATGCTGGCGATAGCTGAAATCGTAAAAAGAGGGGAGAGGGCATAATGGATACGCTGGAATTTACTAAGGAGCTTGCAGCTCGTAAGGGAATATCCGAGCAGTCTGCCTATCGTTACATAAATTCGGTGATGGACACCATTCGCCAGATACTTGCCGAAGGTGACGAGGTGAGGATAGGCAGCTTTGGTAAGTTCACAGTCGTCACCGACCTTGAGGGCAACAAAACTGCTATGCTCTGTTCGGGCAAGTCGCTGCGGCAGGCTTTGACGGCGGGGGAGGGGATAGTCTGAAGGAGACACCGAAGATAGTTCGTAGGTACGGCTGCTGTGAGGTCACTATTTCATTCAAGGAAAATGCGGAGGATATAAAGGACAAGATACTGTGGCTTCTGCTTGAAAACTACAAGGAGCATTTGGCACAGAAAATGTCTGCAAGCGTTTCCGGCAATGAGGATAAAAGAGTCGGATAGTCTGCCTTATACTATTATATATATGGCATAAAAAATAGGGCTGCGACTTGGCAGCCCTATTAAGTGGTGTTGGGTGTTTAAATCATAATATTATATATAGTATCAGATGTAGGTTACTTTGTTCCCGATCCTTTCAAGCGGCTTGCGGCAGGGGAGTCCGTCCTCGGTATCAGCATACCCGATAGCCAGCGCACCATAGATACGCTCGTTTTTCTCAAGCCCAAGAGTGCGCTCATACTCAAGCAGAGCCTTGTCCTCGTTCAGCCATTTGAGCTGGTTTATCCAGCAGCTGCCAAGGTCAAGCTCGTTTGCAGCTATCATCATGTTTTCAAGGGCGCAGGCGCAGTCAGCGATGTTGTTGCCGTAGTCCTTCTGATTAGCTACGATTATCAAGGTGTCGGGATTGTAGTGGAAAATGTAATTACCCTTTTTCGAGGCTCTGATCGAATTGGCGATAGACTTGTACATACCCTCGGTGATCTCCATTTGAGCGAAAGCCGATTGTGCAAGTTCTGCCAACTTTGCAAGTACGTCCTTATTTCTTATAACAATAAAATGGCAGGTCTGCGAGTTACCGCCGCTTGGTGCAAAGCGCCCTGCGCTTACTATCTTGTCAAGCTTTTCTAACTCAACAGGCTTGTCGGAAAAGCGGCGGGTGCTGCGGCGGGTCTTTATAGCTTCGAGTGTGGTCATGATGATCTCTCCTTTTTGGTGAGTTTACAGTTCGCTTATCAGTTTTATCTTTATCGGTCTTGCTGTCAGAAATTCCGCATTTTCGTCCATTGAGGTGTTCGGATGCTGATAAATATCCTCACCCACAGTAATAGGCTCGTCGATGACATACAGATAGCCCTTTGCTGTGCCGTTATGCTTTATGCTACCGTCATCTTCGTATTCGAGGCTTGTGGGTTTATGTGAGAAGGCTTCCGCAAGCTCACGCCACTGGGTTATGGTACTGCCTGTTTTCAGCTCTGTCAGGACAAGATCAGAGCCGTGATACCAGGGCTTGTTCGGGTCAATAGTTATTTTCATATCTTCCCCTTTTAGTATTCATCCAAGAAAGCCTGCAGCTTTTCAAAAAATTTCCCTATGTGCAGGCCGTCTATAAAAGAATGATGAGCTTGAACAGAAACGGGCATAAGGAGTTTTCCGTCTTTTTCATAGTATTTGCCCCAGTCAAAAAGCGGGGTCGCATTATCCTTCTTGCCGGAATTGGTATGCGAGATGTGTGTGTATGTCACCCAGGGCATTGGAGAACATTGGAATACATCATTTCCTAAAGGTCCTGTAAAGTATTCCTTCTGTTCCTGTGCAGTCCTGGTCGCTAATTCTACATACTCTTGGATATCGTCTATCATTGGAACATTTACTACTTTGAAAAGCTCGGTTTCAGGGTTAAGATAGGTAAAGGCTGTGTCTATCTTATCAAAAAGCACGACCTTTCCGTCGAGAAATCTGTATCTGAAAGCCTCAATCTCGTTGGCACATTTACAAACGGCATAGACCATAGCCATAGTAAACGAAAGCCCCTGCTCCTTGGTTTTTCTCTTGAAATTAGTTATGTCAGCTTCAAATGTAACGCAAAATGCAGGCTCAACGCTGTTTCTGAACACCATGCAGTGCATAGCACGTTCCCATTTTGTTTCATCTATTACAGTATAATTGTTCGCCATGTTAATTCGCCTCCGTGGAGTAAAAGACCATTTTGATTTAATTGTTCACAAAGTTATCTATTACAGCCATTATCTCATCAAGCCGCTTCTCGCCAATACCATTGATGCTGCCTATCGCCTTACGCAGTTCATCAAGGTCAACGCTGGCGGTTTCAATGCTTTCAGCACCCTGATGATAAATGTCGGTTAGAACAGCCTGCATTTGCTCCCGACTCATTTTCTTAAACTCTTTATATAGGCTTCTTGGTAATTCAAATCCTTTTTCTTCTGACATTGCTGTGCTCCTTGCTTATTTAAAACTTTATCCTTGACCTCCGCAGCTTTGCCTGTAGGTCATCGGGGAGAATATCAGCTTCCATAAACTGCTCAAACATTTCTTTGGGCATAAGAGCAAGCTGTTCCTCGGAAAGCTCACGAATGGTGTCGCAGATCTCATTATACATTTCCTCGGCAGACTTTTCATCGCCTAATTCTTCATCTGTCTGCTCAATAAGTTCATTTATAAAAAAGCTGCGTACCTCCTCAAACACCTCAAATTCAGTAACCTCGGTCAGCTTTATATCATTTTTCTCGCAGAAATCAAGCAGGAAATAGTATGTTCTCTTGTCTATGACCCGCATTTCTTCCGGCAAAAATCCGTTTTCCTTGAAATCATTTACCACACATTCAAGCATATCATCACTGTTTAGCTCATAACCGCTGAACAGGTCGGTGTAAAAATAGTCGCCATCATCAGCAATATCGGCAGCCATAAATGTAACAGCATAAGAAACGGGAGATGAAATATCCTCCATATCATCTGGGACAGGCGTTGGGGTATAGACAATATCGCATTCGTACACACCATGATGAGGCAGCTTTTTTCTTATCTTTCTTGTGGAAGGGTATGAATAATTAGGCTCTTTTGCTTCGGGGTATCCGATCTCTGAAAATGTGTAACCGTCCTCTGATGTGTATTCAAGCAGGGGCATTACGTCCTTTTGTCCGAAACCAAGCTCTTTTTTGCCCAGACGCTCAATAAAACCTGAAAGCAGGACTGCTGCATTCAATGCTCTTTCAAGGCATTTGCGGTTTTCCTCATTTTCGATTATAAAAGGGAAATGGCCGGGGATCGCATGAGCAATAATAGGGAAGCTGTATTTACCTCGAAGTGAAATTCCATTTCTTTCAGCATAGTCTCGAATTATCATTTCGCTTGCCGTGTCAATAACATCTTTGCTTTGCAGCTCACAGCTTAAATAGCTTTGCAAGCAGATATATTCAATATATTCCTTTGGAGTACATTTCCCGAGGATATGCTGTTTGAGATATTCGTGCAGTCCAAAGCCCTCCGGGAAAACCATAAGGGCAGGGAAGCCGTCTTTGTTATCTGTAACCGAGCAGTATATAAGGTCGCCCTTATCATCAGAAAGTTTGATCGCAAAGATATCCTCTTTTTTCAGCTTTTTCCATAGCTTGGTATCTCTAAACCTGAAAGCCGCAGCATAAAGACTATCGGGGTACGGCTCAAGAGCAAAATCCTCATCTTCTTCGCCCTCGTCATATTCTTCATCAGAATCGTCATAGTCCGGATACTGTTCGGGCGCATCTCCGACAGAGCGCACTATTTCTGTTGGCTCGCATACACCGTCGATTACTTTAAGCACCTTGCAGCTAAAACGCCATTCATCGCCGAAATCGAAAAGGTATATGAATTTCTTGTCTGATTCAAGCCCTATTTGACCCAGCTTGTATTTGCTGCTATCACGCTGCCCGTACTCGGCTTCAGCATAGTATGAATCCTCGTCACTCCACATTTTGTTATCCATAAAGAATGCGTGGAGGTGGTCATTGTCAAAATCGAAAGCCGAGAGTATAGCCCGTGACAGGTCGTCAAGAGTCTTGTTCGAGGCGATCTTTATATGACGGTAGCAGCCTTTCATAAGAGAAACGCTGATGACATAGGTTTTCTTGGGGATATGTATACTTGCTTTCATACGAAACTCCTTTGTTATTTGTTTGGTGAAACAAGACTTGCAATCTCCTTTATCTCATCACTAAATTCGGAAAGGTCATCAAGTGTTATGACTCTGTGGTTAACAAGATATGTGATATTCATATACATGTCATTGCGGCTAAATCTCCCCGGTAAGTTCAATACAGGAGCTCGGCTGTCTTTCTCTAAGCGCTTTTTAAGCTCAAAGAATTTATCGGTGGCTGTTTCATCGGAATCAAGGATAGCCTTGTAATCGGGAAAGAATCGCTCTAAGTAGCGGTTTTTCCATTCAAAATATTTTTCGCTGAACAGCTTCCAGTCGCTTTCTTTTGACATGGTGGCGCACCTCTCTTTTATAATGGTATATGTCAATTATACCATAGAGGAAAAAAATAGTCAATCCAATCTAAATCCTTGAACGATTTTCTTATAACATATGTAAAGAAAATCCAAAAATAGAGAAAAGGAAAGGACAGCACATCATAGTAGCTGTTCTCTCCTCACCTCAAAAGATGCTATATATGCTTTTAATAATTACCAATAACTATAATTCCAGTGAAAGGTGGTGATAATTTGAACGATAAGCCTAAAATCAAGCGAACATACGGCGGAAGCAAGGTAACGCTTACCTTCAAGGGAAGCAATCCGACGATTAAGGAAGATGTTCTGAATATGCTCTGTGACAGCTTTGAAGAGAGAGTTGTAAGCGGCTCTGAGACAGAGAAGGTCGAGCATTCAAAAATGGAAAACAAGATCGTTGAGCCTAAACCCGAGACGGAGGGGAATAAATTATCTGCATTACCCGTTGCACCGAAACCTGCGCCTCATGTTCAGAAGCGCAGAAGACCCCGTGCAAGGTAAGACTCGCCATGATTCTTTTATCGGGGGCTGTTATACAGCAGCCCTCGATAACTAATGTGATATTCCTTAATCATTCACGAAGAGATTCTAAAAACTCAATAGCTTCAAATACTGTTGTGAAAGTCTTACTGCAAGTATAGAGCCATTTATCACGTTCATCTGTTTCAATAAGATCGGGTAAGCCGTCTTTCAACAGACTGCGAAATAAATCTTTTGCATTTTTAACAGCGATTTGATAGTTTTCAGCTATATGAAAAGTCGATTTTACATCACCTTTTTTATATGACTTTTCTTTGATTTGAAGCTCATGAAGTATCCTTTCTTTATCTGCGGTTGTTTCTATAACGGGGGAGTACTTCTTGTAATGCAGCATCAGCCAATATTCAATGCAGGCTGTCGTCATTAACAACCGTACTTTTATATCCTGATCTTTTCTGAGTTTTCTCAGCTTTTTTATTATTTTGTATCTTGAATCCCACTTGTCTCTTTGATCTGTTTCAACATCGAAGAAAAACCAGATTTCATTCGTGACTTCCGCATTATCTCTGAATCTCTTGTCTTTTGAAAATTTATCCTGAGCTTCTTCAAAAAGTCCGGTAGAGCTTGGTCGTTTAACTACTGCTATATCCGAAAAGGTATTTTTCAAGAAATCAGTATAAACTTGTTCGCTTTCACCTTCACAGAATACATATATAATAGGTTTGGCTTTTCTTTCTTTTACTGAACGAGGCATTATTCTACCTCCTCAATTTCGATGTTCGGGATCGCACCATATTTTCCAAGCAAATAACCTTTACGAATGTTTTCTGATGTTTTGGTAGAAAACTCACTTATTGTATAAAGCTCGGAGGCTCCGGTGCTTTGATCTTTATCTACGAAAAAAATCTGATCTTTGCGGATAAGGGTTTCATTCATCAACTCGGTATTATGCGTTGTAAATACGATTTGTGCTCCTTTGGGATTTGATGCCTTATTTTGAAATTTAGCAATAATGAATTCAACCAACATCGGGTGAAGCTCACGTTCAATTTCATCGATCAGGAGTATTCCGCCGTTTTTTAATGAAGATTCAATTGCAGGTGCAAGGGCCATCAGTTTACGAGTTCCGTCTGATTCCTCTGAAAGCTCTAACTCATAAAACGAGCTTTTTCCGCTTATAGATAGTCCCTTGTGAAATGCAGTGGCTGTGACCTCACCCATTTTAAGACGTACTTCAGAATTGTTGGAGGTCTCGGAAAGCGTATGAATAAAATCAGTAAGTGCTGCCTTGATATTTGGAGGCAGATCATCGGGTAAAGAGTCTGTGTTTGAAAAATCACGTTTTTCAAATTCAAAGCTCATATCATCAATTCCTACGTCTGCTTCCTTGGCATAATCCACTATTGCTTTTAGCATAGTGGAATCATTAGAATAATCCAGCAGTTGTCTCGGAATATCCGAATAATCCCTTGAAAAAAGTACATATTCTCTGAACCAAAGCATAGCTGCGGTACAATCTGTATCATTCATTGTGCAGGCAACAGAAAAGAATAGCTGGTTTTCTGCAACAGTTTCACTTATCAGTTTTCGTTTTGATTTTTGTTCTGTGAACTTGAACTCTTGTCCTTTTCTCGTAAAAACAATAGCTTTCTGTCCTTTGGGTGCATGATAAAGGTACTCCTCTGTTATTTTTGTTTTTGTGGCAGAGAAACCGTAGATATACTTTATATTATCAATAGTATAGGTGAACTCAAATGAAGTAGGTTCATTGAACGAGTAATCATTTAATGAAAAGGGAGAAACAGGTATCTCTGATTTTTCATGTTGTGTTCTTTGAGCATTGCGGATAAACTGAACACCTAACCAGAAAGCTCTTATAACATTACTTTTACCGCCACCGTTCTTTCCATATATTGCTATTCCGGGTAACAATTTATCATTTCCGAAGCTAAGAAGGCTTTGCTTAAAAGTTCCCAAACCTGTTGCTTCTAAAGACAAAACCGCTTCTTCCTTGAATGAGCGATAGTTTTTGAATCTAAACTCTATAAGCATAAAATCACCTCGTATAAGTAGTATACCACAATTTTATAAGAAATGCAATAGAAAATGCAAGAAACTTTGATATTTTTTTGAGAATTTGATGAGAATATGAGCAATCTGCTGTGGGACTGTGTTGATAGATTTAGAATATGACATGAGATACATTAACAAAATGGAGGTGTTACCTCACTGAATGGCTGACAACTAATTGACCACAACTGATTGCATTTGACCTCCATTTACAGTTTTTTTAAATAAATATCGGTTTCACGATTTAAAGCGTTGACAAATTGTTCAAGTTGTGCTATACTAATATATAGAGGCAGCTTGACAACTGAATAATCCTATGCTTGGAACGAATTAAGCGATGATCTACCGATATTTGGAGTAACTAATATTTAAATCAAAAATCGGAGGTAATCGTAAATGAATAGAGTTTATACGTTATATAGAGTATCAACAAAGCAACAGGTCGATAGAGTGAAGGACGATATTCCTATGCAGAGGGAAGCCTGCCATGAGTTCGCTGACAGAATGGGTTGGACTATTGACAAGGAGTTTCTCGAAAAGGGTGTGTCGGGATTCAAGGTATCGGCAAGCGACAGAGACGCGATACAGGACTTGAAAGCGGCTGCGCTCAACAAAGAGTTCGATATTCTCCTTGTGTTCATGTTCGACAGAATCGGACGTATTGATGACGAAACACCGTTCATAGTAGAATGGTTCGTCAAGCAGGGAATAAGAGTGTGGAGCGTTCAGGAGGGCGAGCAGAGGTTTGAAAGCCACGTTGACAAGCTGATGAACTACATAAGATTTTGGCAGGCTTCCGGTGAATCGGAGAAAACCTCAATGCGTATCAAGACCCGTATGCAGCAGCTCAAAGCAGAGGGCTGTTACACAGGCGGTCATGTGCCGTATGGCTATCAGCTTGTTGATACAGGCAGAGTGAACAAGAAGGGCAGAGTGATACACGATCTCGAAATCGACCCGATAACTGCCGACTGGGTGAGAGATGTTTTCTCAAAGACAGTAAACGAAGGTTATGGATCTTTCAGGTGTGCGTCATATCTCAATGATAAAGGTTGCCGCACTCACGCAGGAACGAAGTTCCAGTGCAACACTATCATCAGGATACTGAAAAACAGAATGTACTGCGGGTATATGAGTCAGGCAGAGGATGCGCCCTACCTTGAGCACTTGCAGATCATAGATCAGCCGACCTTTGACAGAGCACAGAATATTCTTGAACAGCGAGCTCGGAACAATGATGTCGAAAGGGAAGTGGCGAGGACAACAAAATCCAAACTGCTTCTTTCGGGGATCATGTACTGCGGTCACTGCGGCGGAACGCTCACATCACTTTATCATGTGGACAAGTACACACGCAAAGATGGTACTGAGGTCAAGAGAACCGAGCTGAAATATCTCTGCTACCACAAGAGCAGGAAGCTCTGTAAGTGCGATGGTCAGACTTCGTACCTTGCCAAGAGAGTTGATGCGGCAGTGCTGTCGGTCGTGAACGATATGTTTCGCAGCATTAAGGAATCGCCCGATGAAGCGGTGCTGAAAAAGAACTTTGAAAAAGAGATGCAGTGCTGCCGTGCCAAAAAGACCAAGCTGAATCAGGAGCTTTCAAAGCAAAAGAAACAGCTTGATAAGCTGGAGGATGAGATCGCAGCAAGCCTTACGGGTGAAAGCCAGTATTCTCCGGAAATACTCAGCAGGTCGATAAAAAAGCTTGAAGATAAGATAAGCGAGCTTAACGAGAGCATTCACTCCCTTGACGATGAGATGAATGGCAAGAAAACGGCTATGGAGCAAGTCAAGCCAATGTATGATACATTCAAAGGCTGGGCGACCGAGTTCAACGAAAATATGTCTACCGAGCGCAAGAAGATGATAATATCTCAGCTTTTCAGCAGGATAGAGTTATACAAGGGCTATGACATACACATTGAGTTGAATATGGACTATAAGCAGTTTTGTGAGGACTGGAGCACTCTCAGCAGCAAGAGCGTGGAAGTAGAATAATTAAAGGATAATAATTGATGAGAATTATTATCATTATAAAAAATCTTTTAAGGTGGAACGTATTAGCATTCTTAGAGCATGCGGCTGTTAACCGCAGGGTCGTTGGTTCGAGTCCAACAGGGGGAGTTCGAGTCCAGAACGCTTAAATGACGCTATATCGTCGTTTAAGCGTTTTTCTTTTGTTTGGTCTTTGCCGGCTGGTCTTTGTTTGGTCTTTGTTTTTCCTGAATCGTAAAGACCAAGAAATCATAGACTGCTTGCCGCAGCTTGCTGCGGTGTTTCATGTTTTTGTGTAATTCTGATGGCGTTTGCTACAGCGTCCATCGCTGCTGCTTGCGCTGATTGGAATGAATGCAAGTAACAGGTCATCGTTGTCGTAGCCTCGGAGTGCCCTAAGCACGCCTGCACCGTCTTTACATCGACTCCGCTCTCAATCATCAGCGTGGCGTGTAAGTGCCGCCATGAATGGGGAGAGCAGTAGCGGATGTCGTTTCGCTTGCAAAACTCTTTCAGAAAATCCGCAGGTGAAGTAACGTGCATAGGCTCGCCGTTCCATGTGGTGAACAGGCGGTCGTGATCCTGCCACCGGTCGCCGATCGTTGTTATGTAGCCGTCCTGCCACACTTTGTATTTCTTCAGCAGGTCGATAAGCTCAGGCTGCATTTTCAGACTTCTGATACTCGACGCTGTTTTCGGAGTGTCGGTGTACATACCACGTTCCCTAGTCCAGAGTGAGTTTCTGTTGACGGTAAATATCCCGCGCTCCCAGTCGAAATCCTTCCATTCCAGTCCAAGCAGTTCCCCACGACGCAGACCCGTGTACAGCGCCATAGTGAAAAACACAACGTATTTCAGATTCTCGACAGGCTCGGCATTGAACAGCGTGAGTATCTGCTGAATTTCCTCAACGGTGTAGATGTTGCGCTCCTTTTTCTCCGGAGAGGGGAGCGTCACATTTTTGCAGGGATTGTCCTTTATCATCTGCATTTTGATGGCGTAGTCGAAGATCGTGCTGACCAGGGACAGGTGTAGTTTGACCGTCTTAGCCGACAGCTTCTTCTCCGAGTTGTTCCCACACTTCATCTCGCATAGTTCGTTTACGAACTTCTGTACATGGCGGGGCGTGATCTTGTCAAGCCGCAGGTGTCCGAGCGCCTTGTAAATCCTCGGTTCAAGATAGTGATAGCCCCTGATCGTCTGTGTTTTCAGCTTTTTCTCAGCATAGTCCTTGAACCACTGCCGGGCAAACTCCTCGAACTTAACTGTTGCAACAACGTTTCCGTGCATACACTCTTCCTCGAAGAGAACGACCTGCCGCTGAAGCTCCTTCTCGATCTGCTTAGCGCTCATGCCGTCAGCCGGCTTCCACGTTTTCGACTGAATGACCTGCTTGCCATGAATATCGTATCCGCAGGACACCTTGATTCTATATGAATTTCCTCTTTTGGTTATCGTTGCCATAAAACATCTCTCCTTTACGATGTGTAGATTTTATGGCGTGTTCCGTTGGTATCATTTTAGCACTTTTTGAATGCTCAGTCAATAACGTGTGGAAATTTAACGAAATTTCAATATTTCGGAACACGCCATGATCTACATTTGTTCTTTATCTTTTTCTATTTGATTTATTCTTCTTTTTGACTTGCTTTTGACGTTCATTCTTATGACGCTGTTTTTCTTCCTCAACGAGGTTTGAAATATAATCCCCCCGAGAAATATCATAGTATGTTTCCCGAATATCAGTGTACATTGCAATCTTTTTCTTTTTCTCCACAAGAGAATTTTTGAGCGCCACGATCTCTGATATCATTTCACCATCATCTTCCTGCTCCAACAGCTTTCGGGATAACTGCGCTTGCAAAGCTTTGTAATCAGCTGTCAACTTTGAAATTCTACCCTCCAGATCACCTATTGACGTGATGCCGTCTTGGTTGATAACCGCCAGTTGCTTGTAAATATCCGGATCATTCTTCATTGCATTAAGAGCATAATCGCCTACAACCATGCGCCACAAGATTCGAGAGTTCAGCGATTCTTCGGTGTAGTCCTCGCCCAACTTCCACAAACTGACCGATCTCTGCTGCCCGGGGGCTTTGATGTAGATGTACTTGTCCCGCTTGACAGTAAAGCCTCGCTTTTCAAGTTCGGACAACAGTTCATCAAACGAAGAAACCGCAGGTATCAGGCTGTCGATAGACTGACGGATATGCTCTTTCCACGAGACCCCGTTCTTTTTGCACTCCCATTCGTAGTGAGTGATCGACCGCCCCTTGTTCTCAAAGTTCAGCGCTGGAGTGACACCCAGCGCACGGCATATCCCGTTTGTATTCTCACGAACTGTCCTCAGAGTTTTCTTGTTGTCGTAATAACGCGCCCCGGAAATCGAAAACGAATTAACGAGGATATGACAATGCACATGGTCAGTGTTGGTGTGCGTTGCGATGACCGCCTGCGCATCGTCACCAAAATTCTTTCGCACCAAAGTTTTGGCTATCTTATGCGCGAGTTCGGGAGTGACGTTCTCCGAATCCGCAAAGCTGATTATGTAGTGGATAGCTTTGACTGCGGATTTGCCGCTTTTTGACTGAGGGGCATCGTAACTGCGTCGGCTGTACTGCTCATAAACCGCTTTCATCTGCTGATAGGCAAGCTCTGCTTCAGTCATGCAATTGATCGAGGTCGTGTACAGCAACTTCTCCGTCTTGTCGGGGTCAAGTATGTACTTCAGGGTTTTGTCAACGTGACCGTGGATAGCCACTGACTTACAGTACGGCATCATATGTAACCGAATACACATCCCTAAGATATGATCTCGCATGAGTC
>ERZ842401.6763-NODE-6763-length-12098-cov-5.170722_pt1 | contig 12098 bp, 14 predicted proteins | sample MGYA00521270_ERZ842401 | MGnify/ENA primary metagenome ERZ842401 (study PRJEB31892, sample SAMEA3878208) | bioreactor metagenome | biome: Moose rumen | place: Sweden | collected 2011-10 | study: EMG produced TPA metagenomics assembly of the PRJEB12797 data set... | reverse complement strand
CTGCTTTTCTCGATGACCTCAAACGCCTCAAAAAATCCGACTTCGACTCAATCCGCGCAATCGTAAAATCACTGGCAAAGTGAAAAAATATATGCTAAAATAATCCATGCTTGATATAGAACCTTTGCAAAATTCTGCGATTATTAACAGGAGATGAAAAATGACATGTTTTTTTTGCAAAGGAAACTTAACCGATGGAACGACCACATTCATGGCGGAAATTGACGGTTGCGCAATTATTATCAAAAATGTGCCGGCAAAAATCTGCTCGCAGTGCGGAGAAGCGTCTTTTTCTGATGATGTCGCAAAAAAACTTGAAAAAATCGTGAATTCATTGCGAAGTTCCATTACCGAGGTTGCGATTGCGGACTATCGTTCTGCGGCTTAAATCGGCTCTCGGAAATCACAATCCGCGCAATCGTGAAACAGCTGGCTTCCGCTCACTCATAATACGAAGCAATTTCAGCAAAGCGCGGCAAAATCAGCTCCACATAGCCGTGTTCTTTTGCCATAATCAGCCCGCGGTTCAAAAGCCGCTCGCGGTACTTTGAGAAAGTGGAGCTTGTCATGCTCAGTTTTTTGCACACATCACTGACTTTTGCTTTTGAGTCGGAGATGGCACGAACGACATTTCTGTCCTGAGCCGAAAGTCCTTCCCAGATTTTTTTGTACACGAAATCATCAAGCATTTCATCGAATTTGAGGATAATTTTTTCCAGCGAAAGAGAGTCGTGATAGTCAAAATACAAAAGCCCAAATGCCTGAAACGCGAACGCATAGCCTTTTGTGATTTTCGCAAATTTCTTGGCGGTTTCGGTATCGACATCAAAAACATGCTGATACTGCTTTGCGATTTGCATGAGGCTGAGCGGTTCAAGGTTCAGTTTTGGTGTGCGGAGCAGAAAAGTAAGGGCAGGGTCATTCTGAATAGCAGAAATATTCTCGTACAAGCCCGTCATCAAGAGAAAAACTGAATAATCTTTTCGCAAGCAGATTTGGAATTCGCTCGCAAAGTGCCGCATATTCTCCCCGTTCATGACCTCATCAATCGTTATCAGCACTTTTTTATTCTTCTTTTTTAAGGATTCCAAAATTTCTTCGATGATGCTCACATTGTCACGCGTTTGCGCTTCCCCGTTCAGACCAAATCCGAATCCCGCAACCGACATCGAAAAGCCCTTCTTGAAAATGTCAGAAAAAGAACGGCTCGCATCGACAAGGCGCATGGCAAAATCCATGAGCAAATCCTGCGTGGAATTCAAATCGACAACAATCCAGTCTTTCTTTTTTGCGAGTGTTTTTGCAATCGATGTCATCAAAACAGTCTTTCCGCTTCCCCGAATTCCCTCAATCAGATACGCCTGACTGACAGGGTGCGCGGACTCAAAAGTGTTTATGATAGAGTCAAGGCTATCATGGCGAGCGACACATTCATTCGGTTCTTTTCCAAAAGTCAGCGTGAAAGGATTTTCTTTGTCCATGTTTCATATTCTTTCATAGTTCTTCATAATTTTCAATAGTTTCATAAATGTTCATAATTCTTCATAATTGCCAAAAACTTTCATAATTCTTCATAATCTTTCATAATTCATAGAAAGTTTCATAATTCTTCATAATTCGGAACAAGACGGCTGCGTAATCATAGATTCCGCCGAGACTCGCTCGTAACAAAGTGAAGAAACGCTTCTCAAGCGTTTTTGCCCTGCTACGCAGTGCCGCTCCCTATTTGTAATAATCCAGTTTTTTTTCAATGAGCACGAACGCGGAAGAAACAACCCAGTTCATCACGAAATAGAACAAACCCGCAATCAGAATCGGCGTGGTGGAAAAAAGGCGGCTGGAAGTCGTTTGGGCGGTGCGGAACAGTTCGGCGATTCCGAGGACTGAGACGAGCGCGGTATCCTTGACGAGCGTAATGACTTCGTTTCCCATCGCGGGAATGATTCGCTTGACGACTTGCGGAAGCACGATTCTGAAAAATGTCTGCATTTTCGTGTAGCCGAGAACCTTTGCCGCCTCGTACTGCCCGCGCGGAATCGACTGAATGCCGCCACGATAGATTTCCGCGAAGTAGCAGGCGTAATTGACCGAAAGAGCGATAATCGCCGCCACGAATCGGTCATAGGAAAATTTGAAAAGATATGCGGGGAAAAAATAGACCGCAATCAACTGCAAAATGAGCGGCGTACCACGGATAATGAGCAAAAACGCGTTCACAATCCATGAGAGCGGCTTGAAATGAGACATCCGCCCCGCCGCAAGCGGAAAGCCGAGCGGAACGGAAAACAAGAGCGTGAGCGCAAAAACCTCAACCGAGACAACAGAAGCCGTAAGCATGGGAAGAATGATTTTTATCACAGAACGCTCCTTTTTTATCCACAGATTTTCACCGATTTACACAGATTTTATGTTTTCCTCAAAGAAATATTTCGTTCTTATACAAACATTTTTCGTATAACAAAATGTATAATCTGCGCTTATCTGTGTTAATCTGTGGATGCTTTATTTTCCGATGATTGAGATGTCGCTTCCGAACCACTTTTCTGAGATTTTGGCGACAGTGCCGTCGGCTGCCATTTCTTCAAGGGCTTTCTGAACTTTGTCGCGCAATTCGGTGTTGTCTTTTTTGAAGGCGATGCCGTACTGCTCCGGGGCGAGCGATTCCGAAAGAATCACGAAGGGCTTTCCCGTGGCTTTGAGGCTGTATTCTGCCACAACGCTGTCCATTGCCACGCCGTCAAGACCGCCGATTTCAAGGTCGTTCAAAGCCATGATGTTGTCGTTAAAGTCAACGATTGATTTTAGGCTTGCCTTGAAGCTCGGATTCTCGTCGATTGCGTCCGCGGCAGAGCTTCCCGCCTGAACGCCCAAGATTTTTCCCGCAAGGTCAGAAAGCGTTTTGATTCCGCTATCGGCGCGAATGATGACGACCTGAGCGTTGTTCAGATACGGCTTGGTGAATGCGAGGGACGCAAGTCGCTCCGGGGTGATTGAAAGACCGTTCCAAATGCAGTCGATTTTGCCCGTGTTCAATTCCTGCTCTTTTGCCGACCATGAGATTGGCTGCGCGCGGAATTTAAAACCGAGCCGAGAAGCCACTTCTTTTGCCAAGTCGATGTCATAACCCACGATTTTGTTTGAGTCGTCGCGGAATCCCATCGGCGGGAACGAGTCATCAAGACCGAGCACGAATTCATTTTCTGCCTTTGAGCAAGAAGCCAGTCCAACAAGCGCGAGAGCAAGAAGTGCCCCCATCAGAACTTTTGTAAGTTTCATAATATTTACCTCGATTTTATTAATAGGAGCAGATTAACATGAATCAAGGATTTTGTCAGTATTGCGCAGTATAATCAAATATATCTTCATAAATCTGACTGCTTTTTCTCGTGCTCACCGGTCATATCAAATTCCGTAGTCATATATGTGTTTTCAATCCCCGTAAATTCAAGGTAGAGAAAATCCATATCTTTCCCGTGAATGGCTTCTGGAAAAAAAACTTGAAAATTATATCTTCTCCACAAGGATTTTCATTACCAAGAAATTCAAAATCATCGTGATTGGGGTCACAATAATTTTCGCAATCAGGTGTGAAGTTGTTTTTATCAGCTCAGACGCAAAGATTCGGACAAGCCGACCGTCAATGATTTTTATAAGGTGAGAAACGGCGAAAATCAGCACCGTCTGGTACAAAAGATACATCGCGTATTTTACCCCGAGCGGAATCCTACCCGCGTTCGTGAACACGGTACGCGTGGAGAACACGAAGGTGAATGTCACCCCGAGCCACGAGCTGGCGACATTGTTCAGGAACACATTCTCAGAGAAAAATCCGAGAACCGTGTATGTGCCGAAGTCCAAAAGCCAGCCGATTCCGCTGATTCCGAAGAATTTAAAAATTTGGCCAAATAACAGATTCATAAGCATTTATTCAAATTCCTGTTATATTTTTTTGCAGTAAAATACAGAATCAGATATAAAAAAAACGTCCATCCTAAAAGATATTCAGGAAGATAGTACATAAACCAATGCGCTGGCGCGGTAAGAAAACTGAGTAGAACCTTGACAGCCTCGGATAAAAGGAGAAAAAATAAGTACCAGTTTCTGCAAAAGCCAAAATACACAAATGCAATGAAAAGAAATGTCATTGGAATTACAGGGTTCCACAGAATTCGATACAATGGTTTCCACTCCCAAGCGTTAAGTAATTTTATCCGAAGCTTATTAAAAACAGGTCGATTATGTGCATAATTACCAAACGATTGAATCCCATTATTTGATGACTTATGAAAATCGTTAAGGCCGCGGGTGCTATTAACATTCGTCACTGCGGTTTTTCCCTTAAAATTTGAGGTATTGATGAAAAGCATAAGCCGTTCGTTTGCAACAACTTTTGGATGCCTGATTGAAAGTACGAAAAAAGCTTTTAGATAAGCGGCATAATCTTTTTTTGTGTAATTTGGTTTTACAGTTTTTCCTTCCCAATATAATTCCTCGCCATTCTTGTTACTGTCAAGAATCGTCTGAACAAAAATAACACGTTCTAAGGCCTCCAATTCTTTCGCGTCTTTTTCATCAGAATGTCTTACCAATTCACACAAAGGTCTAAGTGTAGAGACTATCTCATAGTTGCTGTTTCCAAGTTTCTTTTTTTGAACAAAGTCAAGTGTAAAAAAAAGGCACAAAATGCAAAAAATACCGAATAGCTTTTTTCTTATGGAACAGAGGGCGCGTTTTTGTAAAAGCAAAAAGATACATGAAACAGGAAGAAAAAAAATGCCTTCTGTTCTCCATTCGGCTATGAGAGAAGCGGTAATCGAGTATATAATCACTCGCAAAAAAGACCATGACATTTTATACCGCGCAGATACCAATATAACCATGAATACAAGAACAAGATAAACATACAGACCAAAACGATAACCCGAAAACTGATAAGTAAGCACTCCGGGCAATAGAAAAGGCAAAATCTTAATAAGTGAATCAAGAAGCTTGTATTTAAGCCTAAAATTACCCAAAAGACCTGATTCAAGTTCTGTAACAGAAAATGCAACGCAAAGAGCAACAATAACATTCTGAATAATCACTATGCCACCAGGACAAGGAATAAAATTCAAAAATATCATCTGAATTATAGAAGTTATACTATGCTGCCATGGTCTAATGGAATAGGAGCGAATTTCATTCACCATAAACACGTCATCCCATGCCCATGTTCCTGGCCAGAGGATTAGCATGAAGAAGGACATAATACTCAAGTAAAAAGCAAAGATAAAAACACCATGTTTAAAGCGTTCATTTCCATTTTTGCATTGCTGATAAACATACCAGGGAAAGCACCATGCGACAGTCAGCGAAATAAAATAAAACAACTTTATTGAATAATAGCAAAGTGTGTCATTTTCGTACACGAAAAACAATTTGTCAAATTGGAATGCCGTCGTCACAAAAAAATGCAAAAACGCGAGCAGAAGCGGAATTCTCATCGTTCGCATAAACAAAGTGAATTTCTGAACCAACTTACTGAGATATGTTTTGCAATCTTCATACGAATATTTCACTTGTATCATTTCTCACCATCCTTACAAAATGTTTGCAGCTCCTCGGGCGTGCCGAGAACATGGACTTTCTCCGCCGGAATGTCGGCGATGTAAATCTCCCCGCCCTTTTCAAGCAGGAAATTGTACAGCGGCGCGACATACTTCTCGCCGTTCACGAGGTTCCGAGCGTCCGAGTAATACTCGCGGTACAAGTCCTCGTAGAGCGCGCAGGTCCTAAAGTAATACGCGCCGAGCGTGCAGTTGTCGCTTATCCGCTCCTTCTCCCTGATTTCGACGGCTTTTCCGCTCTCATCGAGCCTGACGAAGCTCCAGTGTGTGCCGTCCGCCCTAAAGCACGGAATAAAGCCGTCGCCGCGAATCTGCCCTGAATTCATCGAACCGCTCTCAATGTATGTGTCGATGTTGTAAATCAAAAGCGCGTCGTCCTTTTGCCAGTATTTCGAGGCGAGCATGGCGGTGGTCGCCTGCCCGTCGGTGAGGTAGTCGATGAGGATGACCTTAAAATCCTTTATGCCGAGCGAGGCGCACTTCTCGCGGATGAAAGCCTCCGCATCCGCCGACTCGTCTTTCATCGCTATGAAGATGTACTGTCGCACATCGTCCCTAAAACCGTCAAGGCTCACCATCGACCACTCAAAGAGCGTCTTTCCTTTCGCCTCAATCATGTACTTGGGAACGGTGTAGCCCGCCTTCCTGAAGCGCGAGCCAAGCCCGCCCATCGTGATAACGACATCAATCTTTTTTGGCGCAGTTTCCATCTGCTTCTCCCTTTCAATAAATTGCCGTGGCACTTTTATTTTTCAGGGGATTGCATCACAAGAAGTCTACAGTTCCAGGCTGTTTTCGTTCAGCAGAAAGTCGAACAGCCCGATGGTTACGATGCCGTCCTCGTCACGACGCACTTTCAGCACATCCTTCACCACCACGATTTTCTTGAAACTGTCGTCCACATTCTTAAGCGAGAATTTTTCCTGCATTTCCTTTTCTGCGGACGGAATCGAGAGCGCAGACTGCACATAATATTTTTTGCTTCCCTGCGTGGCGACAAAATCAATTTCGTGCTGGACACGCGTTTCCTTGCCGTCCGCATTCCGCGCGCGCTTTTCCACAATGCCGACATCCACATTGAAGCCTCGGTAGCGCAACTCGTTGTAAAGCACATTTTCCATCAGGTGCGTTTCCTCGATTTGTCGGAAATTCAGCCGCGCGTTCCGCAAGCCCACGTCCTCAAAGTAATACTTGCTCGGAGAACCGATGTATTTGCGGCCTTTCACGTCAAAGCGGTTCACCTCGCTGATGATGAACGAGTCCTTCAGATAATCGAAGAACTTGATGAGCGTATTGATGCTGATTTTCGAGTGCAAAACGCTCCCGAATGTCTGCAAAATCCGCGTGGGATTTGTGAGCGAGCCTGTTGCGGAGGCAAGCACATCAATCAAGCTCTCAAGCTCCGCAGTCTTTTCAATCTTGTTCCGCGCGATGATGTCCTTCAAGTAGGTTTCGGCGAACAAGTTCGCAAGATAGCGCGACTTCTGCTCATCGGTTTTCATCGAAAGGACAAGAGGAAGCCCGCCGTACACGATGTAGTCCGCCCATGCGTGATACACATCTCCGTCATATCCCTGCACGAACTCACCGAACGAAAACGGCAGGACATGGATTTCGTCCCCACGCCCACGGAATTCCGTCAGCACGTCCTTTGACAAGAATTTTGAGTTCGAGCCAGTCACATAGATGTCCACATTGCCGAGACGAAGCAGTCCGTTCAGCACGCCGTAGATTCGCACGGGCGTTTTCTGACGGAATTCATCGTCGCTTATGGCAAACTGAATTTCGTCAAGGAAAATGTAGTAGGTTTCCTTTGGATTCGAGGCGAGCGCGCGGATATACGCCGAAAGCTCCGCGCAATCCCTGTAGCGTTCGTTCGCGTCATCGTCCAGCGCAAGCCTGATGATGTTGCTGTCCGAAACGCCCGATTCCCGAAGGAAATTATAGAACAAGTTGAACAGAAGGTACGACTTTCCGCACCTCCTGATTCCCGTGATGACCTTGATGAGTCCGTTTCCCATGCGGTTTTGCAATGCGGTGATGTACCGAGTACGCACGATGTTCATAACGTGTCCTCCTTATACTGAACAAAACTGCCACTTGCGGCATTTTTGTTCAGTATAAAAGACTTGCAGTGCTGTTTCAACCCTGAAAAATAAAAATGTCAAAGACCAATGAACAAAAAAAAACTTCGCATTTTTTGTTCAACGAGTTTTGCGGTGCAAACTCGCTATACCCTCTGTGAGCATTGCGAGCCTTTGCACAGCGCGTCAAGTTCTTCGACGGACTTACCCAAAAACTCGTCGGGGCGAATCGTCCGGTCATCGACATAAAAGCCCTTGTGTCCCGGCCACGGCTTACCGTACAGAATCTCATCGTAGGGAATCTCCCATTTGTCGAGCCACGCCAAAAGGATTCTCGCCGTGTTCTTGTTTATCACGCCAAGGTTTCCGCCGTAGCTGTTCATGTTGCGGCTCGTAAACAGCATGATTTTCGCTCCCCGCTCCTTGTAGTAGCGGAGTTTTTCCACCATCTCGGGGAAGGGAATCAGGTCCTCGTACCGCTCTTCTTTCTTTTTAATCGGGCAGAGCGTGCCGTCGATGTCAAAGACGAAGGAATAATCCTTGTACTCGTCAGATTTCATTCTCAATTTCCTCCAGAATATGTATTGCGTTCAGAATAAAGCCGAACACTTTGTGCGGATTGTCGATGTGGAGCGGGAGCATGGAGAGGAAGAGCGACGCTTCATAGACGCGCACGGTGAGGTAGTCGAAGCCATTCTCCTCCAGTTTCTTGCGGAAGATTTCCTTGTACGCCGAGTTGTCGAAGCCGATTTTCAGCTCCGCCCTAAAATCCTCGCCAATATATATGTCGAAGAGCGCATTGTTGAAGAAGTCGTAGTTTCCGCACACTGAATGAGAGAGTTTTGCGATGTCGTAATACGGGTTTGTCCACAAATCCGCCTCGGTAAGCGCCCCCTTCGGGTCGATGAATTTGAGGAGTTTCATGGACTTGTTGTACATCACATTCGCAAAGCACGGGTCGCCGTGACCGATGACTGAGACACAAGGGTACTTGCTTTTCGACTCGACTTTTGCTTTGAGCGAGAGATACTTTTCAAAAATCTCCTCAATCGTCTTGAAAGCACAGGAAGCTTGCATGAGCGCGGCGATTTTTTCAAATTCGCCAAGTGTCTTGAGTTCAGAAAGCCGATTCTGCACTTTTTGAACATACAGTTCGTCCGCCGTTTTTTCGTATTCCTGCCGACTGATTTCTTTTGAATGGCGGCTTTTGAAGAAATAGAAATACTTGTCAAGAATCTCTGAGAACTCTGCTCTGTCAACTGAGCCGTGAACCCACTTTATCGCGAGGTCTGTCGTATGAAGCCGCTCCATGGTATAGCTCGCGCTCTTCTCGTCCTCGCGGTAGTTGAACGGCATGACGAACCAGGGCTTCATGTCCTCGGGCAGAAGATGGTAGAAAGTGTACTCCGCCTTGATTTTCTTTTTGTTCGCCGAGCTTTTCACAAGCGTGTACTCGTCGCCCTTGAGCGAGTTGAAGTAGCGGGCATCGAAATTCCCCGCCACCACCTGAATGAAGTTGCCCACAATGCCGATGTCGATAAGCCCCTCAATCTCAAAATGCTCGTCAACAGCCGCGCAAGCCGACTGCGTGGAATCCTCACGGAGCGCGTTCTTCAAAAACTCGCCGTAGCGCCGCGCGCTCTTGAAAAGCAGGGCGGCGGTTTTGCCTTGAAAAACCGCGCGGTATGTTTTTTCGATGAAATGCAGCTTCTTCAATGACACCGAGCTTTTTTCCGCGTCGGAAATGACATAGCGCGAGAAGAAGTGAAGAATCCGCGCGCTTTCCGACATATTTTCCATTTCCTTGAGCAAGTCATTGAATTCAAAAAACGAATGGACATGGACGAACGAAAAGTCGGGGAACATTTTCTCAAGGGAGTCCTTGCAATATGAGGCGAGCGTGTGCTTTTTGACGATTACATCGCCGAAGCCCCTGTCTCCGGTGATGTCCTTTATGACATCGCTTTTTTCGTTTGTGTCATCGAACACGACAAGAATCTTATCTTCCATTTTTCACCCCATGATTAAAAAATCCGGCAAGCGCAAAAACGATGTACGCCGAAACCAAGAATGCCGTGCTTGCGAGAACAAAATTTTTCTGCAGCGCAAAGTCCGAGCCAGTGAGGGCTGCGTTCAAATAGTCCGAAACGAGCGATGCCGTCTCGAACGAAAAGAATTTCCTGCACAAGACGAGGGAAAAGATTTCGGCGCACCACGAAATGAGCGAGAGCGAAAAAAGCACGAAAAACCGCCCCTTCACAAGCTTTCGTATCTCATCGTACACGCCCGAGATTTTTCCGACAAAGACAAGCCCCCGCAGATGCCGTTTGGAAGGGCGGGATTCGATAAAATAGCCGTTCCAGAACGAGAGCATCCCCGGAAGAATCAAGTAGGAGGCGGTAAGAAAGAAACAGGCGAGCAAAAGCAGCGTGAAAATCCGCCCCAGCTCAAACTTCCCCAGAATGTGAAGGACTGCGAAAATGCAGAGGAGTGAAACCGTGTCGATGAAGCGGTCAAGGAGCACGATTGAAAAGCCTTTCGCGTAGTTTTTCGTGAGCCTTCCGAACGCGTAGAAGCGGTACAGTTCGCCGCATTTGAACGGAAGGAGTATGTTCACGAAAGTCGTCCTCGCAAAAACGCGCAGGTATTTTAAAATCGGGATTCCCTCGCCCACAAGCAGAAAATAGAATCGGAATGCTTTCAGAGAATAGACAAGCGCGACGGTAAAAAAGAGAATCAGAAGATACTCGGCGTTCATTTTGTCGTATACACCACTTCCGCCGAATAGGTTTCGACGATTTTGTCGCGATGCTCGCCCCCGATGAATTTCTTCTTGTTCAGGATATATGAGCCGAGCAATTTTAGGACGACGACCGCCTGATTCATCATCTTCACATTTGAAACTTGGTCGTCCTCGCGCCACAGAATCGGAAAATACTTTATCCTGTGCCTGTAGAACGACGAGCCTAAGACCATGCAGTAATTGAACATGAGGTTGTCCTTGTATTTCTCCCAAAAGCGGGACTTGAGCGTTTCCACGCGGTACAGGTTCAGCCCCGAGCCGAGGTCATAGACCATCTTCCCCGTACCGACTGAAAAAAGCAGGTCGTAGACGCGGTTTCCGAAGGTGCGGAATTTTGAGTAGCCTTGCAGCTTCGAGCCGCGCATAAATCTTGCCCCGAGGAAGCAGTCGTAGTTCTCATACTCGCGGGTTTTAAGGTACGGCAAAATGTTCTCGATGCTCCCTTGGTCGTCGCCGTGCAAAACAATCACATACTCGAACCCGTTCGCAATCGCGTAATTGAACGCTACTTTGTGTGAGCCGCCGAGACCGTAGTTCTCGTTGTTGCGCAAAACCTTCGCAGGAAATGGCAGCGACATCGTTTTCAGTTTTTCAATAATCGCGTTTTCTCCGCCGTCGGTGCTTCTGTTATTCACGAAAATCGCCTCACTTATGAACTCGGCTGTCTCGTCCGCAAGTTGCTCCGCCACGCGCACAATCTGCTTCTCGCAGTTGTACATGGGAATGAAAAGTAGGATTCTTGGCATAACAAAATTCCCTAAAAACAAGATTCTTTTCTTAAATTCAAGAAATCATATTAGTAAATTCCTAAATAAAAGTAAAGAGTAAAACATTTTTCCTATTTTCAAGTAATTTATGCTTAAAAATGAATTTTCGGGAAAATTTAAAAACCGAGCTGGAATACCAAGACATAAAGGTCAAGGAACTTGCTCTAAAAACAGGAATCAATCGGAAAACAATAGACAATTATCTCACAAAAAATTCAAACGAACCGTCTGCCACGAATGCCTTAAAAATCGCGCAGGCGTTGGGTCTTTCAGTCGAGTATCTTTTGACAGGGAAAAACACAAGTTGCAATGGGCAAGATTCCATCGCCTTGCAAGCCCCGCAATTCAGAAAATTACTCGGAATTCTTTCAAGTCTTGATGAGTTGGATATTGAAACGCTCACGATTTTGGCAGAGCAGCTTCAAAAACGATATGACAGAAAAAACAGCTGAATTCACAGCGAACATTTAAAGTATGAAGCGACAAGGTATGAAATATGACATTTTAATATCATACTTCATACCTCATATTTCAAAGTATATAATCTGTGGATTGATTTAAAATCCCTTGCAAAACGCTTTCAGCGTCTCAATCTGCGTGTCAATTGCTCCCGGTCCGCCGAGCGTTTTTCTGCCTTCCATGCAGGCTTTTGGCGTGATTTTTTCAAAGATGTCCTCTTCAAACAAGTTCGAAATCTTCTTCATATCTTCAAGCTTCAATTCTTCGATTGCGGAAAGCCCTGAATCAATCGCAAGACGCACGCATTTTGCGCTCACTCCATGCGCCACGCGGAACGGCATGCCTTTTCGCACAAGGTAGTCCGCAACATCGGTCGCGT
>ERZ842401.6762-NODE-6762-length-12100-cov-3.362889_pt1 | contig 12100 bp, 26 predicted proteins | sample MGYA00521270_ERZ842401 | MGnify/ENA primary metagenome ERZ842401 (study PRJEB31892, sample SAMEA3878208) | bioreactor metagenome | biome: Moose rumen | place: Sweden | collected 2011-10 | study: EMG produced TPA metagenomics assembly of the PRJEB12797 data set... | reverse complement strand
CGGGTTCCCGCCGCGACAGCTCTGCGTTCAACGCCTTCTACTTCGCTCCCGCTTTTATAATCGGGAAATCGGTTTAATCGCGGAGCGCACAGCTCCGCATAAACCGAAGAGGTAAAAGCGAATGGCTCAAAGGAAAGACGAAAGGAATCCGACCCGTACAGAGCTTGAAGCCTACAACAAAGTGCTGAAACTGAGCGAACACGTCAAGAGTGTTTCAAAGCCGAAAGAACCGAAACCGAATAATCACCACATTCCGAAACGAAACGCCGGTTTAGGCAAAATGATGATGGATTGTGTTGTGGAAATGGGAGCGGATATTCTGGAAGCCAACACAGGTTACTATGTAGGAAACAATATCCCTGTAGAAGAACGCATAGAAAACTACAGGGAACGGATTAAATTGCAGGAACATGCCAAACGATTAACTTTCAGGCTGGAACACATATTCAGAATACTGCATTATGATGACCCGTTTGCTGAAAGTACAACGAAATATATGATGGATTTAATTACAGAAACAAGGGATTTGCTAACAAATTGGCGAGAATCCGAATTAAAAGAAGTAAAACGTCTCAGTAAATGAGCGTTTTATATAGGGTGCATGTTGATTGAAGCGTCTTGGCGGTTTGTTCCCGGTTGCGTTGGCCTTCCCGTTCAGCCAACACAGGGAACGCCAACAACAGCAGGAACGTTACGTCAACGGGTTCCAACAACAACAACAATGCGTTCAACGCCTACTACTTCGCTCCCGATTTTATTAGGATTTTTGATAATGGCCCGCTGTTAGTACCCTCTCGCAAGGAGGCGAAAGCCTGTGCCAAAAAATAATAATAAAAGGAACATGCATCCTGACTACGGTCGAAAAGAAGCCGCAGAAACCCTTGCCACACCGGCAAGGGAGACTGTGTGCAGTCTGAATAATATGCTTGAAGCGGAAGACCGAACGCATAGGAATGTCGGCTATAAAAACAGTGTTTCCCGTTATCATATGCTGAAAATGAGCAAGTGCAACGCATTGTGCAACGAGCTTATAGACGGAACGTATGAACCGCAAAAAGGGGAGAAACACGAAGTTTTTGAACCGAAGTACAGACTGGTTACATCCTCCAAATACAAAGACAGGATTGTGCAGTCGAGCTTCATTACCAACTACTACTATGAAACAGTTATTCCGAATTTAATTCAGAACAATTTCGCATGCATAAAAGACCGTGGCGTTGATTTGGCAAGGGAAACATTCAAAGCGATTCTTGCAGAGGCATCAATGGATGATTTTTGCCTAAAAGTTGATATGAAAGACTATTTCGGCTCTATCATTCATGAAAACCTCTACGGCGAACTGTTTGAACTGATTACGGATGAATGGGCAAGAGCGTTCTTTATCCAGACCTGTGAAAATTCAAGTAATCCGAATGGTTTAGATTTAGGCAGTGAAGTGTACCAGCTTGCGGCTACAAGTTTCCCGAATAAATTAGACCATATGTTAGACAACGGGAAGTTTATACGGTATCAGGATGATTTAATCTTTGTTGGCAACCGTGAAGAATGTACAGAAGCATTGAGATTGATACGAGCAGAAACCGACCGCCTCAATCTGACGATTTCGGAGAAGAAAACCTATATCCAGACCGTTAAGAATCCGATTAGGTTTCTCGGCTTTACGTTTTGGAGGCATGAAAGCGGACGGGTTACGATGAAACGTCTGCCTGAAAAAATCCGGAAAGAAAAGCGGAAACTAAAGCGGATGAAAGATAAAGGCGTTCCGATTGAACGGGTTGAGGAACATTACAAAAGTGTCAGAGAGTGCCTTAGAAAAGGCTCACGTTCGGATTTGATGAAGATGGACAGATATTTTAATGAATTATTTTACGGAGGTAAAAACCGATGATTGTTGTTCGCAAAGGGAACATTGAGTATGAGAAGAAGCAGAAGCAGAACGAAATCACGAAAGCTACTGCCGAGAGAAATTCAGACCTGATTGAATATCTCGCCATGATGACTGATGTTGAAATTCCCGACATGGAGGAAGATGAAAATGAGCAAGAAGTATGAGATGATTCGCAAAGCCTATCAGGAACACCACTCATGGACTAAGGCGATGGTGAGAAACGCTGTTGTTAAAGGCTGGATTACCGCCGAAGAATACAAACTGATAACCGGCGAGGATTACGAATGAAAGCCACCATGTCAGTGACACTTGACGGGAAAGAAGTTCGTGCAATTATCGCGAAAGCACTGAATATCCCGATTACCGCCGTCAAGCCTCTTCGGTATAATTTCGCTATCGAGGGTTATACACCGGAAGCGGTAGCGGAAATGTTGAAGAAAGCAGGAGCGATGTAATCCGCAAACTGTATGGCTGACTTTTGGGACAGGTATGCAACGCCCTGAATACAGAGCAGAGTGCAAAAGCAACAGCACACTTCGGAGGAAAGGCTGCATACCTAAAACATCTGATTAAGATATTAGAGGGCAGAAAGGCTCCTGCCGCTCCAAATAAATGGAACCTGAGATGCTGGATACGCCGACCAGCCTAATATCTTTTTAACTGTGCAGCTTGCCTGTATCAGAAAAGGCTTTACCGATCTACTAGTTGTAGAAACGGTTCCCGAAATCCTAATGGTGTTTTTGCAAAACCTGCGACGGCTCAGGTTGCGGAATGCGATTTCGCGAGATTGCGTTCTATTTTACAACCGTCATAATTGCAATTAAAAGAAGGTGAAAGCATGGCATTAATCCACGACATAATGGACAAAATAAAGTCATGGATGCCTGATGAATCGGATGGAGGTGAGGATGATGAGCAAAGAGACGATATACAGCAATCTGAGGCAGGGCGGTTTGAGCCATAACGGTGCATGTGCAGTCATGGGGAATATGTACTGCGAAAGTCTGCTGAAAAGCGACATCGTTGAAAAGCGATGCTCAATGTCAGATGAAGAATACACAAAAGCAGTCAATACGGGAACAATTAGCTGTTATCAGTTTGCCAGAGACGCTTTCGGCTACGGCCTTTGCCAGTGGACATATTGGAGCAGGAAAGAAGAGCTTTGGAAACGTACTGTTGCAAATGGAATTTCTATTGCCGACGAGAAAGCACAATGCGAGTTCTGCATAGATGAACTGAAACGGGATTACAAGTTCCTATATGAAGCTCTTTGCGAAGACGGCGATCTGTATTCGCTCACCTCAAGAGTGTGCAAAGAATACGAACGCCCGGCAGTCAACAACGTCGATGCACGCTATGCGAAAGCGAGGGAGTATGCAAATGAAATCCATAATAGTGATTCTTCTGATAATAGTATGGGCTCTGCTCACGATGGGCAACCCGCCGAGAGCGTAGATATTACAGTCAGGGTTTTGCGCAAAGGTGATATTGGCAGAGACGTGTTTCTCTTACAGTCAGGCTTGCAGGATATGGGCATTGACTGCGGTATTCCGGACGGCGATTTTGGAGAGCATACCGAAGCCGCCGTAAACGACTTAAAAGAAACAGTAGGCCTCCCTGTTGATGGCATTGTTGATGCTGACGTTTGGCAAATTCTGTTTCAATAAACTCTAATGTGCGTAAATGCACATGATTTTACCAATTATTTTTAATCTCGAAAGGAGATATTTGTCATGACAAAAGATTTCTGGATTGCCGCTCTTATCAGGGCGGTGCGGACGATTGCACAGACTGCTGTTGCCACAATCGGTACAACGGCAGTTATTGAAGACGTGAATTGGCTCGTTGTCGGAAGCTCCGCACTGTTGGCTGGTGTGCTGTCTATTCTGACAAGCATAGCAACAGGTTTGCCGGAAGCAGGAGGGGAAGAAGATGAGTGATGTAGTTATAGCTGCGCTGATCGGCGCAGCAGCAAGTATTATCGTGAATCTTATTCAGGCATCACACCAGAGCAAAAAGAGAGCCGTTGAAGAGGCTGTGAAAGAGCAGAAGCTTGAAAACCGCCTGTCATCCATTGAGCGGAAACTGGAAACACATAATGCCTATGCCGAGAAACTGGGGGAAATCCAGAAAGACATGGGGGTGATGCAGATGGACATAGCGGTAATAAAAAACGATATCAAGACCCTGTACAAACAGGCTTGATAACGCAGAAAAACTGTGATAAAATGGCAAAAAATCCGCAAAGGAGAATTGTCATGGAAGAAGAACTTAAACCGAATGTGCCGTATATCGTTCACGAGAGTGAAATTGCCAGATTGGAGCGAATCAACAAGAGATTCTTTGCCCTTGTTCTTGTTCTGATCGTTCTGTTGGTAGCAACAAACGCGGGATGGCTTGTTTATGAAAGCCAGTTTGAAGAAACTGTTATTACGCAGGATGTTGATACAGGTGAAGCGGCAGCATACGTAACCGGGATAGGAGATGTATATGGCACGAGTACGACAGACAGTCAAAACGAGAGCCCGTAAAACAGGCGGTAGTACGGGATACAGAAGGTGTAACGTTTGCCACGGGACAGGGCGCGTAAAATCAAAGAAGAAATAATCCCACGGTATTACCGTGGGAGTTTTTATGAGGAGAAATATGGATTATTCCTCAACACACGTTAATGCAGTTATTGACGAATATATCAATTATGCAAACTGCGGGAAGAACGCCATGCGGAATAGAGAGATCATACGCGAAAGGCTTATTAACGGTGTGTGTTTTGAACCTCTCGCGGAGCACTTCGATATTTCAGTCCGGCAATGCAAAAACATCGTTTATAAAATGCAAGAAATCGTTTTCAAGCACCTTTGAGCCACCATCCCGGTGGCTCTTTTTATGCCCTAAAATTGCACACTATTTGCATGAAATATGCTCCTTGGCTTCATCGCCAGGGAGCTTCTTTTTTTATATACTTATGGGGAAAGGTGGCGATAAGTGGTGGAATATGTAGACCGGCTTACGGCTTGTGGCATGAATATCATAGACGCATGGGAAGTGTGCGAGGATTTTTTATATGATGGTGACTATCAGGGGCTGGCAGAATATGTCAGGTCATACGAGCTTGAAGCAGAGACAAAAAATGTACATTAAGTTTAATCCAAATCCTGGCGGGCGATCTGTTGGGGATTGTGCTGTCAGAGCGATTGCAAAAGCCTTAGACGTAGATTGGGAGACTGCATTTGCGGAGCTTGCTTCTGCTGCTTTCTCAATGGGCGATATGCCTTCCTCGGATTCAGTATTTGGAGCGGTACTACGCAAAAATGGATTTTATAGAGAATCTATTCCGAATACGTGCCCGGATTGCTATACAGCTTCTGATTTTTGCAAGGATCACCCCAAAGGGATATATGTTCTCGGGTTTGGGGGGCATGTAGCGACAGTCGCAGACGGAGATATCTACGATTTATGGAACAGCGAAAATGAAGTACCAGTCTATTATTGGTACAGAAAGGGGAACTAAAATGCCAGCTTATCCGAATTATTATCAAAACCCATATCAAGCTTATGGACAGCCGTATTTTCAGCAGCAGTATCAGCAGCCACCTCAAATGCAGCAAGCGCAAGCACAGCCTGTGCAGAATGTTGCACAGAGTCAGATCCAGAATGGCGGTTTTATACCCGTAAGAAGTGAAGAAGAGGCCCGGTCATTCCCGGTTGCACTCGGGACAAGCGTCACATTCAAGCACGAAACAGAACCATATTGCTACACAAAAACAAGAGGATTCTCACAGTTTGATGCGCCGCATTTTGAGAAGTTTAGGCTAGTAAAAGAAGAGGATGAAGTGCAGAGCGAAGGGCAGGAAAAGCCAGCTTCGGCATACGCAAAAGAAACCGATCTAGACAAGCTCGCTGAGATAGTGAAGAGCCTCAATGAGAATATAAAAGGGATTAAAGGTGAAATCTCCACTATTCAAGGCGATTTGTACGGACTCAGTGGCCGCAAAAAAGCGGTAAAGAAAGCAGAGGCAGAAGATGATACCTAACCAGATGCTTGGGATGCTCCAGCAGCTTAAGGCTAACCCTTTACAGTTTCTTGTTCAAAGGCGCTTCAACTTGCCTCAGAATATCCAGGCAAATGATCCGCAAGCTATATTAAACCACCTGTTGCAGACAGGCCAAGTTTCTCAACAGCAAATAAACAATGCCTATCAAATGATGGGGCAATTTAAAAGATAGGTTCTTCCCGTCTGCAAGTGCGCATAGCAGATGGCTTGAATAAATACCCGTCCTCAAGGACGATGACCCCTAACAGTTTTGGGGTAGAAAGGATTTTTTATAATGGCTCTTACAGATGAAAATGGTGGAAGCAATGGTTTCTACATGCCGGTAGCGCCTGCCTACGGCGGAAACGGTAATGGATTTGGTCTCGGCGGCGACGGCGCATGGCTGCTACTTCTCCTGCTTGCTCTCGGCGGTGGCTGGGGCATGGGTGGCTTCGGCGGTGGAATGATGTGGCCTATGATGGCTGGAATGGGCGGCTTTGGTATGGATTATCTGTATCCTTGGCTGAACAACAGCGAACACATCTCAGGCGGTTTCCGTGATCAGCAGTTTTCCTCTCAAATCAGTGGCATTCAGAACGCTGTGACTTCCGGCTTCGGTGATGTACAGAACAGCCTTTGCAGCGGCTTTGCCGGTGTGAATGCAGGTATTGCGAACGGCTTCGCTCAGGCAGAAATTGCCAACAACGCAAGACAGATTGCAGACCTTGAGCGTAGCTTTGCGGCTCAGACAGCCTCTACCACTGGCATGACAGCTCTTCAGTCTCAGATTGCTCAGTGCTGCTGCGACAACAGAATGGCGACAGCCGACACAAAGTATGCTCTTGCGACAGAAGCATGTGCGACACGTACTGCTGATGCGAACAACACAACTGCTGTGCTGAATGCATTAAACAGTGGCTTCCAGAGCATTAAAGATCAGCTTTGCAATGACAAAATCGAATCTAAGAACGATACTATTGCCCAGCTTCGTTCCGAGCTTATGTATGCTCGCGGTCAGGCTTCCCAGGATGTTCAGACTGCCGCAATTCAGGCTGGACAGCGTGCGCTTGCGAACGAGGTTGAACAGTACGTTCTGCCAACTCCGAGACCTGCCTATATCGTACAGAATCCTAATTGCTGCACGAATTACGGCACTTGCGGCTGCGGCGTTTAATGGGTGATGCCAATGGCTGAATATCTTGCAAATAGTTCTCAGGCTGTTGCATTAAACAGTCCGATTATCTTTACTGCATCTATTCCTTGCAATCGTGGTTACGTTTACCACGAGGACGAAACAGGGATTTTTATTCTCCGTGGCATCGTCAACAACTCTTGTGGCTGTTTCGCACGTTATCAGGTAACGTTTAACGGCAACATTGCGATTCCGACAGGTGGGGCAGTAACTCCGATTGCTGTATCTATTGCGGTAGAAGGAGAAAGCCGCCCGACAAGCAGAGCAATATTTACGCCTGCTGCCGTAAACACTTTCGGAAATGTCACGAGCACTTGCATTGTGACAGTGCCGAAAGGCTGCTGCTTCACGCTCTCCGCCCGTTACGTTTCTGCGGATGAAGACCCGACAACAACTCCTACACCTGTAATTAACGTGGAAAACGCCAATCTTGTAATTACACGCATAGCATGATGGAAAGGAGAAAGCAAATGGACGCGCTTTATGATTTAAAGGAACTGCTGGTCAATGAACTGGAAGGATACGGGAAAAAGGGCGAAATGTCCGCTTCTGTCCTCGAGCGAGTAGATATGCTTGCTCATGCAGCGAAAAACCTTGATAAAGTAATCGAGTGCATGGAGGAGTCAGAAGAAGTATACAGCTCAAGTCCTCGAAGCAGGCATGTTTATCGCGGCGATGATCGCGGGTCGAGAATGGTCAGCGCACGTGGTCGCAAGAGAGACAGCCAGGGCCGCTATGCAGACTATTCAAAGAATGCAGATCTGGCGGACAAGCTTCGTGACATGATGGACGAGGTACCGGACGAACGGTCCAGACAGGAAATTCAGCGTCTTGTTTCCAGAATGGAACAGATGTAAAAACAGGGCACCCGCCACTTTTTAGCGGGTGCCTATTCAATGGGAATCACTGTACATTTACTGTACAAAAAATTATGCTGAATTATGCTTTTTTATGCCGAATTGTGTAATTTGCAAAAGCAACAAATAAAACAAAAAAGTTCTTGATTTTTGCTAAAATTTGCAAATTCAAGAACTTTTTCTTTTATGCTCCAGCGGGGGCTCGAACCCCGGACACCCGCCTTAAAAGGGCTGCAAATACCGCATAACAGTGGGGAAAATCGGCATCACTGTACAAATACTGTACATTATCTATTCTGTTGTTTGATATAAGCATTCATTAGAGAAGTAGCAGAGCTTTCGTGATCGCGCTCCTCAATGTGCGTATAAATTTCTCTTGTTACAACGATAGAAGAATGTCCCATCGCCTTTTTCGTGTCCATCTCATCAACGCCAGCGTGATACAGCATTGTGGCATACTGATGGCGGAACTGGTGAGGGGTAACCTGAGCCTTCCAGATCGTCTTTTTGTAGCGGTGCTTATTTTTACCGGTGAATTCTATCTCTTCGGAATCGGCAAGTCCGACATCGCGGCACCAGGAGAGCCAGCGCTTTTGGAATTGCGTGTGCGTCAGCGGCGCATCGCCGCCAAACACATAACCTTTCTTCCCGCGTGGAAGTACGCGGTCAAGCTCGTCGAGAAGAGGGACATCCCTGATGCCTGCTTCTGTCTTTGCTCCCTCTTCCACGATGGGATTGTTGGAAGGATACTGTACACGTCTTCGGACGTGTATTTTTTTTGTCTTAAAATCAATATCACTCCACATAAGCGCAAGCAGCTCGCCTCTTCGAAGGCCGGTGTAAAGCAGGAAGCATGCAAACAGTCCCATCTCGGAATCAGGGTTTACCTTGACAAGCTGTTCTTTTGTCGGCGGTTCCCTGCGGGTGTGCTTTAAGCCTCGTGGCTGCTTGACCGAAGACACAGGATTGTACCGGATTGTGGAGCCAGGCATCGTGATTGCAAAAGAGAAGATTTGCTCGAGAATGTTTTTCGACCGGTGGACTGTATCTCTTGCGTAATCTTTCGAGACAAGATCATCGACGAACGCCTGGCACTGTGATGGCGTGATATCATTGACATAATCTCCGGAGAAAAACTCTTTTGCCCGGCGTACATGAGGGAGGTAGGCGCTTGCCGTCGTTGCTTCAATCGACTTTTCGTGCGCATAGAGCCACTTATCAGCAACTTCTTCAAAGAGAGGGCCATGCTCTGTAAAAACGTTGTGGTCTCGCAGTTTTTTGTTAAGAGCGGATTTTGACTTTGCAGTAATCCGTTTCTTTTTCCCGTCAACAGTGATTTCTTCGCACCACAGTCCATCACTTTTTCGCTGAAACATAAATATCACTTCCTGTCTCCCAGGCTCAAGAAGGGGGATTTTTTATTTTATGGCTTTGCCGCAAAAAGAGCAGAACGTAGCGCCTTCCTGCAGAGTCTGGCCACAATAGGGGCAAAAATGCTTTATTTCATCTCCAAGCGGCGGGACATAAGGAGCACCTTTTGACGTTTTGTTTTCGCGGATTGCATTCGCAATATCATCTATAGATTTTTGCCGAATATATTCTTTACGTTCCTTATCATATCCAGCAAACCCCCAAATAGTCATTCCACCGACGACGATAATATAAAGAGTGAGCTGGTATTCATACTGAATAATTTCAGCGTAATAAAGAATAGGCAAAAATATGAAGAACATAAAAACTGCAAAGATAACAGACATCCAGAAAAGATTTTTTATTTTTTGAGGAAGGTCGGAAAGCTCGCCCTTCATTTTCTCCTCTGGTTCAGTAAGCTTCTTTAGATTGTCAGTAAAATTGCTCATAAAAACCTCCAGTTACGCAAGATTTGAAAGAGACTGTGTTCTTGGATTCTGGGCAGCCAACGCTCTCGCAACAGAAATAAGCGTCGTCTGCCCTTCTTCGTTCATGGAACGGAAAATATATATAAGCGCTAACTCAGTATCACTATACTCTCCGCTATTCTCCTCGCCGGGTGTAAACAAAGGTAATTCAGCGTCATCGAGAAAATAATCATGATCAAGGTGGAAATATTCAGCTAGCGACACACGCATTTTATATCTAGGGTTCTGTGCGCCGCTTAACCACTTAGACACAGTCGAAGGATCTACACCAAGATCTTTTGCAATCGAATCCTGAGTCTTCCCGTTTCGGGACGCATTGTTAAAAACAGCAACAAGTTTCTGTGTAAATGTCACAAAAAACACCTCCTCAAATTGTGCAATGCTACAAAATTCGCAAGGTTTCGCAAGTTGCCCTTGACAACGAAAAGTTAAAGAGTTAACCTAAACGCAAGATTGCGAAAGTTGACGAAACTTGCGAAAGAACGAATTTGGTATTTCATTGTCCAGCAACGTGACTATACCATAAACGGTTAACTTTTGCAACTAAAAACTGACAATTTGTAACCGAATTGTCAAAAAGAGAAAGGAGGCCGGAATATGGCAGAACGAGCGCCCTGGACAGGCGAACTGATAGGGAAAATGCATGTGCAGTGCGTGACACAGGATGATCTCGCAAAAGAACTTGATGTATCGAAAGCTTACATCAGCATGCTCTTGAACGGGCGAAAGGCATCAAAGCATGCAGAGCAGAAACTCAATGATGCTTTTAGGGCAATCATTGAAAGGAGAGAGCATGAAAGAGCATGACGAATACCGCTGTGTGCTTGCTGATCTCAAAGATGCGTTCGGAAATCGAGCATGGATAACAAGCGCAGAGCTTGCGAAGTACGAAGGCTCAGATGTTCGGACGGTAAACAAGCGGTACGGGATTCCGAAAGGCGCTAACGGAATAGACCGGAGCATTCTTGCGCAACGAAAATGCCGAATGGCAAATTAAACCTGCGTACCAGGCAGGAATAAAGAAAGGAAAACAGAAAACAATGACAATGATCGAATTGCAGAAAGTTCTCGGAGACAGAATTAACACCACACTGAAGACTGATCTTACCCCTGAAGAACGCCAGCAGGAAAACGAACAGTCAAGAATGATAAATGCTTTAGCGAAGAACATGATTAACAACGGCAACTTTGTTCTAACGACAGAAAAGCTCCTTGCACAGACGAAAAACCTAAAACATTCCTATGCAATGGAGCTTATAAACGGCGATGGGCAGACCGTATGATGATGAATGGATTCTCAAAAACTGGGAATCTGTAAGAAATTGGAACACTTTATGCAATGAGTATAACAGAGTGCATAACGACAACAGAAGCTACAATACTTTCAAATCTCATTGCAACAGGGAACTTTGTTTAAACTTTCTCTATAGCGAAGAGCAAGAAAAGTTTCTCATGGAAACATACCCGGTTTGCGGCAGGATAAAAACAGCGCAGCTATTCAACGAGCGGTTTCAAAAGAACAAATCACCACAGGCAATTAAGGTTCACTGTGTTAAGAATTTAAAATTAAAAGTCACGAAGGAGCGGAAAGCGGAAACTGCTATTGAGAACAGTGGGAATTATAAGCCAGTTGGAACAATTACTTCCAAAACGCATGGTGAACTCTATGTCAAGACTGAAAACGGATGGAAACGGCTAAAAGAAGTTGCGCTCGGTAAACCGCCAAAAGGCTATCTCATTGTACATCTGGACGGGAACGTAGCAAACAATAATCCGGATGATCTTGCTGTTATAAGTATGGCGGTGAACATGAAAATGACAAAGAATGATTTCTGGTCTGAGAACAGTGAAATAACAAGAGCAGGAATCATGAGCTGTGAGCTGGAACTGATGCTAAAAAATGGCTCTGAGAAGGTACCAGCTTCTCAGAGCAAAGGAAACAGAAAACAGGAATCTGTAATTACCAGGCATTCTAACATGCCGTGGGAGGAATGTCAATGACAAACGAGATTAAAAAGCTGCGGCTTGAAAAGTGCATGACGCAGGCAGAGCTTGTCAGGCAGGTGAATCTTCCCGGTTTTGATGTCACGATGCTCTCAAAATTGGAGAATGGACATTGTGCACCGACGCCGGAAGTCGAGAATGCGCTTTTAAGCCACTTGCAAGCGACGAGAAGCGAACTTTACCCGGAGATCGGAAGAGCACACGTCTGAACTCCAGTCACGGCTACA
>ERZ842401.6761-NODE-6761-length-12101-cov-3.509381_pt1 | contig 12101 bp, 15 predicted proteins | sample MGYA00521270_ERZ842401 | MGnify/ENA primary metagenome ERZ842401 (study PRJEB31892, sample SAMEA3878208) | bioreactor metagenome | biome: Moose rumen | place: Sweden | collected 2011-10 | study: EMG produced TPA metagenomics assembly of the PRJEB12797 data set... | reverse complement strand
GGAAACCGCTCTTTGGGGGCCGAAGCGCCCGGAAAATGATCCGTGGATCATTTTCAGCGCAGGCTGGGCGGCAGCCCGGGAAGCAAAGAGCGGTTTCCCCCAGAAATATTTATCGTTTCAAATCGTCACGTTGACCCCGTTGACCTCCACGCCCTCGTCGGCGCGGATGAGGATATAGGAATGGCCGTCGATCACCCGGGTTTCCACCAGGTCGGTGCGGTCCGAATTGATTTTGATCATCACGCTGGGGGTCTTTACCTCAAATTGCTTGGGGCTGGTGATGTTCACGGCGTCGATTCGGGCCTGCTCGCCGAAGGCCTCGTCGTATTTATCGTGGAAGGCCTGCATGTGGGCGGTGGATACGCCGCAGTCGGCTAGCACGTCCGTCACGTCGTACTTGGTCAGCTTCAGGGGCTCGGCGTGCTTGTCCGCCTTCTGCTCCTCTAACTTTTCCATCACCTGGTCATGGACGGCCTGAATGACCTCGGTTTCCCGGACCTCCTCCAGGGTTTCCTGCAGGATGGTCTGGAACAGCTCCTTCTGCTGATCGGCGGGCATGGGCAGATCGCTCTGGAACACGGTGTTCACGAAATCATCGTGATTCACGGCGGTGTCCCGGGTGTAATACAGCGCCTCATAAATGTTGGCGGCCCGCTCCTCGAAGGCGGGGAACAGGAAGCCCATTTCCGGCGCGCCCACGATCCAATCCGATTCCTTGCTTCGGAAATCGTTCTGGCCGGGATCATAGCTCAATGTGGGCTTGGTCAGCTTCACGGGGCACACACTGCACAGGATGTAATGGAACACCTCGTCGCTCATGTCCGCCACCTTGCTGTCGTCCTCCTTGGAGCGGTAGGGCACATCGTACCCATCGTGCATGAGCAGGATCAGGTAATGATCCTCCATGTGCAGGTTGGCAATGACCTGCTGAAAGAAGTAATTGACCGTGTCGTCATTCTTAAGGGCCTCGTCCTTCAGGGCGGTCAAAAGCTGATGCTCGGGGGAGTCCATCAGGTGTTCGGGGTCAAACTGAATATCGATCAGATTCTGGCCCTGCGTGCCGGACAGGGTGCGCTTGAAAATGGCCAGGTATTTTTCCGCTTCCTCCTGGGCCATGCCAACGAGAGAACGGGTGAAGGAGGAAATCACTTCGCCCTGATTGTTCACATAGCAGCCCCGGATGCAGGTGATGTTGTTATGCTCCAGGTTAAAACGGCGTTTGATTTCGGCAATGTCTTTCTTATTCATAGCAACCTCGTTTATTATCTTTTTTTCTTCAGGCGGCAGTGCGCCGGATAGAAATTATAGCATAAATTTCTCAAAAAGGGAAGGAAACTGAAAGAAAAGAAAGAATACAATAAAAGTACATTCCTGAGGAGGGGGTTTTTATTTTGCTGTCTTTTACCCAAAAGCATCTGAAAAATGAGCGGGTGGTAGCCTATATTGAAATCGCGCTGGGCTGTATTATTGGGGGTGCGGCCTATCCGCTGTTTTTGGTGCCCAACAATATCGCGCCCGGGGGCCTGACGGGCATTGCCACCATTTTCAACTATCTGTGGGGGTGGCCCGTGGGCGTTACCAGCATGCTGCTGAATCTGCCGCTGTTCGTGGTCGGCTGGAAGGCCATGGGCAAGGTGTTCGTGTTCCGGTCGCTGGTGGCGACGCTTCTGTTTTCCGCGTTCATTGATCTTTTAAAGCTGCCGCCTCTGACGGACGATATGCTGCTGGGCTCGGTGTACGGCGCGCTGGTGCTGGGGGTCGTCCTGGGGCTGATCATGCGCGGCGGGGCCACCACCGGGGGATCAGATATGATCGCCAGGATGGTGCACAATCAATTTCCGATTGTGACGGTGGGCGCGTTTCTGTTCGCGGTGGACTGCGCGGTGATCCTGTGCGCGGCGTTCACCATGAGCGCCCGGGCCGCCCTGTATGCCCTGATCTGTATTTTCATCAACGCTAAGGCGGTGGACCTGGTGCTGGCCGGCTTCGGCTCCGCCAAGGCGTGCTTCATCATCACCAATCGGGCAGAAAATATTTCCGCGCGCATCATGAAGGAATTGGATCGGGGCGCCACCATGCTGTCCGCTACCGGCGCGTACAGCAAGGAACGGCGCACCATGCTCATCAGCGTGGTATCCCAGCGGGAAGTGATCCCCCTGAAAAGGATCGTACGCGCTGAGGATCAAAAAGCGTTTATGTTCATTACCGACACTCATGAAACCCTGGGCGAGGGCTTCAGCGCTTTGAACGGGGATTGAATAACTGAAATTTTCTAAATGAGTACAGAGTTCAGAGTACAGAGTGCAGATTGATATAGTCCTCAATGGTCAAACCGCAAAGCGGAGATCACACAGACGATCCAATCTGTACTCTGTGCTCTGAACTCTGTTCTCTCTTTTGGCTTTGCCAATTTCGGTTTGTGGATCAAAGCAGCGAAAGCAGTTCCATCAGGGAGTTTACGGTAAAGTCAGGCACATAATCCGGCGATTGAGAAATTTGAAGCGCGCCAAAGCCCTGCGTGATGCGCAGGGTTTTCATGCCCAGCGCTTTGGCAGGGAATATATCGTTATCCAGCCGGTCGCCGATCATGAGGGCCTGCTCCGGGGCGCAGCCCGCCACAGACAGGGCATAGCGGAATATAGCGGGGTCAGGCTTCATGGCCCCCACCTCCCAGGAGGAGGCTACCGCTGAAAAGAAACGGACGACGTCCCATTCCTCCAAACGCTTTTGCAACCCTGGGCCTGATTGGCGATCACGCCCAGGAAATATTTTTGCGAAAGCGTTTTCAAAACGGGGATCGCGTCGGGGTACAGCGTTTCCAGCTCGCCCCGGTACGGCGCGGTCTGGGTAAAATGGTATTTTTCAATCACCGTGCGGAATTGCGGCTTGTACTGTCGGGAGGCTTCCTCGATTTCATGAAAAATATCCTCGGCAGTCAGGCCCAGGGCCTGGGCCTCCGGCATAGCAGCCTGCTCCCGGCAGCGCCGTTCCCATACGGCGGTTTCATCCGCCAGGGTGAAGCCCACGTCAAAGAAAAGCCATTGGATGTTCATGAAAAAGCGCCTCCCTTCAATCGGGCGGAGTAAAGCAGGGATCGGGCGTCAGTTCGCATTCGGAAAACAGCCGAGCTGCGGCGTCGGCGTATTCCCGCACGGAGGCGGCCTTTCTGAGGGCGCGGCGAATGGGGGAGGGGCAGTCCACCGCCTGGATCATATAGCTCATCAGGCCGTGCATCCGTCCCACCACGGCGTGCTCCGGCCAGGTTTTCAGGTATTCGTAATACAGCCGATCGTGAAAATCGCGGAGGGATCCCAGCGTCAGCTTTTCGCCGCCCAGCAGGGCCTGGGCCAGGGCAGGATTGGTCAGCAGCCCCCGGCCCAGCATCCAGCCCGCTCCGGCGGCATGGTTTTCCGCAAAAACCCGGCAATCCGTTTCGCAGAATAGATTCCCGTTATAAATCACGGGGAAGGGAGCGGCCTGCACGGCCTGATCGAAGCAATCCCAGTGGGGCCTGCCGGAATAAAACTCCCGGCAGGTACGGGGATGCAAAATCCATTCGCGCACGGGATAACGGCAGAAAATATCCAGCAATCGAGGCCATTCCGCTGGGCTGTCAAAGCCGATGCGGGTTTTCAGGGATACGGGCAGCACGGATTTTCCATATACTTCGTCCAGAAATCGGGCCAGGGCGTCGGGGTCCTTCAGCATGCCGGCCCCCTTGCCCTTGGCGGTGACGGTACCGGAGGGACAGCCCAGGTTCAGGTTCACCTCGGCGTAGCCCGCGTCCCGCAGGAGCTTGACCATATCCAGAAAGTATTCCGCGTTTTTGGCCAGCACCTGGGGCACGGCGGGCACCCCATAGTTTTCTGCGGGGGAAATGTCCGCCTGCTGGCGGCTGGTAAAGGATAGGCTGCTGGAGGGGCTGATAAAGGGCATGAAATACTTGGTTATGCCCCGGAAGGAGGCGTAATGCACCCGGCGGTACGCCGCGTCTGTGAAGCCCTCCAAGGGGGCGAAATAAATCATGCGGGGAGCTTCCATTTTCATGCCTCCTCCCATACCGTCATGGGCATCCAATTCCGAAAATCCCCGGAAACCAGGCTGTACTTTACGCCGTTGTAGGTGCCCATGATGCTGTCATGGAATCGCGCTTCCCCATGACAATGGGCGTAAATCACCTGCTCGGCCCCATATTCCTCCGCCATACGGGTGAAGGCGCTGTCCCGCTCTAAAATATTGGTGGGGGGATAATGCAGAAACATGATGAAGCGCCGGAATCCATCGGCCTTTGCCGAATCAAAGGATTGGCGCAGGCGGATCAGCTCCCGGTCCACGATTTTTTCCGCGTGCTCCGCGGCTTCCCGATCCCAGTCTACCACCTGGCGGCGGCTGTTCAAATAAAAGGGTCCTTCAAAGGTGAAGTCCTTGGTGCCTACCAGGGCATAATCGCCGAAGGGATAGTAATTGTTCTGAAGAAAAAACAGCTTTCCGGCAAATTGCCGGTTCAGCTTTTCCGTCTTTTTCGCGTCCCAGAACATATCGTGATTGCCCCGCAGCAGCACTTTTTTGCCGGGCAATGAAATGATGTAGTCCAGGTCTTTTTCACATTCTGAAAGATTTTTCCCCCAGCTGTGGTCCCCAGCCAGAAGCAGGGTATCTTCCGGACGGATCAGGACTTCGCAATTCCGCCTGAAAATCCGTTCATGATCCTGCCAGCGTTTTCCGGTCATTTGGCCGGGGGCTTTCAATTCGGATTGAAAATGCAAATGCAGATCGCCGATGGCAAATAAACGCATAAAAAGAAAACTCCTTCGATCAATACGAGGATATTGTACCGCGGCTCTGTTCATTCTGCAAGCAAAAAACCGCTTTTTGATTGCCTGCGGCGGGGGAAAGTGATATAATCTATTGGCGGCGGATTGGCTTATTCTGCCAACGCGGCCGCGCGGAAAGGAGAAAAACGTATGAATTATAAAGCACTTGCAATGATCATTCTCACAGTCGTGTTCCTGTACAATCTGCTGCTGAAGGTGATTCGGTGGCGTTCAGCCAAGAATCCGGTGCCGGTGAACGTGGCGGATGTGTACGATCGGGAAACCTACCGGAAGTGGCGGAATTATCACGCTGAAAAGAGCCAATGGAGCATACTCAGCGGCGCCGCCGCCTTTATTGTGGATATTCTGCTGATCGGCTTCAATGTTTACGCTTTGTTTTCAGCGGGCTTTCCCAATACGCCGTTTCTGCGTCTGTTTGCCGTGATGCTGCTTTCCGCCCTTTCCGGCGTGATTATGCTGCCCTTTGAATACCATGACACCATGGTGATCGAAGAAAAGTACGGCTTTAATCGCTCCACGGAGAAAACCTTCTGGCTGGATCAAGTAAAATCCTTCCTGATCGGCCTGGTCCTGATGACCGGCATGGCGGCGCTTTTGATGGTGATCCACCGGGCCCTGGGGGACTGGATGATCCTGGTGTTCGCCGCGGCTATGACGCTGATCGCGCTGGGCATTTCCTTCCTGTATCCCATTTTCAGCAAGATTTTCAATAAGTTCACACCCCTGGAGGACGGAGAACTGAAGGAAAAGCTGACCGGGCTGTTGGAAAAGCACGGCTACAAGGTGCGGGCCATTCAGATCATGGACGCCTCCCGCCGCTCCACCAAGTCCAACGCTTATTTCACCGGCTTTGGGAAAATGAAAACCATCGTGCTGTACGATACCCTGGTGCAATCCATGACCACCGAAGAAATCTGTGCCGTGTTCGCCCATGAAATGGGCCACGGGCTGCACAAGGACACGTTAAAGAATCAAACCCTTTCCTTCGTGCAGATGCTGGTGCTGGGTGTGCTGGCCTGGCTGACGCTGCGGTCCCCGGAAATTTTCGCGTTCTTTGGTTTTGATCAAACCAATTACGGCTTCGCGCTGCTTTTGATCATGTCCGTGGAATTCGCGCTGATTTCCCCGCTGTTCGGCCTGCTTGCCAATGCCGTGTCCCGCCGGGCGGAATACCGGGCGGACGCCCAAGCGGTGGATGAGGGCTATGCCGACGAATTGGTGAGCGGGCTGAAAAAGCTGGCAAAAGAAAACTTTGCCGAGCTGGCCCCCTCGCCCCTGCTGGTGAAGCTGGAATATTCCCATCCCACCCTCAGCCAGCGCATCACCGCCATTGAAAAGCGAAAGGCGGAGAAAACAAATAAAGAATAATCATCCAAGCTGCTTGGCAAGCGCCAGCAGGCGGTCAAAACGAGCGCCAAAAAACATTTGATGGCCCGTGCACAATCGGTTCGGAAGCGCTTTTTCTTCCAGAAGGGGCTCCCGGTCCCGCTTGCAGCCGCCACGGCATAAAGCATACCATTTACAGGCCTGGCATTTTTCGGGCGTAAAGTACGAAGCGCTCCGGAATGCCCGGCCTGTTTCTGATTTTTCCAACGTATAAAAGGAATTCTTCGTGATATTGCCCATCCGCCATTCATCCAGCACATAAAAATCGCAGGGATACACGCTTCCGTCCGCCTCGATCAGGTAATATACGCCGCATCTTCCCCCCAAGGCGCAGTTTTCCGGCGCATAACCCTTCAGCATGCCGATCCAGTTGTCAAAATTGCGGATGCTCACGGGGGTGGCGCTGAAAAAGTATTTTTCATAAAGGTCAAAGGTTTCGATGAGAAAGCGGCCGTAGGTTTCGCTGTTCAGGGAAAAGGCGGAGGGTTTCCCGTCAAAGCCGTCCAGGCAGGGAATGAATTGCAGGTAGCGGTGTTCCATCAGCGCGTGAAACACTTCTCTGGGGTGGCTTGCGATCTGCTGATTCACCACGCACAGCACGTTGTATTCCACGCCCTGCTTTTTCAGAAGCGCCGTTTTTTGCAATATCCGGTTCCATGTGGGTTCCCCGGCGGCGGTTCTTCGGTAGGCATCGTGGATTTCTTTCATGCCGTCCAGGGAAACGCCCACCAGGAAATTTCCCTCCCGGAAAATGGCGCACCATTCCTCGTCGATCTCCCAGCCATTGGTTTGTATGCCCAGGCTTACAGGCAATTTGCGATGATTGTACTGGCGCAAAAGCGACAGGAAAAATCGGAAATAATCTTTCCCGGCCAGGGTGGGCTCCCCGCCCTGAAACGCAAAGCTCAGCGGGCCGTCCGCGTAGGCGAAAGCCCGCCGCACCAGGGTTTGCAGCGTTTCCTTGCTCATCATCCCATAGGAATAGCTTTCCCGCTTGCCCGCCACATCCGCATAGAAGCAGTATTCGCACCGGAAATTACACAGGCTGCTGACAGGCTTGATCATCAACGATAAGGGCGGCATGGTGTCCTCCTTTGATCCTGTTAACAGTATAAAATATCATTTTGTGGAAGCGGCTTGCGATCCATCCACAAAACCCCAGAGCTATGAAAGCCCCGGGGTAAAGGATGTTGTTTTGGTTGGGCGGGCGATTTAACCGCCCATGAGCATGCGCAGCATATTCAGCGCTTTCTGATGCCGAAGCTTGATGGCGCCGTAGCTCAGGCCCATCATATCGGCGATTTCGGTGAGCGGCTTGCCGTCGTAATATCGCAGGACCATGATGTCCCGCAGCTCCTGCGGAAGCTGCCCAAGCGCGGCGGCCAGCTCGCTCAGGGATTCGGTTTGCAGGATCCCTTCCTCCACGGAGGAGCCGTCGGCTATGTTTTCGTCCAGCTCCTCAGAGGGCTTGTTTTTGCGATAGTGGTCAATCAGGGTGTTTCGGGTAATGGCATAGATCCAGGTGCCCACGGCGGCCTTTTCGCCGTCATATTCCCCGAATTTTTTGTAAACCTTTTCAAATACCTCCGAGCACAGATCCTCCGCATCCGCCCGATGCTGCAGCCGAGACATGATGTAGCCCATTACTTTTTTGTAGTAGGCATTATAGATCTGTTCAAAGTCCAGGGGCATCATTTCCCTTGGCCCTCGGGATCGGGCTTTTTCTGGAGCATATCAGAGGATCCGGCGGCGTTGAGAAATTCCACATCGTCATCTTCCAGCCTAACGCGCTTTGCGTAGCGGGCATGAACGGAATCGATCACGCTTTGCAGATCCTTGTTGTTTTCAAATCGCTGATAATCAAACAGCTGCTTCAATCTGCTTTCCAAGATCAGCCCCTCCTTTCCTTCATGGTTCATAGAATTATACGGAACAACGCAGCGGATGGCAGCAAATTTATAAATTTTCGTCCGCTGTATCCGAACGCCGGAATACAGCCCGGCGGTTGCGGCGTTATGGGAAAACTTCAGAACGCGCTGAAATAGGTGAGCAGGGTAAAGAACACCACCATTTCGGCCAGCAGGATGATCATGGCTTTTCTTTCCGTTACGAGCAGGCCGATAAACTCCCGGATGAAAGCGTTGGGCCAGAAATACCATTTGGTGGGGCTCCCCATCCCCTGGGCGTCCAGCCCCACGCTTTGGGCCAGAACGCCGCTTCTGAACACGTGGTAATTGGTGGTGGAAAAGGCCACCTTGGCACGGGGGTCCTGTTCATCAATGATTTGTTTGGAAAACCGCATGTTTTCCAGGGTATTGACCGATTGATCCTCCACCAGCATTCTGCTTTCCGGCACACCGTGCGCGGCCAGATAATCGGCGATGGAGCGGCCTTCGGACATGCATTCGTTCTTTCCCTGCCCCCCGGAGGGAATAAACACCGCTTCCCGGCCCGTTTTCTCCTTCTGCCGGGCGGCAAACTGCAGCGCCCGGTCGATCCGGCCCCGGAGCAGCGGCAGGGGAGCCCCGTCCCGGGCGATCTGGCAGCCGTGGATGATGATGTAATCCCGATCGTAATCCGGCTCCCGCAGGGCGGCGATGAGCCCGCAGATCATGGCTCCCAGCAGCATGGCCTCCATAAAAACAAAGCAGGTGGCCACTGCGCTGGTGAGGCAGGAATGCAGCCGGTATTCCTCAAAGGATCCGGAAGTAAAGGCGTTGTTCACCGCATTGGCCAGGAAAAAGCCCCCAATCACCGCAAGCGACGCCGCGGCGGCCAGAAAATTGGCGGGACGCGCGCCTTCGTGGCGCAGCAGCGCCGCGTTGCTGATGAACAGCCCCGCGCACATGAGCAGCAGGAAGGGGGAAGAGGAATACATAAACAGCAGCCCGGAGCTGCCCAGATAGCTGAGCACGGAATAGATGGAGCCGGCAGGGGTTACGCGCCAAAAATCATGGGAAACGTACAAAAACAGCAGCGCGATCACAGCGCAGTACACCGTCATGCCCGCGGTAAACGCCGTACGGTAGGAATAAAAATCGTTCTTCAAGCGCCAGAAAAAATGGGAAAGCAGGATCAGCGCAAGCAAAATCAGCGCGGCGGCGGTGAAGATCACGATGGAACGGCACCCTGAAAAATTCAAGGACCCCATTTCCATGGTCATATGCAGGGGCCCTGTGCGGAAAAACAGCATAGCTTCCGCTTCCGGCTTCTGGGGCCAGCAAATCTGCAAATCGGTATCGCCCCGATCCTGACCGCGGACGACGATTTTTACCAGCCCGTTGGGCTGTTCCTCCACGGAGCACAGCTCCAGCGGCTCCCCTTCCATGGTCACGCTGGGCGCGCCTTCGCAGCCGCTGGGGCGGGGCATATATACGGTCACCCGCCCGCGGGCCGCGGCCAAAGCGATCAAACAGGCGCACACATACAGGATCGCCAGGCAGGCCGCCCATCGAATGGGCTTTTTAATGAGCATCATTTTTCGCTCCCTGTGGTGGTATCTTTTGATGAATATCCGCGGCGGTGTTTAGATTTTTTTAAACAGGCGCAGGATATTCTTCCCCTCTTTCCGTTCGTACGTCACATCGTCCATGGTTTTCCGAACCAGGAAAATGCCCAGCCCGCCGATTTCCCTGTCCTCGGCGGCCAGGGTGGTATCCGGCGTTTTCGCTTCCAGCGGGTTATAGGCGACGCCGCTGTCGATGAAGCACACGCAGGCCATGCGCGCGTCGGGATCAAAATCAAACTGAACGGTTGCCGCGCCCGAGCCGGGAGCGTAAGCGTAATGAGCAATATTGCCAAAAATCTCATCGATCGCCACGTCGATCTGCATCTGCGCTTTCATGGCGCAGTCCTGCGCTTCCAGCTGTTCGTCAATGAACGCCGTAACCGCGTTGATGTTTTCCACTTTGGCTTCCAAAGTTAATTCTTTCACGTTTATTCACCCTTCTTTGAACCTTTCGCATTCGCGGGTATGGGGGTGCGCACGGGGGAACCCTCCCCTCCGGATACTTCTATTATAACATATGAGAAAAAAACCGTAAACAATAAAATATGATAAATCGTATGGATATTTTTTTCCAGCCACTTGACAGAAGCATGCAATTCTTTTATTATTAACCCAGAACAACGGCTATCGGGAATTGCCTGTATATCCCGTGTTCCCTGAAAGAATAAAACAGGAGGATATGAACAATGACGATCAGTAAAAAGCAGAACGGCAGCGCTTTGGAAATTGCCCTGGAAGGCCGTTTGGATACGGTGACTGCGCCCGAACTGGAAGCGGAATTGGGAAAGTGCATTGCGGACGCGGATTCTCTGGTGTTTGATTTTGCCAAGCTGAGCTATATTTCTTCCGCCGGACTGCGCGTGCTGCTTTCCGCTCAGAAGGCCATGGGCAAAAAGAGCGGTATGAAAGTGATCCATGTAAATGAAGTGGTGCAGGAAGTGTTCGATGTTACCGGCTTTTCCGATATCCTGACCATTGAATGAGGTTGAAGCCAAATGAAAACAGACGTAATTGTTGTTTCCAGCAAAGGCGAAAGAATGGAAGCGGCCCTGAACCAAACAGAAAAAGTGGCCGTTTATAAGGGGCTTTCTCCCAAAAACGCGCTGCATCTTCGTCTGCTCACCGAAGAAATGATGGGCATGATGCGCTCTATCACCGGGGAGACGCAGGGCAAGTTCTGGATCGAGGATGAAGATAACGTATATGAGCTGCATCTGCAGGTGAGCACCCGCATGAACAGCGAAAAGCGCGAACAGCTTTTGGCCGCGTCCAGCACGGGCAAAAACGAATCCGCCAAGGGTCTGATGGGCCGTCTGCGCGATTTCTTTGACCGGGGAGCTGACGAGGATATCGCGGGTTATGCCAGCCCGCTGCTGATGCATGGGGCCCAGGCCGACGCTACCATGCCTACGCTGGATTGGGAATGGTCCATGATCCGGTATCAGGACGCGCTGGCCGACTGCGTGCGCAGGGATGACAGCGCCGCCCGTGAAGCTTGGGACGAACTGGAAAAATCCGTGGTCGCCCATGTGGCGGATGACGTGAAGGTGAGCATTAAGGGCGGCAAGGCCGAAATGATCATCGTGAAAAAGATGGCGTAAAGGCAGTTTTACCAAAAACGGAAAGTGAATCAGTGGGGATAACCCGGATCACTTTCCGTTTTTTTCTATTTTTCTGTATTATTTCTTTTCCTCCTCCGGGGAGGCCAGCCCCTGGCGCAGGATCATTTCCCGCATGGCGCCGCCCTGTTCGTTATCCAGAATGTTGCGGCGCACGCGGCTGATGGTGGCGCTGCTGGCCCCGGTTTTTTCCAGGATTTCAGTATACACCTGATCCTGCATCAGGTACACGGCCACATCGTAGCGCTGTTCCATACTGCGCAGCTCGGTAGGGGTGCACAGATCATCGAAAAACCGGCAGCATTCATCCAAGTCCTTCAGGTTCATGATGGCTTCATACAGCGCCATGCTGCGCTGTTTTTTCATATTCCTTGCCATGCGGCCCCCTCCTTTGCTGAATAACGGATCCTCTTACTTATATTTTAACACATTAAAGCGTGAATGTAAACAGAAATTTTGCACGCAAGAAAAATCTCCCGCCTCCGATGGGGGAGGCGGGGGATGAGAACGTAATGCTGTTATCGGAATTAAAGGATGTTGCTGGGAGAGCCCGCTCATTGAAGCTCAAAGGGCGGGTTCTCCAGCCCCTTCCGGTATAAGCGAATGAAGAACTGCGCATGGGCCCTTTTTTCGTTGGATAGCAGCATAAGGAAATCAGAAACCGGCGTCGATTGCTTCTTCTGTTGGCAGGAAAGCATCCGGCACATAGGGCAAAACCTCGGCCTTGATGTAGGCATCAATATCCTGCTTGAG
>ERZ842401.6760-NODE-6760-length-12101-cov-3.587498_pt1 | contig 12101 bp, 11 predicted proteins | sample MGYA00521270_ERZ842401 | MGnify/ENA primary metagenome ERZ842401 (study PRJEB31892, sample SAMEA3878208) | bioreactor metagenome | biome: Moose rumen | place: Sweden | collected 2011-10 | study: EMG produced TPA metagenomics assembly of the PRJEB12797 data set... | reverse complement strand
GCGTCCATGAGTCCGCCGACCAAGGAACTGATGAAGATGACGCTGGAGGGCAAACTCGCCCATGGCGGCCATCCGGTGCTCCGGTGGTGCATGGACAATGCCGTCGTGCAGACCGATGCAGCCGGGAACATCACCATGTTCAACGATACGACGAAGCTGCTGCTCGGTGAGATATCGACCCACGTAAAGAGCGGAGCTTTCTCGACCTTCAAGATCTCGAGCTATCCCGGCAACTTTCTCAACGCGGGACAGTGCCTCTTCGCCATCGACTCCACGGCGGGGGCCACCTGGATGGGCTCGGAAGCCCCGCTCTCGGATATCAGCGAGGACAAGATCGTCCGGTTTGAAACGGTTGTCCGGCCGATTCCCCAGTACGATCCGGAGAATCCGATGATGATCTCCCAGGGGCCGTCCATCTGCATCTTCAATAAGAGCGACCCCCAGGTGGTGCTGGCCTCCTGGCTGTTCACCCAGTACCTGCTGAGCAATGAGGTCCAGATCGCCTACGCCCAGACGGAGGGCTACGTGCCCGTTACCACTCCCGCCCGGGAGGATGCGGCCTACGTGGACTACCTCAGCCGGGGCGGGGAGGACAACGACCTGCACTACTCGGTGAAGATCGACGCCACCAAGATGCTGCTTGCCCACACGGCGGACACCTTCGTCACCCCGGTGTTCAACGGCTCGGCCTCCCTGCGGGACGCGGCGGGGCAGCTTATCGAGAACACGGTGAAGTCCGTGCGGCGCAAGGAGACCGTGGACGACGCCTATTATGACAAGCTCTTTGCCAGCGTTACGTCCCTGTACCGGCTGGACTCCCTGGGCACCTCCGTCACCGGGGAGGTGGACCGGGACCTGGGCCCCCTGCCGGGAACGGCGGTGGAGCTGCTGGCGGGTCTGGGGGCGGTCTGGCTGGTGCTGGCGGCTCTGTTGATCGGAGAGCGCCTGCGCAAGAAGCGCCGGGCCTCCGCCGGGAAAACTTGATTTTCTTTCCCATTGGGCCTTGCTTTTCGAAAAGAAAGCTCTATAATAAGGGGCGGTGCCGTGAACATGCGGCGCCGCTCCCGACATTTTGGATCAATATGGAACGGAAAGGATGAAGCATCATGAAGAAAGCACTTGCACTGCTGCTGGCCCTGGCCCTGACCTTGGCCCTGGCCGCCTGCGGCAACGGGAACGCAAACAGCTCCTCCAGCGCCGCCGCGGACGTGAAGGGCGAAGGCGTGGCCACCCACGAGGAGTATTTGGCCGCCGAGCTGGACAGCCAGCTGACCATCGAGACCTACGTACAGGCCACCCAGTCCTGGTGGGACGGGAAGATCACCGTCTACAGCCAGGATAAGGACGGCGCCTACTTCCTCTACGACATGGCCTGCAGCGAGGAGGACGCCAAAAAGCTGCTCCCCGGCCAGAAGATCAAGGTCACCGGCTACAAGGCCGAGTGGAACGGCCAGGTGGAGATCATGGACGGCACCTTCGAATTCGAGGACGGCAGCTACATCGCCCCGGCCACGGATATCTCCGGCCAGCTGGGTGACGTGGCCGCCCTGGAGAAGCTGCAGAATTTCGTCATCGCCGCCAAGGACCTGACCGTGGAGGCTGCCGATGACAGCGGCGCCGCCTTCCTGTACAACTGGGACGGCTCCGGCAGCGACGGGGACGACCTGTACTTCAAGGCCGGCAACGACAGCGGCGCCATCACCTTCGTGGTGCGGCGCTACCTCACCGCCCCCGGCAGCGAGGTCTACGAGGCCGTGAAGAATTTGAAGGTGGGGGACAAGATCGACCTGGAGGGCTTCCTCTACTGGTATGAGGGTCCCCAGCCCCACATCTCCTCCATCACCGTGAAGTGAGAATAGCCCAAGCAGCAAGGCCCTCGGCGTCGCCGGGGGTCTTTTTTTCTTGGAAAAAGCCGGGAGACCGGGTAAGATAGAGGGGAAAAAGGAGAGAAGCAGAGTGAAAGGGTCTCCGGAGACGCTGGACAACAGGCGCAGGGAGGTGAAAGCGGATGAAGGATGAAGAGATCCTGGCGCTGTTCTTGGAACGGTCCCAGGAGGCGGTGGACGCCGTGCGGCAGGAATACGGCTCCCGGCTGGTGCGCCTGGCGGAGAACATCACCGGCAGCTGGCAGGACGCTGAGGAGTGCGTCAACGACGGCCTGCTGGTGGCCTGGAACAAGATCCCCCCGGAGCGCCCACTGCCTCTGCTGCCCTGGCTCTACGCCACGGTGCGAAATATCGCCCTGCGGCGGCTGAAAAGCAACCGGGCGGCCAAGCGGGGCAGCGGCAGCTTCGACCTGGCGGTGGAGGAGCTGGACGACCTGGTGGGAAAGGAGACCGGCCCCGAGGCCGCTGTGGAGCTGGAGGAGCTGCGCCAAGTGCTGGAGCGGTTCGTGCGGCGCCTTTCCAAGCGGGACAGGAGGATCTTCCTGGGGCGCTACTGGTACGGGGAGGCCTACGATACCATCGCCCTGCGGCTGGGGATGACCGAGAACAACTGCGCCGTGCGCATGAGCCTGATCCGCAGGAAGCTGCGCAAGACCCTGGAGAAGGAAGGAGTGCTGTAAATGGATGGCAAGATGATCTTACAGGCTATGAACGGGCTGGACCCCAAGCTGGTCCGGCAGGCGGATATTTTCTGGAAGCAGACAGTCGCCCCCCGCCCCTGGCGGACGGCCCTCAAGGCGGTGGCTGGGGCAGCGGCGGCTTTCGCTCTGGCGGTGGGGCTCTATGCCCTGGCCCAGCTGCAGAGCCCCCGACTGCAGCCCCTGCCGGGCATGGCCAGCCAGGGCCCGGAGTCGGAGAGCGCTCCCCCGGCGGAGAGCAGCATCTCCGCCGCGGAGGGGAACAGCCCCGTGCCGGCCCCCACCCCCCGGGTGAAGGACGACCGGAAGCTCGTGTTCTCCCTGGAGCCCCTGGAGGAGGTGAAACCCCTGCTGAACCTCAACCGGCTGCTGAACAGCGTCCGAGATAACGGCATCAGCCAGCTGACCCTGGAGGAGCAGGCGGAGGTCTTCGGCCAGAGCTTGAAGGAGTATATCAGCTGGGCCCCGGCCGGCCTGGAGGGCAGCGTCTACACCGATAACCGGGGGCAGACGCTTATGGTGGAGCTGGACCGGTTGAAGCTGCTGGAGGACGGCAGCATGGCCGCCGTCGCGCTGGACCTGATCCCGCCCACTGTGTGGCCCGGGTTGGTGGACCTCTACAAGGAAAACGCCAACTGGGAGCAGGTGGTGGGCGATCCGGCGAGCGGGCCGGTCTACGGCGTGTGGACCCAGACCACGGTGCTCCACCCCCAGAAGGGCGACAGCCAGGAGGTCCGCCTCTACCACGCCCTGTTTGAGGGCCCCAACGGGACCCTGTGCTGGCTGAAGGGCCGGCAGGATGACGGTGTGCCCGACGAACGGGAGCTGATGGACTGGATGGACCTGTTCTTCCGCCAGTGCCTGGACGCCCGGGACCTGTTCCGGGAGGAGGCGGAGGCCGGAGAGTACTACGCCGCGGTGGGCACCCCCGACCCCCAAGGCAGGACGGACTATCTCCTGATCGTGCAGGGCGGGACGCCTTCTCCTGCGCCGGGGCAGGAGATCAGCGTCCTGGTGAAAGACCGGGACGATCTTGAAAAGGAAATGGAGGAACTGGAAGAGGCGTCCTCCACAGAGGAAGCCGCAGAGAGCGAGCCGGAGGCAGAAGACGTCCCGGACTGAGAGAACAGCGGGAAATGGTCAAGGGCCGGGGGGAGACCTCCGGCCCTTTCGGCGGCAAGAAACCGCCGGGGCCCGGGAAGGGTCACGGCGGTTTTCCTGGCACCCATAGCGCGATTCGAACGCGCGGCCTTTCGCTTAGGAGGCGAACGCTCTATCCTGCTGAGCTATATGGGCACATTACTGGTATTCTACTGCACCGGGGCGTGTTTGTCAATTTCCGGGGGAAAATTTCAAAACACACTTGCTTTTTCCGGGAAAGCATGGTATCATACTATCCGCATGATCAGACAGCAAGGAGGTGGAATGCATGCCGAATATCAAATCCGCCAAGAAGCGTGTGAAGGTGATCGCCACCAAGACCGCGCAGAACCGGGCTCTCAACTCCGCTCTGAAGACTCAGATCAAGAAGGCCAACGCCGCCATCGAGAGCAATGCCGCGGATAAGGCTGACGCCGTGCGCGTGGCTGTGAAGAAGATCGACCAGGCCGCTGCCAAGGGGATCCTGCACAAGAACACCGCCGCCCGGAGAAAGTCCGCGCTGGAGAAGAAGCTCAACGCCGGGGCCTGAGGCCTCGTTCCCAACAAACGGCATCTTCCGACCCTCGTCGCACGGGGGCCGGTTTTTGTTGTACTCCGGGCTTTCCGCCATCCTTGGGCGCCGTCGCCGCCGGAGGGGTCGAACCCTGGCGGAGGGAGGGGACAAGTTTCTTGCCCCCGCCGGTTGACTTTTCCGGGGAAATTGGGTATCATAGGAACGAAAAAGGCTGGACTCACGGAGGTGTCTCAGATGAAAAAGAGCAGTAAGATCGCCCTGCTGATCGGGATCATTGCCGCAGTGGCTGCCTTGTTGGCCTCCGCTGCCGCTGTACTGATGTACCTGGACCGCAAGCGGGAGGACGAGGAGCTGGAGCATTATCTGGATTGTTCCATCCTGTAAGGCAGAGCGCAACCAGACAGAAAAAGACCGGGCACGGCGAGGGGGAGCTTCCCCCAGTCTCGTCGCGCCCGGTTTTGCTTTTGAATGTACAGTGTACAGGGTACAATGTACAAATCAGATAATGAAGGGCAGGTGCGGAAGAAATACCGAATAAGCCCGCTGCGCGGTGGAACGGTTTCTGTTCGATGAATGCTGCTCCCGCGACTTGGCTCCCGGTGCTAACCGGCCCCGCGGACAGAAAGCTGACACCCTTTGACGAGGGGAAGCGAGTCCGCGAGCGTCACGCGTCATGGCCTCCGGTGCCAACCGGTTAAGCTTTGTCGTGGGGGCGGGCGATGAGCGCCGCCAGCAGCCCGAAGAACAGCGCCGCTCCCGTGCCGGCGGCCCCGGCAGTGAAGCCCCCGGTGAAGATGCCCAGAAAGCCCTGCTCCGCCACGGCCTTGCGGATGCCCTCGCTCAGGGCCCAGCCAAAGCCGGAGAGGGGTACCGTGGCCCCGGCCCCGGCGAAGTCTACCAGAGGCCCGTAGACCCCAAGGGCCCCCAGCACCACCCCGGTGACCACGTACAGCACCATGATGCGGGCCGGGGTCAGGCGGGTGCGGTCCAGCAGGACCTGCCCCACCACGCACAGGGCGCCGCCCACCAAAAACGCATTGACGTATTCCATGATCCATCGCTCCTTTTTGGGTGTAGTATGCCCGGAAAGCTTCGGATCATTCTTTTCCCCGGGGCGCCAGCAGCGAATAGCGGATCACCGTGCCCAGGCGGGCCCGGGCCTTCTGCAGGTGACGGCACACCGCCGGCTTGCCCACCCCCAGCCGCCGGGCCACCTGCTCCTGGGTCATCCCCCGGAAGTAGTACAGCTCCACACAGGCGCGCTGCCGGGGCGTGAGCTCCCGCTCCAGCCCCAGGCGCAGGGCCTCCTTGGCCAGGGAGAGCCTCTGCCGGTTGTCGTTGGCCTCCTCCTGGGGGGCCGGCTGGCCCAGGAGCCGTTCCATGGCGTCGTAGCTCACCAGTTTTCGGGACATAGGGACCTCCTTCTGAAAATCGAATATTTGTTCTATTCTCAGTATAGCAGGTTTTGCATCCAGGGGCAAGGAAAAAGTTTTCTCCCAGGCGAAAATAGGGGTGGTCTTTTCCGTTCCCATCAGGTATAATAGAGGGCAACGAAAGTACCCGGAAAGGATGACGCGAAATGAATCTGTTGGAGAGGATCAGTCAGGCGTTTACCGGCGCCGCAGAGACCGTGGGGGAGAAGACCCGCCGTTCCGCCGCCCTGAACCGGCTGCGGACGGTGATCGACGCCCAGGAAAAGGCCGCCCAGCGGGAGTACCTGGCCCTGGGGCGGTACTACTACAATAACCTGCGGGACCCCAAGGACCCGGTGGCCGAGGCCCACGCCGTGGAGCTGGACGCCATCCTGGCCCGGCAGGACAAGGCCCTGACCGCCCTGGAGGAGTTCTACCAGTACGAGGGGCCCACCGAGGCCTTCTTCGCGGAGAACGACCAGCGGGAGGAAGTGGACCTGCAGGACGTGAAGAAGTTCGACTTTGACCCCGAGAAGGCCGTGGAGACCGTGAAGACTGCCGCCGGCAAGGCCGCCGAAGCCGTGGCCCCCGTGCTGGAGGCCGCCAAAGAGAAGGCCGTCCCGGTGGTGGAGGCCGTGAAGGAAAAGGCGGCGCCTGTGGTGGAAGCTGCCAAAGAGAAAGCAGCCCCTGTGGTGGAGGCCGTAAAGGAGAAGGCCGGGGAAGTGCTTAAGGCCGTGCAGGAGGCCAAGGACAAGGCCGCCCAGGAGGCCGAGGAGGATGCCAAGGCCGCCGAGGAGGCTGTGGACCGGGCCGTCCAAAAGGTGGAGGAGACCCTGAAGCAGGCGGAGAACGCCGCCCCCGACGAGGGCAAGGACCTGCTGTACAGTAAGATCGAGCCGGAGAAGAAGGAGGCAGAGGCGGACGAGAACGCCGATCTGCCCTTTGAAGGATAAACGGCAGGGGGGAGAGGCACATGTCTACGGAGATCGTGAAAGAGATCATCTGCCCCCAGTGCGGGGAGAGCCAGCGCTACCGCCTGGTCACGGGGATCAACGCCGGGGAGAACCCGGAGCTGCGGGACAAGATCCTGGACGAGACCTTGTTCGACTGGCGGTGCCGGCGGTGCAATTACTTTGCCGCCATGGCGTACCCCTTCCTGTACACCGACCCGGAGGCCGGCTACGTGGTGAGCGTGGTCCCCACCGGCACCAACGGGGACGTGGAGCCCACCGAGGCCGTGAAGGACTACGTCAAGCGCTCTGTGAAGAATCTGGCGGAGCTCAAGGAGAAGATCCTCATCTTCGACGCGGGCTATGACGACGTGGCCGTGGAGCTGGTGAAGAACGCCCTGTGCGAGATCATCAAGCAGAGCTACAAGGTGGACCGGGTGCACGCCTATTTCAGCCGGGTCAACGACCTGGACGGGGAGATGGAGTTCGCCATCTTCCTGCCCAAGAAGACCGAGCCGGTGTACCACTCCACCAAGCTGGAGGTCTACAAGCAGAGCCAGGAGGTCCTCCGCGCTCTGGATTTCGTGGACCCCGAAGGCTTCCTGCGGGTGAACGCCCAGCTGGCCCGGGATATCATCACCGAGTACCAGAACATCTAAACCTAATTAGGAATGAGGAATTAGGAATTAGGAATTAGCAGTTAGCAATGAGCAGTGTGCAATGAAAAGCCTTAGTTCCTGTCCTTTTCCCTTCCCCCTATACCCCTATCGCCGGGTGCGACCGCAGGTGCACTTTTCTCGGACGGAGGACGAGAAAAGTCGTACCGAGGGAGCTGCCTGGAAGAAAAAACATTTCTTGCTTCTTCTCTCTTTTTCATGAAGAAGAAACAGTCCTTCACAGAGAAAGCCTTCCTTGAACAGGAAGGCTTTCTGTCGTCTTATGGGCTGCTACTTGGCGGCGGAGGTGAAGTCCACCCAGCCGTCGGGGGAAACGGCGATGTGCTTCACCCCGGGAGCCATGGCATAGCAGGTGTCCCGGCCCAGAAGGGGATAGAACAGGCACTCTCCCGCCAGGGCGGATTCCAGGGATCGGAAGGAGGTCTGGGAGAAGTCCGCGTCCCGCAGGAGCACGGAGAAGTCGTAGGTCCGAGAGGCGGCGCCTGCGGGCAGGGCCGGGTACAGCACCTCCGCCGCGGAGCGCAGCACGTCCAGGGGGCTGGTCCCGTCGGACCGCAGGGTGTAGAGGGCGGCCTCGTAGTTTCCGTCGGCCACCCGCTCCCGCACCTCCGCCTCCGGGAGGGGCAGCATGTTGAAGGAATTGCCCAGGGTGTCGTTCCAGGTGCGCAGCAGGCCGTTGGCCAGGGCGATGGACGCCGGGTCGTCCGGACACAGCACCGTGATGGCCGGCAGCTTCTCCAGCCGGAACTGGCTCAGCAGGTTGGGCAGGTTTTTCAGCACCGCCTCGTCCCGGGCGGGGTAAAAGGCGTCTCCCGGGGCGTAGTAGCTGTCTCCGTCCCACAGCACGCCGTCCGGCATGAGGCCCACCGCCTCCGTTTCGCCCAGCTCCAGAGCCGGGGCCAGCAGGGCGGCCCGGTCCGGGGTGCGCAGGAACAGCGCCCGCACGTCCCGGGAGGTGAGAGGGGACAGGTCCTGATTCAGGGCCAGGCCCAGCACGCCGTCCGGCACGGAGACCAACGTGCAGCCCGCGGCCTCCAGGTTGTCGCGCACCTGGTGGTACGCTTCGCGCCACGGCGTGCCGGCCGCCACCTTCCGGAGCGCCACGTCCGTCGCGAACACGCCCGGGATGAACCCCGCGCGCAGGCGTCCTTCGTCCACGCCCATCCCCGCCACGAACTTAGCGAGGATCCGCAACGTCGTGCGCGTGATGGAAAGTCCCTTCATGTAGAGGCCCTTGCAGTCCTGCAGGTCGCGGTTGTAGCCGCCCGGCATCGCGTGGAGGAGCGAGAGCGCCCCCGTGGCGAGACCCAGCACCTGCGCCGTCTTCGAGCGTACGAGCTCCAGCACGTCGGGGTTGTATTTCTGCGGCATGATCGACGAGCCCGTGCAGTACGCACGCGGTAGCGTGAAGTAGCCGAACTCCGGCATCGAGAAGAGAATCATGTCCTCCGCGAGGCGCGACAGCGCCGCCATCAGCTGCGCGAGCGCGGAAACGAGGGAGGCCTCGTTCTCCCCGCGCGCCATCGACGCGCCGAACACGTTGTGGAGCGGGCGCGCGAAACCCAGGAGGTCGCTCGTGCGCTGTCGGTCGAGCGGCAACGGCACGCCGTAGCCGGCGGCGGAACCGAGCGGGCACAGGTCGTTCAGCGCGTAGGCCGCCTCGAGGTTCGCCACCTGGTCGAGAATCATCTCCGCATGGCCCGTCGCCCAGCTGCCCACCGAACTCGGCATCGCGGGCTGGAGGTGCGTGCGGCCGACCATCGGCACGCGGTCGTGCGCCTTTCCAAAGGCGACGAGCGCGCGCGCGAGGGCGGCGACCTCGCCTTCAAGACCGTGCAGCTGGTCCTTGATGTGCAGACGCACGTCCACCGCCACCTGGTCGTTGCGGCTCCGGCCCGTGTGGATCTTCTTGCCGAGGTCGCCGAGCGTCTCCGTGAGACGGCGCTCCACGGCCATGTGGACGTCCTGGTCGGACTCCTCGATCATAAAGTTTCCCGCCTGTGCTGCGGCCACGACCTGCGCGAGCGCGGCGCGCACGCGCGCCGCCTCGTCCTTCGTGACGACCGGCGGCGTGACGGGCATTTCCGAGAGCATCGTCACGTGGGCCGCCGTGCCAAGGCAGTCCCACGTCACAAGGTCCATGTCCAGAACGGGATCGTCCCCGACCGTGTAGTCGAGCACGTCCGGGTCCACGTCGCCCGTGATTGTTTTTTCCGTCTTCATCTCTAATTCGCCAAACGAACGCCCCTATTATCGCAAAAAAGCGGCGGAGAATCAAGTCTACTTGACGCGCACGAAATGCGGCAGGCGCGAAAGCGGGGTCCGCACCGTAATCGTGCGGGGGCCGGAGACGACCGATCCGTCGTCCGCCCGCCACGTGCCGGGCGGCAGGACGACGTCACGCGACGCCGCGCTCTTCTTCAGCACGGGGGCGACGAGCAGGTCCTCGCCCATCATGAACTCGTCGATGACGTGCGCGTAGCCCTTGCCCGGGAAGTTGTATTCGAGGCTCCGCAGGATCGGCTCGCCCGTCTCGCCCGTCTTCTTCGCGAGCGCCGCGATGGTCGGCGCGAACTTCTGGCGGAGCGCGAGCACGCCCTTGAAGATCTCCTGGTGCCGCGCGTCGAGGACGCGCCACGGCGAGGCGGAGATCTGCATCATCGGGCAGAGCGCGTGGATCTGCGCCGATCGGATGAACAGCTCGGGATCGAACGGCGAGCCGGGGATGAAGGCGATCCAGTCGCCGCCGCCGACCATGTCGGGGCAGATGTACGGCTGGCCGAGCAGCCCCGCCGCGATCATGTCGGCCACGATCCGGTCGAGCGCGGTCCACTCGTGCATCTTGTCGTGGAGGCGCACGACCACGGGCAGCTGCTGCATCCGCCACAGGTTGCGCACTTCGCAGAACGGGTACTTCAGCGCATACGCGCAGTAGGCGTTGTTGAGGGAGCCGCACGTCGCCTTGGGGTCGAGCGCGCGGCGGTCGGTGAGCTGGTACGCGCCGAGGTCGGCCCCGTCGAACTTGAAGCCGTCCACGCCGAAGTCGCGCACGAGCCCGTCGAGCGTCTCCGTGAACCAGGCGTTGGCGTTCGGGTGCGAGAAGTCGAGGAACGCCGAGTAGCCGTTCCACCAGCCGCACGCCTTGGGCTTCGCCTTGAAATTGTATTCGCCCTCGCCGGACTTGGCCGCCGTCGGCTCCGTGAGGAACCCGCCCTTCGTCGGGTAACCCCGCACGTCGTCGGGGTTCCGTCCCCACGCGATGCGGCGGAACGCCGGCGTGTCCATGCCCACGTACGGGCACATCCAGAGCATCACCTTGTAGCCCATGGCGTGGAGCTGGTCCACCATGCCCTTGGGGTCGGGGAAGCGCGACGGCTCGAAACGCCAGTCGCCGTCGCCGGCCTGCCACGTGTCGTCGATCATGAAGACCCCGGGCGGCACGCCGTGGTCGAGCATGGACCGGGCGTACGCGAGGATGTCCTTCTGGTTCTGGTGGTAGGTCAGCTCGATCCACGTGTTGAGCTGCGGCGCGGTGAAGAAGAGCAGGTCGGGCGTCTTCCCCGACGGCGGGAACCACTTGCGCATGGCGTGGCGGTAGGCGCCGGGCAGGGTCGGCTCCGCCGCGATCTCAACCGCGACCGGCGCGTCGGCGTCCATCGTGATCGCGCCGTCCTTGAACGTGATGTCGCTCTGCCCCTCCGACCAGATCACGCGGCCGCGGTCCGAGAGGAGCAGCGACGCGCACTGGTTCGAGTAGTTGCGCTTCCGCAGGTTGACCGTGAGGCGCGTCTTCGCGGAGAACGGCATGTTTGTGCCGAAGAAGTTCGCGGCGCCCCACCAGAGTTCGCCCTCCTCGATCTTCACGGTGCGCACGTCCGCGGTCGCGCGGGAGCGCGACCCTCCCGGGGTCGCCGCCGCGGCAGAAAGGACCGCCAGCGCGGAAACCGCGAGCGTCAAGGGGAGGAAACATCTGCTTGGAATGTTCATGTGTGCACCTCTTCGTTATGTCAATTCTTCTTTTCGCGCAGGCGCTGGATGTGACGGAGCGTGCGGTCCACGTCCTTGACGACCCGTTCGCGCACCTCGGGCGTCTTCAACGCCTTCGCCGCCTCGAGGGCGCGCTCTGCGGCAGCCAACGCCTCGTCCAGCGATCCCTGGCGCTGGTAAACTACCGCAAGGTTGTTCCAGGCGGCGATGTCGTTCGGATTCTTCTCCACGCACTTTCGCAGATAGGACGCTGCCTTGTTGTACTGCTCCTCCTTGAGGAAGCTCATGCCCATGGCGAAATTGGCCGGCGTGTAGTCTGGATCCGTCTGCAAGACCTTCTGCGCGGACTGGCGCGCCAACATGAAGTCCATGCGGCCAAGTCCGATGTGCAGCAACTCGCGCGGCATGAGCCGCCCCGTCTGCCACACCGCCAGGCTGTCCACCCTCCGGCGCATGTGGCCAAGGGCCGGATTCGCCTCGTCAAGGTCTGAGCCAAGCTTTTCCTCCTGCTCGGCCAGTTCAAGGTCATTCGCATAGTCCGCCTGCTCCGACCGGCGGTGGCAGAACCAGGCCACGCGCCACTGGACGTAGAGGAAGAGGTCGGCCAAAAGGCGGTCCGCGTTGCCCTTGAGCTTGGGATTCTCCTTGCGGAGCGCGAGGATCCGCTCGGCGAGCGCCCAGGCGCGTTCACGTCCGCGGGCCACCGCCTCCGCGTCAAGTCCCGCCGTGCGCGCCAAAAGCCCCGCGCAAGCGGGCATCGTGCGTCCCTGCCGCTTCCAGAGCTCCAAGACGATCTGCGTGGCCATCGTGGCAAGA
>ERZ842401.6758-NODE-6758-length-12103-cov-3.790256_pt1 | contig 12103 bp, 12 predicted proteins | sample MGYA00521270_ERZ842401 | MGnify/ENA primary metagenome ERZ842401 (study PRJEB31892, sample SAMEA3878208) | bioreactor metagenome | biome: Moose rumen | place: Sweden | collected 2011-10 | study: EMG produced TPA metagenomics assembly of the PRJEB12797 data set... | reverse complement strand
TAGCTCCGGAGAAAGTCGGCTTTCCTGCCCTCCCCGTCGCCGCCGTTCTCCGGAGCTATCGCGGGTATGCGTATCATCCCGAGCATCGTGTCCACGATGTCGTTCTCGAAGGAGTCGATCCCTGCGAGGATGCTGTCGAGAGGCTTCATGCCTGATGAATGGGGGTATCCGTTAAAAACAATTTGAGAATGAGGTTAAAGGGTTTAGAGGGCCGCCGGATCAGCAGCGGCGTATGATGGTGGTGACCGCGTTGCCCCCGCCGAGGCAGAGGGTCCCGAGGCCGACGTCCTTGTTGCGGTGGATCAGGGAGTACAGGAGGGTGGTCAGCACGCGGGCCCCGGAGCATCCTATCGGGTGTCCGAGCGCGACCGCGCCGCCGTTGACGTTGAATATCTCGTCAGGGACGTTGAGCTCCTTCTTCACCGCGCATGAGGCGGACGCGAAGGCCTCGTTGTGCTCGAAGATGTCGATGTTGTCGATGGTCATCCCGGCCTTCTTGAGGACGTACCTGGTGGTGGGTATTGGAGCCTCCATGATGTATTCGGGCTTCACTCCGCGCTCCCCGTAGGCCTCGATGGTCGCGAGAGGCCTGCATCCGTTCTCCTCGGCCCATTTGCGGGAGGCCACTATAAGAGCGGAGGCACCGTCGCTCAGCTGGGAGGAGTTCCCCGCGGTGACGAGCCCGTCCTTCTTGAAAACGGGCTTGAGCTTGGCAAGGACCTCCATGGTGGTGTCCGGCCTGATGCCCTCGTCGGCGTCGATGACCGTGTCGCCTTTCTTGGAATGTATCGTCACAGGAAGGATCTCGTCCTTGAACCTTCCCTCTTTGGTGGCGGCGGCCGCCTTCAGGTGGGACTCCATGGAGAGCCTGTCGGCGTCCTCCCTGGTCACGTTGAACCTCTCCGCCACGATCTCGCCGGTGAATCCCATGTGCTGGTCGTTGAAGATGTCCCAAAGCCCGTCGTGGACCATGGCGTCGACCATGGTCTGGTCGTTCATCTTGTATCCCCACCTGGCTCCGTTGAGGAGGTAGGGCGCGGCGGACATGTTCTCCATCCCTCCGACCGCAAGGACGTCGTACTGGTTCGCTTTGATGGCGTCAGCGGCGAGCATGAGCGCCTTCATCCCAGATCCGCAGACTGCGTTGACCGTGAACGAGCCGATCTCCACAGGGAGGCCGGCCCCTATCGCCGCCTGTCTGGCAGGGTTCTGGCCGAGGCCTGCGCTTATCACGTTGCCCATGATGCATTCCTCCACGTCCCCTGGTTCGATCCTGGCTCTGGAGACGGCCTCTCTGACGACCATGGCCCCCAGATCGGTGGCTTTGATTCCAGCGAGGGCCTTTCCATATTTTCCTATGGGTGTTCTGACCGCGCTGAGTATGACTGCTTCATCCATGGGATTATCCTCGCATGAAGCGATGAGGCATCCGTATAAATCATTGTCGTTCATTAAGTACGGCTATTGACGAATTCAACAGGCTGGACCTCGCCCATTCTCTTGAGAGGCTTGGAGAGATGCCTCCTCGCGGCCGTCGGAGGCTCGTACCATCCCCGCACCATCGGGCGGACGGTATGCTCCACCACGGGTTCCTTGGAGCGCGTATGGCACCTCCTGCATCTGAATCCGGCCCCCGATCCCGCGGAACCCATGGTCCTGGAGCAGACCGGGCAGACCGGGTTGGAGACCTTCCTGACCTCGGGGACGGTGGAGACGACGTGCAGCTTCTCGAGATTGAGCGTGCGGGGCTCCTCCCTCAATTCCCCCAGAACCTCCACCTCGTCGCCGGCATCCAGCCAGTCGATGGCCATGCGGAACTCCTTGGACGGCTCGTACGCCCCGCATTCCACAGTACCGTACCTGGTGTCGATGTCGAAGAACACATGCCCTCCGGGAATGTGCCTGGCCGGCAAAGAGACCTTCCCCCTTATGGAATACGACTGGTTCGGGACCAGGGACTTCGCACCGCGGATTATGTGATCGTCCGTGCCCTGGTTCGTGAGGAACACCATCCACCTCTCCAGAGGCTCGGTGGATATCTTCCCGGAAGCCTCTATGAGGTCCTCCTCCACGTCTCCGCGGAGCCCGTACATCACCGGACAGGGGGTGGAGGGCACCATCGCGACCTTCCCCGTGCGGTCCTCCCAGCTGTTGAACGTAGTCGGGTATCCGTGCTCGACGTCGCGGATGGTGAGAGGGTCGTACACCCTCTCGGTCCCCCAACGGTCACTGGGCCTGTAGGAAAGGAGCTCGAAGGTGCTGTCCCTGGGCCTCCATGCCATCCCGCAGGTGCATCCGATGAGGCCTCTGCCGCATCCGATGGTGAATGTGACGCCGCCTATCCTCTTTATCTCGGGGTCCACGGTCTCGCGCGAGAGGATGGTCCTGACGCCCCTCCAATAGAAGGACTGCGAGGGCTTCGAAGCGGATATCAGAAGGCCTGGGTCGGAATCCTCCTCGTGATGATCCTGGATGTGGGGGATTATCCTCCTCCTCATACCTTCGGGATCCGGCTCGTAGGAAGAGCATCTGTCATAGCAGAATATGTCGCGGTCGCCGATGCGCCCTATGAACCTCTTTCTGCCGAGCCCCTTCCCGAACCTCATCACGAGGGCCCCGTTGCCGCGGGTCTTCCAGGGGACCGCGGGATTGAGGCGCACCAGGCGAGGGTTCCCGATCAGATCCAGATCGGAGAACTCGCGGATGATCTCCGTGGCCAGGAAGGTCGTGCAGTTCCCTTTCATGGAGTCAGTGTCATCGACAGCGACGAACATCGGAACGGGTGGATGCGTAACACCGTCTTATAACCTACCCGCTCCGGACCGTCCAATAGAAGGATGGATGAGACGAAGAAGATGGTGCCGTCATCGGAGAACGATCCGGACACGCCATAATGCCCCAGGTTCGATACCGGCTCCCTGGAGAAGCACTTCATGGAGGTCCCGTCGGAGCAGTCCATCAGGAAGGTGTATCCGATGGAGGTCCTCTTGACGTCATGGGCTATCCCCCTCTCGTCGAATTCCATGAGTGGATTGCCGCTGAATGCCAAGAACATGGCCACTACGGCAACCACAGCCACGGCTAGAACGATGTACCTGTTCAATCCTATCGCCGGAAAGGCATTTCCGGCCCTTGTGAAAAAGGAAGATGGGTGCGGTAGACAGACAAGCCCCCCACCCCACCATTTCCACTGGAACTCAGAAAAAGGACCGGGCGGATCTCAGAGGATGGAGTTGATCAAGCAAAGAAGACCTATGAAAGCTGCGATTCCGAGAACGCAAGCGCCGATGACGAGCCAACCTTTCATTCCACATACCCTCCTGTAGTGATGATTTGAGTAAGGGTAACTATTATTTAACATGAATGAGGACAGCCAAAAAAGCGAACAGAGCGGGATCAGAGACATCGGGGACGGTTCAGGGACACCGTCCGATAACCATTATAAACGTCCTGTCCATACAGTGGAAAGGAAAATGGGAAACGGTTTTTCCATTGAAAGGTGATATGAATGGGAGAAACGAACATCTTCACCCAATACATGCAAAAACGGAATGTCATAGTGAAGAACAAGAAAATTCTCCAGTCATCGTACATCCCTGAGAACCTCCCTCACAGAACCGACAAAATAAACGAAATCGTGGAAATCATCGCCCCTTCGCTGAACAAGGACAAACCCTCGAACATACTCATCATAGGGAAGACGGGAACCGGGAAGACCGCTGTGATGAACTATGTCGGCAAGGAGCTGAAGAAAGCGGATCCTAATCAGGACAACTGCGCCTTCATCTATGTGAACTGCGAGGTCGTCGACACTCCTTACGGGATACTGTATAACGTGTCCAACCAGATAATAACCGAGCAGAGCAAGAAGATACCGTTCACAGGTTGGAGCCTGGACAGGGTCTTCTCCGAGCTCACGGACTACATCGACAGCCAGTCGAAGATATTCATCATAGTGTTGGATGAGATAGACAGATCCTTTCAGAAGAACGGGGACGACATTTTCTATTATCTAACTACTATAAACGAGGTCCTCGAGAATTCCAAGGTCTCTGTGATAGGGATCACCAACAATGCGAAGTTCACGGAATTCCTGAGCCCGAAAATCAAGAGCAGACTGGGCGAGGAGAAGATCATATTCCCTCCGTATAATGTCAATCAGCTGCAGGACATCCTCTATGAGAGAGCGAAGTACGCTTTCGATGAAGGCACTCTTGATGACGACGTGGTCCCGTACTGCGCGGCCCTCTCCGCCCAGGAGATGGGCGATGCAAGAAGAGCCCTTGATCTTCTCAGGATGTCCGCCGACATGGCAGAGAGGAACGGCGACAGGAGGGTAACTTCCGCGCATGTCCGTTCCGCCAAAAACAAGATCGAGGTCGATGCCGTCTCCGAGGTCATCAAGACCCTCACGATCCAGTCAAAGACCGTTCTCATGAGCGTCATCCTGAACAATGAGGACGGATTGGAGCCGATGACCACCGGCGATGTCTACAGCAAGTACAAGTTCATCTGTGAGGTCATCGGACAGTCTGTCCTCACCCAGAGGAGGGTCGCAGGCCTGATCTCGGAGCTCGACATGCTCGGAGTCGTCCATGCCAGGGTGAAATCCTTCGGAAGGGCAGGTCGTACAAAGGAAATCGAGCTCAGCACTCCAAAGGACATCGTCAACATGGTGAAGAACGACGATGTCTTCAGGGATCTCAGCTCCTACAGGCCTCCAACGCAAACCACTATATGCTGATCCGTCCCGAAACCTCTTAATTTCTTATTTTTCTATCATAATTTGATCGTTTCAAGCATCAGGGCAGGTCCCGTTTCCTGTCTCTGAAATCGCCCTGTTCTCATTTTCCGAGTTCCAGTGGAAATAGTGGGGTGGGGGGCTTGCCTCTTGACTCGTTCCGACCGGTCACGGATTCTCCTCATCGCTCTCGTCTTCTCTCTTCGACATGGTCCTCCATTGGAGGGCGGTGTCCACGAGGATCACGGCGGTGATCAGTATCACTATGCACATCGCGAGCGACGGAAGGCTGTTCGGAACGTACGACAGGTTCGCGGAGTTTCCGTTCAGGAGGATCTTCGTCGTCCCTATCCAGGGTATCTCCGCTATCGGGACCGATCTGATGTCATCGAAGGATATCGGATGCCCTATTATCCCGGAGGCCTGGTCGAAAGACAGGTTCGTTCTGGGATTGTCGCCCAGGGTGAGGTATCCGCTCCTCTTCTCAAGGTTGGAAAGGTTCACCGACACCGTCTTCCCGGACTGTGTCAGATTCTCGAAGACGAGGGTGCCGCGGAGCAGCGCGGGATTGCTCTCTTTCCCGTCGTTGTATCTGCAGTACCATTCGCCGTCATAGCCAGCGAGCTCCTGGGAGGTCCATGTGCTGTTGTTCTCGTTCCATTCGAGGTAGACTATCGCCCTGTGGATCACGGGATTGAAGTTGTTCCTCTCGTAGATGATGACGGATCCGTAGTCGCCGAATGTCTTGTAGCCGGTGCTCGTGCCCTCCACGTAGCTCTCTATCCTGGCGTTAGACTTGTTCTTCACCACCACGACGTCGCCCGTGTCTATGCATCCGAGCTGGGACCTTTCCGGATCGTGCTGCATGCTCTGGGACATCACCACGCTGAACGGCGTGTTCAGGCCGGTGTAGGCCATCAGCGAAGCGTATCCTCCTCCTATGATGGCGATGACGGCGATTATCACCAGAAGCATCCTCTTGTTCTCGCTGTTCACGGTCTTCAGAATGGCCTGCAGATATAAACAGATGCGTTCATCCTCCAAAGCGCACGTGGAAGTATCATCTTTCCCTCGGTTCACGATTTATATACCGTTATGCATGCACCATTCATGTCGAGGCCTACCAATGACGAATACTTCATGAGAATGGCTAAGCTGGTAGCCACCAGGTCCACTTGCGTCAGAAGGCAGGTCGGGGCCGTCATAGTGAAGGACAAGAGGGTCCTCTCCACAGGATACAACGGCTCTCCCAAAGGGACCCGCCACTGCGAGGAGCTCGGATGCATCAGGGAGCAGCTCCACGTTCCCTCCGGGACCAGGCACGAGCTCTGCAGGGGCGTCCACGCCGAGCAGAACGCCGTCATCCAGGCGGCGTACTTCGGCACCAGCGTCAACGGCGGCACCCTCTACACGACGACGTATCCATGCTCGATGTGCGCCAAGATAATCATCAACGCCGGAATCACCGAGATCGTGTACGACGAGGACTACGTCGACGACCTTTCCAACGACATCCTCTCCGAGACAAACATCGTTCTGAGGAGGTTCAAAACCGACCGAGGCGGCCGTCTGGACCCGTCCAAAATCTAAAAAAATCTTATATAAACCGTTTTCCAAGAATATTTAATAGAATTATTGTACCAACAATTAAGTACACCTGCCTATTTACGTCTTTTAGGGTCGGGGAGTGTGTAAATGAGCCGAACTGACATACTATCGGGAATAAAGCAGGCGGAGAAGAATGCTGACGCGCTGATCAGCGATGCGAAAGCAGCCAGCAAATCCGCCATCGCTGAAGCTCGTAGGAACTCTGTAAAGAAGATTCAGGATGCCGAGGACCAGTGTCGCGGCGTCTTCGAGTCCGCTATCGCCGCGACCAAGACCAAGCTCGAGTCCGAGCGCAAGGAGCTGTTGAAGAACGGCTATTCCGAAGCCTCGGCCATAGAGCAGAAGTCGTCGGTGAAGATGAAGGAAGTGAAAGATTTTCTCTATAAAGAATTCGAGAGGACCTTAAATGTCACTTCCTGAGTCGATGAGTAGAATCGTGATCGTGGGCACCAAATCTCACATCGACGAGGCTATCGACGCCTTGTACTCCGTGGGAGCCGTCCACCTGATCGATCATACTGTCGACGCAGATGAAGGTTTCTCGCTCGGAACCTCGCGCCCGTACGCTTCCAAAGCATCCGAGAGGCTGCTCAAGGTACGTGCGCTGGAGAAAGACCTGGGCATCACCAAGAAGACGCCCACAGCGGTCATGTCCGAGGGAGACATCAGAAGCAAGATATCATCTAATGGCGTCGAACTTGTCGAGGATGAGGTCATAACCCTCCTCGACAAGAAGAATGATCTTAATCAGAGGATCACCGAGCTAAACGCTACGAAGAAGAGTCTTGAGCAGCTTTCTAAATTGGACATCGACCTGGACTTGTACTCTGGTTACAAGAGCATCTTCTCCATGGTCGGGACAGTGACCTCCGATCCCTCTGCGGCCCTCGCGGACATACCCTGCGAGATATACAGCAGCGGGATCAGCAAGAAGGAAGGCGGAGTCGTCGCAGTCTTCGCGAAGCTGGCGGACAGGGACAAGGTCCAGGCCGCCCTTTCCGATTGCGACTTCTCCGAGATTTCCGTTCCGGACGAGAGCGGAAAGCCTTCCGCAGCCCTCGCGAAGACCGAGCATGAGCTCCAGGCGACGCAGGCTGAGTACGCAAAGGTCGAGGAAGAGCTCAACAGCCTTCTTGAGAAACACAAGGATTTCCTGAAAGCCTCCGAAGAGGAGCTCTCAATCGAAGCCGCCAAAGGGGAGATCCCCGTAAGGATCGCCATGAGTGACTACTCCTTCGTCATGGACGGATGGGTTCCCACCAAGAAGGCCGAGGCCATCAAGATAGACATCGAGGCCAAGGTCGAGGGCGCCTACGTCGAGATCGAGGAGACCCGCGGAAGGTCGATGAAAGAGGTCGAGGAGGCCGAGGACAGATTCAAAGAAGTGCCTACCAAGTTCAACAACGGAAGAGTGGTGAAGGAGTTCCAGTACCCGACCAAGCTGATGTCGGTGCCCAAATATCAGGAGATTGACCCTTCGATCCTGATCGCGATATTCCTTCCGCTGTTCTTCGGTATGATGATCGGAGACGTAGGCTATTCCATCCCCTTCATAATACTGGGTGCGTACGGGCTCAAAGTGACGCACCACAAGGACTGGCGCGCCATCGCGACCGTCCTGTTCTTCGGTGGCATATGGGCAATGATCTTCGGACTGTTCTTCTACGGGGAATGTCTGGGGATGCACTTCATCGGAGAGAACACTGACGTTGAATACACATGGGAAGCCCTTCTCGGCCTCCACAACCTCCCTGATCTTTTCCAGGGGATCCTGCCGTCCGTCGTTCTGGACGATGGGACCGTGGAGTACGGCGGAGTCCACAAGCTCGGCGCCGACTGGATCGGATTCCAGCTCAAGCTTTCCGTGTACATTGGTATATGCCACCTTCTTCTGGCGTACTGCTGCGCAGTCTACAACAAGACCCTGCAGCACGGATTCAAGCACGCCTTCAAGGAGAAGGGCGGATGGGTCCTCAGCTTCGTCGGAATGGTCTTCATCTGTTATGCTCTCGCCATGCTCCTCATCGAGCAGTGGTCCTTCGACAGCATCGTGATGTACCTCGCGATCGGAGCGGTCATCCTCATAGCAGGAATCATACTCAACTTACCTGAAGAAGGAATGCAGGCGATAATGGAGCTTCCCGGAATCGTCGGCGGTATACTGTCGTATACTCGTATCGCGGCCATCGGAATGTCCAAAGCAGGAATGGCGCTCGCATTCAACTACATCTGCATCGGAATGATTTACGGAGGACTCGGAGAGGGGATCCTGGCATTGATTGTCTCGTTTGCGCTCTTCGCGTTCCTGCATCTCATGATCTGGACCCTCGGTATTCTGTCTGCGGGACTTCACTCTCTCAGGTTGCAGTTCGTCGAGCTTATGGTCAAGTTCTTCGAGGGCGGCGGAGTAGAGTACGAACCCCTTAAAATCAAACGCGTGAAAACGACTTCCACCAAAGACAAAGCATAAGAGGTATCATAAATGGCAGCAGCAGAAGCAGCAGGACTCATAGCAGTTGGAGCAGGACTCGCAGTCGGTCTCACCGGTCTCGGAGCAGGTATTGCGGAAGGGAACGTCGGAGCGGCCGCCGTCGGAGCGATCACCGAGGACGCAAGCCTTTTCGGAAAAGCAATGATCTTCATGGTCCTTCCTGAGACCATCGTCATCTTCGGACTGGTCATCTCCATCCTTGCTATCTTCGTGATGTGATTCCGCCAAGAGGTAATCTCATGGCAGTATTAGCAAACGTCACTCAGGAGATCCTCAAGACCGCAGAGGACGAGGTCTCCCGCCTGAAGGCGGACGCCAAGGCGGAGGCCGACAAGATCCTCGCCGATGCGGAATCGAAGATCGCTGAGCTTGAAGAGAAAGAGGCCAAGAAGCGCGACGAGGAGGTCGAGCGTCTCAAGCGCCAGGAGATCTCCAGCGCAGAGCTGGAGAGCAAGAAGATCGTCCTGGCCAAGAAGAAGGACATCCTCGCCAAGGCTTTCGACGAGACCCTTTCCGAGCTCGAGAACGCTCCCGCCGAGAAGAAGCTGGAGCAGTACAAGGCCATGGTGAAGAAGGTCAAGGAGGTCATACCCGACCCCAAGGCCGTCATGTCCGTCAACGACAGCTTCACCGCGGAGCAGCTCGGGGTCTCGGAGGTCATCAAGGACCCGAGGGTCGTCTCTGGTCTGATCCTTCAGAGCCAGGACGGGCAGGTCGAGGTCGACATGCAGTACTCCACCATACTCCAGTCCATCTGGAACCGCGAGATCAAGACCGTGTCAGACATCCTCTTCGGGTGAGCCAAGATGTTCAAGCGCAGTGTAAGGAAAGGAAACTACGCTTACACCGTGACTAGGGTGAAAGCGAAGAAGTCGAAGCTTCTCCGCGAGGAGGACTACGACAAGATGATCCAGATGACGGTCCCCGAGATATCCCGCTACATCAGCGAGGCCGGCTATCAGAAAGAGATGACCGACCTCGCCGGGAAGTACTCCGGGATAAGGCTCGTGGAGCACGCCACCTACCAGAACATGGCCAATGTGTTCTCCAGCATACTGGGAGCGTCCCAGGGCGAGCTGGAGACCATGGTCTCGGCCTATCTGGAGAAGTGGGACGCCTGGAACATCAAGGTCCTTCTCCGCGGCAAGTCCTTCGGCGTCGATGCGGACGAGATAAAGGAGGACATGGTGCTCGTCGGCAAGATGGACCAGGAAGCTTTCGACAAGCTCATCGCATGCGAGACCGTGGACGATGTGCTCGGGGATCTCGGCAATGTGCTGAAGATCGACATACCGGCCGAGGTCATCTCGGAGTACAAGGAGACGGGCAACCTGGGGGTCATAGAGGACTATCTCGACAAGTACCGCTACACGACCCTCCTCGACAGCATCAGCCCGTACACCCAACCTACGAAGATCTTCCGCGACTACATCAGAAAGGACATCGATGTCGTCAACCTCAGGACCATAATGAAGCTCAAGTCCGAAGGGATCTACGGAGACGAGGTGATGAAGTACTTCATCCCCGGCGGCATGGAGATCGACTCCAAATTCGCGCAGCTCCTGGCCAACGCCGAGAGTGTGGACGCGGCTTCGAGCGACATGTCCCGTCTGGAAGTCTTCGAGGACTACATCAAGCCCGCTATGGAGGACGACCACGTGACCAACCAGTCGGTCGTCTCTTCCATCAAGAAGTACCAGGACGATCAGGCCAACAAGATGGCCCACATGTATCCCCTCTCCGTCCTTCCCGTGATAGACTTCATGGTCCACAAGGAGACCGAGGTCAGGAACATCCGGGTGGTCGCCAGAGGCGTCGAGAGCGGCCTCAGCAGAGAGGCCATCAAAGGATTGCTGGTGATCTGATGGATATAGCAGTCATAGGGAGCGAGGACTTCGTGCTGGGATTCAGGCTCGCAGGGATCAGGCATGTGTTCGTCGCGAATTCGGACAACTACCAAGAGAAAATAATGGAGGCCATGAGCCAGCCATCAATAGGTATCCTTGCAGTGGATGCAAAGGACCTCGCCAACCTCTCGTACAACATCAGGCAGAAGATCACGGACTCGATCCAGCCCGTGGTCGTGCCCGTCGGAGGCGATGAGAGCGATCTCCGCGAGAAGGTCAAGAGAGCCATTGGCGTCGATTTATACAAGAACGAGGATGAATAAATGAGCACTGAAGGTGTAATCTACAGAGTCGCCGGACCTGTCGTGACCGCCACCGGTATCTCGCCCAAGATGTACGATGTCGTGCACGTCGGGAACGAGCAGCTGATGGGAGAGGTCATCAAGATCGTCGGCGAGTACTCTATCATCCAGGTTTACGAAGACACAGACGGTATAAAACCCGGAGAGCCCGTCACCAACACTGGCAGGCCTCTTTCCGTCGAGCTCGGCCCCGGGCTTCTGACCTCCGTTTACGACGGTATCCAGAGGCCTCTCCCCATCCTGAGGGAGAAGATGGGCGACTTCATCTACCGTGGGGTCTCCGCGCCTGGACTTGATCACAGCAAAAAATGGGATTTCGTTCCCACCGTCAAATCTGGGGACGTCGTCTCCGAGGGGCAGGTCATCGGTACCGTCCAGGAAGGGCCCATTGTCCACAAGATCATGGTTCCCATCGGGATCAGGAACGCGAGGGTCGACTCCGTCAAGAACGGGTCCTTCACCATCGACGAGACCGTCGCCGTCATCGGCGGAAAGGACGTCGCCATGGTCCAGTACTGGCCCGTCCGTAACCCCAGGCCCGTGTCCGAGAAGTACCAGCCCGACATACCCCTGGTCACCGGGCTCCGCGTCCTGGACACCATGTTCCCCCTCGCGAAGGGAGGAGCGGCCGCGATCCCCGGAGCCTTCGGAACCGGGAAGACCGTCACCCAGCAGTCCCTCGCCAAGTACTCCGACGCGGACATCGTCGTCTACATCGGATGCGGAGAGCGCGGGAACGAGATGACCGAGGTGCTCACCGAGTTCCCCGCCCTGAAGGACCCCAGGACCGGCGAGTCCCTGATGAAGAGGACCGTCCTCATCGCGAACACCTCCAACATGCCCGTGGCGGCTCGTGAGGCTTCCGTCTACACCGGAATGACCATCGCCGAGTACTTCAGGGACATGGGATACAACGTGGCCCTCATGGCCGACTCCACCTCCAGGTGGGCAGAGGCCATGCGTGAGATCTCCTCCAGGCTCGAAGAGATGCCCGGAGAGGAGGGATACCCCGCATACCTTGCAGGACGTCTCTCCGAGTTCTACGAGCGTGCCG
>ERZ842401.6757-NODE-6757-length-12106-cov-5.769397_pt1 | contig 12106 bp, 6 predicted proteins | sample MGYA00521270_ERZ842401 | MGnify/ENA primary metagenome ERZ842401 (study PRJEB31892, sample SAMEA3878208) | bioreactor metagenome | biome: Moose rumen | place: Sweden | collected 2011-10 | study: EMG produced TPA metagenomics assembly of the PRJEB12797 data set... | reverse complement strand
AAGCCGGCATCACAAAGGTGTAGCTGTTGCCCAGCGCACTCTCGCTGGTGCAGGTCAAGGCCACGGGGTTGCCGATGCTGTCGGTCGCGGTGACCGAGCCGATGCCATAACCCTCGTTGGTGCCGACAAAGAAGGTCACCGTCTCAAACTGCTGCGACGTTTGGTGGCCATCGATTTCAAGCACGCCATCACCCAGGGTGATAAAGCCACCGGCTGTGGGATCACACTCGGTCGTAATCTCGTAGTTCTCGGCCGGCATGTAAAGGTAAACACGCTGGTTGGCCGCTGAAGCATTACTCGACGAGTAATCGATCGTCCTGAAGTAACTGAAACTATTGATATAGCTGATGGCACAAGTGTCGGTATAGGTCGATGTCGTGGCATCGCGCTTGAAACGGATGCGCGCATCATAGTTATCGGCAGCACCAATTTCAATCCTCACCGGACTATAGGTCGCGTTTAACCCTTCATAGTACAATGAATAGCCATTGTTGGCGGAATTATAGGCATTATAGGGGCTGGTGCTGTCTGCATTACCTTTCTTGACAGAATTGCGACGCAAGTAGTTGTCGGAGCCCGTAATGCCCAATAGCCAGGGGCGATTGGAGTCGGACGATTCTTTCAGGGTGAAAATCTGCACCTCGGGATTGATAATCACTTTCATCTTGGTATCGTCAACAAACGAAATGCCGACCGCATCCATCGTGACCTGAGTGCCACTGAAGCACGACTGGGTCGCAGTGCTCATCGCCATGTTGTAACGCTGGTTGACGATGACATAGTTGTGGTCCTTCTGCAACTGCGAGTAGTCGGTCACCAGGTCATAGATGTCGCCGGTCTCCTTCTCATAGGTGATCTCGACCGAGCCAAAGCGCACGGGCTTGGCCATGGTGGTGAACTGGATCTTGTTGGTCTCGCCCACCCAGGTGCCCGTGTATCCGCTGCTGGTGTAGGTGCCCGGATGATCCTGATCATAGAAATTCTGCACAATCGAGATGGTGGAGGGTCCCCAGTAGAAACAGTCAAGGTTGTCGCTCATCGTGTTGTCCACACAATGGAAGACGATTTTCTTGATGATGTAGCTCTGGTTGACCGAGCGCACCTCGAAATAGACCTGCTGGTGCTCGACGGTAGTTGGGATTGTTCAGACCGCTGGTGAAGGTCATCATCAGACCGCCCTTGTAGCAATAATAGACACCGTTTGACTCCTCAAACTGGCCCTCGTTGCGGTTGATGATGACGGTCTGCTCACCCGCCCACAGCGGGAAGGATAGCAGGAATGCCATCAAGAGTAATAATAGTTTTTTCATCATTCAATGAATTTTGGTGGGTTCCATTCACATTCTTCGGCACCAGCCAGGTTGAACCCGTAATCCTCGCAGCTGCCATCTGAACTATTCATTCGCGACGTCCACAGTAGAACATGTTAATCTAATTTACAAAATTAGTATAATTTTTACAATCACACAACTAAAAAAGCAATAATCTAACATTTTCCCCGATTCTGTAAACCCATTCAGTGATAAAACCGCCAAACTGTCAACCCGGTTTAGGCGAACAATAAAATTAGTGTAAACCAACTTAGTTAATCGCTCTCAAATCTGTCAAGTATTCTTAGGGATAGTCACAAAGAAATGATGGCGTTTAGTTTACTTTAGGATTGCAGTGCCGCGATGTGGCACTTGCATTGTGTTATTTTGCAGCGTCAAAACAAACAAAAATACAAACTCATTAAAAAATAAAACAGCCATGACAGAGCAAATGTTGAATCAAGAAGTGATGATCGACGGGCAGCAGGTGATGAGCATCGCCACGCCCGACATCGTGAGCAACCATGTGACCGGAGTAGTGCCCCAAGCGACCCGCACGGCCGTGGTGGACCCCGTGAAACTGCAAGTGATGCAGAATGCGGTGGCCAAGATTGAGAAGGCCTTCGGCCACTGTGCCATCATGCGCATGAATGACGACAGTGTCGAGGATGTCGATGTCATTCCCACAGGCTCCATCGGCCTGGACCGCGCCCTGGGCGTGGGCGGCTATCCCCGCGGACGCATTGTGGAGATCTACGGCCCCGAGTCATCGGGCAAGACCACGCTGGCCCTGCATGCCATCGCCCAGGCACAGCAGTTGGGCGGCATCGCAGCCTACATCGACGCCGAGCACGCCTTTGACCGATCCTATGCCGAGGCGGTGGGCGTGAACACGCGCAACCTGTGGATCTCGCAGCCCGACAACGGCGAGCAGGCACTCGAGATCGCCGACCAGCTGATCCGTTCGGCCGCCATCGACGTCATCGTCATCGACAGCGTTGCCGCCCTTACCCCCAAGGCCGAGATTGAGGGCGAGATGGGCGAGAACAAAATGGGCCTGCAGGCGCGCCTGATGAGCCAGGCCCTGCGCAAACTCACCGCCACCATCGCCAAGACGCGCACCTGCTGCATCTTCATCAACCAGCTGCGCGAGAAACTGGGCGTGATGTTCGGCAACCCCGAGACTACCACCGGCGGCAATGCGCTGAAGTTCTACAGCAGCGTGCGCATCGACATCCGCCGCCTGGCCAACATCAAGGACGGCGAGCACGTGTTGGGAGCGCAGACGCGCGTCAAGGTAGTCAAGAACAAAGTGGCTCCGCCCTTCCGCAAGGCCGAGTTCGACGTCATCTATGGCCGCGGCATCAGCCGCGAGAGCGAGTTGCTCGACCTGGGAGTTGAGGCCGGCATCGTCAAGAAGAGCGGAGCCTGGTTCAGTTGGCAGGACATGCGCCTGGGACAAGGCCGTGAGGCCGCCAAGCAGTTCCTGGCCGACAATCCCGACACCGCCGACGCCATCGCCACCGCCCTCACCGCCCCATAAACCTTGAACCTGGTACCATGAAGAACCCCCAGAGGGGCGTGCGCCTGGAATGACGCATGCCTCTCAGTATCAGTAATATCAATGCAATCGATTACACACAAAAATATGTTAACTTGCGAGCATTCAACACATTATTAAAATAAAATCAAATACTTTTGTTCCTCGCTGCCCAAGACAAGTGACACAATCAGACATCTAAATATCTTTAATTCAACATTATAACCAAACATTCACAGATGAAAAAGGCAAAATTTCTAACTAAAACCACGACGAGGCTGCTGGCCTTGCTGCTGTGCATGGCTATCACCGTGCCGCAACTGCAGGCACAGACCTACACAGCAGTGGGAGATCAGACTGACTTCTTGGGCACCTCTTGGGATGTTGCTCAAAGTGCAGGCAATGACATGACACGCTATGGTTCTACCGATTTTTACTACTTGAGAAAAACCGGTAACGTTTCAGCAAACTGGTATCAATTTAAAGTTGCGCAAAACCATGGCTGGACCACTTCTTATCCCAGTGGCACTTACAAGAGTACCAACTACCACAACACGACCGAGTATGACAATAACTACTGGTATCAGTGTCCGGTATCGGGTAGCGCTACCGTGTTCTATGTGTATAACAGCAGCACGCACAAGGTGTCGGTGACAGGCCCCTTCAAGGTGTTCACCGTTGCTGGCAGCCAAAGCGAACTGTTGGAATCTTCATGGAGTGGCAACGCACATGCCAATGACATGACCACAAGTGATGGCATTATCTATACCCTCACTTTCAACAATGTGCAATTGACTGCTGGCAATTATAACTGGAAAGTCGTGTCGGATGAAACTTTATGGTATCCCGAAAACGATCAGTCCTATAATATCGTCAGCACTGGCACTTATAACATCACATTCTCGTTCAATGCGGTGACCGAAGCCTTCAACGTCACGGCCATAGAGCAGTCAGCCAACACGTTTGACATCTACGTGCGATACACGGGTAACACAAATCTGAGCAATGTGTTCCTGTATGCCTGGGACAGCCGCGGCAACTTATCGAACGCTTGGAGCGGCAACACTGGAGGCACGGCATTCAGTAACTTGGGCACTGTCGAGATCAATGGTTACACATACTATCATGTGCAGTACAGCTCAACAGATGCAAGTATCGGCGTTATTTTCAATGAGAACGGGTCGACTCAAACCGCCGATTTAACTGCCTCTCCTGGTAACAACTACTATACCTACGGCGGTGGCAGCACAGTGGACGGTCCCAATCAGCAAGCCGATGCACCCCAGAGCTTCTACATGCTGGGTGACAGCGGGCTGGGGCTGCAGTGGGGCGACTCCCCAACGGGCACGGCGATGACCTATGACAGCGCGACCGGCCGCTACACCTACACGGCCAACGTGACCGCTGCCGGAACCTACCACTTTGTGTTTGCCGACGGTACTAACAGCAGTTGGGATTACTTCAACAACAACCAGCGCATCGGCCCGCAAGGCGGTAACCAGAACGTCCTTGTCAACGACGACTGGACCACCACACAGAAGGCCGGCGGCGACAATGGTGCTTATAGCATCACCGTGGGTGTGGGCACCTATGTCTTCACCTATGACCCCGCTACGAGCAAGTTCCAGGTGACCGGCATCAGGCCCATCCTGCTCACCGGTTCCAATGGCCTGGGCTTGGGATGGACCTACGAACCTAATGTGCAGATGACCTATAACCAGAGCACCGGCCTGTACAGTTACACCTATAATGTAGCCAAGCAGGGCAACTACAACTTTGTGTTTGCCATCGGCCGTGCTACGGGCATCGATAACGAGGGCGATGCATGGAACACCTTCAACTACTGGTACCGCATCGGTCCCGATGCCAACAGCACCGGTGACGAGGTGTACACCATTGACCCTGAGAACAGCAACAACTGGATGAGCACCCAGATGGCCCGCTTGGGCGAGAACGACGAGCCCTACTCCTACAGCGTGAAGCTGCCCGCCGGCCAGGTCACCATCTACTACAACGACCAGGACAAGGAGTTCATGATCGAGACCAATGGCGAACTGGCTCCCGACCTGTACATGATGGGCGGCCTGACCTATGACAGCATCCAGCACTACTACTATCCCAATGACGCCGTGCTCATGAAGTATGACAAGGCCAAGCAGTTGTATTACCTGAACCACGTGACGTTGAACACCAATGGCACCTTCTGCTTCACCTCGGCCCTGGGAGAGTCGAGTGACGACTGGGCAGGCATCGGCACCCGCTATGGTAATGCCGACACCAACGAGCACGACTTCGTGGCTGCTCATGACAACATCACAGCCCACTTCAAGGTGACCGGTGACAAGATCAACACCAACATGAAACTCGACGTGTGGGATGATGAAAAGGGAGAGTGGCACATGAACACCGCTGGCATCTACAACGTGGTGGTGAACCTCGAGGACGGCTGGGTCAAGCTCATCAAGACCGACAACTTCTCGCTGTTCCCCATGAACGTCTATCTGGAGCAGACTCCCAATGTGGAGATCAGCAATGTTCAGGAGCCGAATACCGACTACGACGAGAACATGTTCAACGGTTACTGGCCAGTGATTGCCTACAATGGCCTTGTGGGCGGCTGGGACCCCTCCAGCGACAGCAACCACTATGCCGTCAAGTTCGTTGGCGACACCACGACCACCGACGGCAAGACCTGGTGGCACTGGGAGGTGAGCGCCTCGATTGCCGAGGTGATGTTCACCCGCACCAATCAGGAACCCTACCAGAGCCAACTGATTTCACGCAAGGCCGGTGTCCTGTGGTACACCTGGGAGGAGGATAACTCCTTGACCGACCACAGCCGTGACTACTTCACCTCATCGGCCACCACGCTGCCCGGCAATGTGGTCGTTGACGAGGGTCACTACTATGCCTACTTCATCAACACCGTGGGATGGGAAACCGTCTATTGCGTCGCCTGGAACGACACGGTGGCGTCGCCCCTCTATGATGGCCATGGCAAAAACGTTGAGACCTGGCCCGGCCAGCCTATGGTCTGCATCGGCATTGACCCGATGACAGGTTATGAGGTCTGGGAATATGACTTCGGCGAGATTGAGCACACCATCGAGCCCTCTGACCTGCTGTTCCACGACGGAACGCCCATCGCCACCACCGATGCCAAGGAGCAGACCGGTGACTTTGAGTTCATCAACGGTGGTGTGTATGACTACCTGGGTGTGTTTGATGACGCTTACACGCTCAACAGCCTCATCCGCACCGCCAAGGAGCACGTGCGCTACACCATCAGCAACAACCTGCTGGGTGTTTACTATGATGACGATGCCGAGACCGAGGTCACTTACACGCTCAACAACGGCACACCAACCACCGTGATTGTCAAGGGCGCCTTGTATGCCAAGGACTTTGATGAGTATGGTGAGAAGTCGGTTCAGCCCGACGGCACCACCGACTACGTCTATGAGATCTGCCCCAACCCCGCAACCGAGGGCGGCTCGCAGATCATGAACAAGCGTGAGTCCTATGACCAGAGCAACTGGATCAAACTCGTTATCTCGCCCAACTATGACGGCGGAGCACATCAGCCGGTATCTCATGACCAGTGGCCCTACCTGAAGAACTATGTGAACCACGTGATTCCCGCCGGCACGCTTGACCTGTACATGACCGACAGCATCAACCCCACGGCACGCGTGATGGCCATTACCCGCGGCGAGGAGATGACCTACGAACCCAACGTCTATGTGTCGGCCCACTTCAACGACTCGATTGTGTTCCACTACACCCACCAGGAGTGGCAGCCCAAGTTGCCCGACGGCACCCAGGCCTACAAGGGTACCTACCGCACCAGACCCACCGTGCAGTGGCACTACAATTCCAACCACGAGGTGACCCATGGCACCGTCGTGCGTGAACGCGTCGAGGAGGATCCCCACATGATGTTCTATGTGGCCCCCAAGCCTCAGGAGATTGCCTACGTCACGTGGATTGTTTATGACAACGCCAACCAGGATGGTGCCTATGGCGACTACAACAACCAGTACTACACGCCCACGACCAGCGTGGCCTACAAACTGCCCAATGACCCGGGACGCTTCTATGCCCCGATGAACTGGGACCGCAGCGTCGCAATCGACAAGCAGTACTATGACTCGCTGTTGTATCTGAGCGAGAATCAGTTGGAGGACTGGTTGGGTGGTTATGGCCAGAAGTATGGCCCCTATAGCAACGGCTACATGCAGTATGGCGCAGTCAAGGTCAACTGGTCACTGTTCGGTGACTCGGTCAACCACGTGATCAGGGAGAATGGCGAGGACTTTGCATGGTGGCAGATCTTTGAACCCGGTCAGGCCTACAAGATCAAGGCCCTCATCCGTTATGCCCGCAGCGACAGTGCCGGATATGAGAACAATGAGTGCTATGGTCCCGGCAACGGATCCTCTGGCTCCGGCGAGTCGGTTCATCCTCACGGAGCGCCCCTGCGTGCCAGCGCCGACGACAGCAACTACCGCTATGCCAACATGTACTTCACCAGCGACTACAGCCGTGATGGGCTTGACGCAAGCAAGTTCATTATCTTCCCGCTCGAGGCGAGTCCCGCCGGCAGCAATGGTGAGGGAATGGGTAACGTGACGACCGTCAAGGAAGTGGTTGTGCCAACCGATGTCGTGGCAGTGCGCTACTACAACCTGATGGGTATCGGTAGCGACCGACCATTCGAGGGCATCAACATCGTCGTCACCACCTACAGCGACGGCACCCGCACGTCCAAGAAAATCCTGCGTTAAACTGCGCCCAGAATATAAAGGAAGGTTCTTTATTCCAAAAAGCCTTTGGCGGGAATAAAGAACCTTCCCTTTATTCCATGTATCTCAAAAAAACAGAGCTGAACTATGAGAGTGTTAAGGAAAAAGCAGTAACTTTGTAGGTTTTAAAGAATAAAATTTCGAAAAAGAGCCTTATGCACAACACCAGCAAACAATATGACGCGGTGATAGCACAGTGCCGCGAACTGTTCGTCAACAAGATGAAGGACTACGGACCCTCGTGGCGCATCCTGCGCCCGCGGTCGGTGACGGACCAGATTTTCATCAAGGCCAAGCGCATACGCACCCTGGAACTGAACGGTGAGACCAAGGTGGGCGAGGGCATCTGGCCCGAGTTCGTCGGCATCATCAACTATGGCATCATCGGGTTGATACAACTCGAGCTGAATTACAGCGACACGGTGGACATCACCAAGGAGCAGGCCATGGAACTGTATGACAAGCACATCGCTGCTACCAAGGCGCTGATGATGGCCAAGAACACCGACTATGGCGAGGCTTGGCGCGACATGCGCATCTCGAGTTACACCGACCTGATCCTGACCAAGATCCAGCGCACCAAGGAGATCGAGAACCATGGTGGCGCGACACTGGTGAGCGAGGGCATCGATGCCAACTATCAGGACATGATCAACTACAGCGTGTTTGCCCTGATCAAGCACGATGAGGAGATAGGAGATAAGAGATAAAAGATGACTATCAAGGCCTTGGTCAACTCGGTAAAGGGTGAGAAGTGGTGCAAAGTGCTCACCACGCTCATGCGGCTCGTCGTGGGCGGCGTGTTCATCTTCTCGGGATTCACCAAGGCGGTGGACCCGTGGGGCACGTGCTACAAGATCACCGACTACCTCAATGCCTTGGGACTGGGCAACTGGAGCGGCACGGCCCTGTTTATCGCCGTGGCACTGGCAGCACTGGAGTTTGTGCTGGGCATTTGCCTCGCACTGGGGACCTATCGCCGCAGCACTCCCATCATGGCTCTGCTGGTGATGCTGGTGATGACGCCGCTCACGCTGTGGCTTGCCGTGACCGACGCGGTGCGCGACTGCGGCTGCTTTGGCGACGCGCTGCACTTGAGCAACTGGGCCACACTGGGCAAGAACGTGCTCCTGCTGCTGGGCGTCCTCTACCTGCTGCTGTTCAACAAGACGTTGCGTGGCGTGTATGGCCCTGCAGTACAATGGATTGTGTCGGCATTATCGTTTGTGCTGGTGATAGCCGTGGCCTATTATGGATACTTCTATCAGCCGCTCATCGACTACCGACCATACCCCATTGGCACTCAACTGATTAACAACTATGCCACCCTTGACGGTGGGGACGACCAGGAGGGTGAGGACGACTTCATCTTCATCTATAGCAAGGACGGCCAGGAGCATGAGTTCACCATCGACAACCTGCCCGACGAGAGCGACGGCTGGGAATATGTGACCCGCTATCACGCCCGCCGCCCACGCGGTAAGGTCATCATGCAGGATGGCAGCGACAAGGCCGCCATCGCCATCCTTGATGACGAGGGCAATGACGTGACCGTCGACGTGCTGGGCGACAGCCGACGCACGGTACTGCTGCTGTTCCCCGACCTGCCCCAGGTGGGCGTGGTCAACTCCTTCGCCCTGAACGAACTGACCGACGCTGCCCTGGTTGCCGATGCCGACGTCATCGGCTTGACACCCGCCACGCCCCAGGAGGTCGCGCAGTGGCAGGACGTGTCGATGGCCAGTTATCCCATCTACTACATGGACGACAGCGAACTCAAGATGGTGGCGCGCGGCAACCCCGCCGTGGTCTATCTCGAGGACGGCACCATCAAGTGGAAGCGCACCCTGCAGTCGCTCGACAACGTGGAGCAACCTGTGGAACTCAGCGATATGAGCAAGGACTACAATCCTGATGCCATCATGACTCGCCTGATGATCGCCTACCTGGTCGCAATGCTCATCGTGCTCTTGGTCAACCGCTCACACCTGGTCATCAAGCACCTGTTTTTCAAGAAGAAAACTAAAAACTAGCAACTAGGGGCTATAAACTAAAAAACAATGATACTCAAACAAGGACAACCTATCGGAGAGAAATGGCACGTGGTCTACCTAATCAAGGAAAACCCCTACGCCGAGAGTTACCGCATCGAGGACGAGGGCGGCAACCCCTATTTCCTGAAGATTTACCGCCTCAAGAACACGCCCGACAAACTGATTGTGGACGGCGGTGACGTGGCCGAGATTGCCGCATGCCGACAACTCAACCACAAGAACATCGTGAGTTACATCGCCGACGGAACATACAGCGACGAGGCCGGCGAATGCCGCTACCTGGTGGCCACCTACTTCAGCGGCGAACTGCTGAGCGAGAAAATCCAGCGCAAGAAGAAAAAGAAACTTGACCAGAAAACCGCCGTCAAGATTTTCCTCGAGATGCTTCAGGGCCTGCAATACCTGCACGAACTACCCGGCGTGATGCTGCACAACGATATCAATCCCACCAACGTGATGCTGAGCAGCAAGACCGGCGGCGTGGCCGAACTCATCGACATGGGGCACCTGTCACCCTGCTTCATGGGCGACGCCCCGTTCGACACCAGCGACCTGGATCCGCGCTATGCCAGCGGGCAGTCCTTCTTGGGCAAGTATGACGAGCGCAACGACATCTTTGCCGCAACGGGCGTGTTCTACACCATGCTCACGGGCAAGGCTCCCTGGGGTGTGGAATTTGCACCGGGAATGTCGCGCAAGGAGAAAATCCGCCTCGTGCAGAAGGCCCGCAGCGAGCAGGGCGAGATCAACGTCGATGACATCGAGGACGAGATGCTGCAGGCCATCATCGCATGCGGCCTGTCGTTGAACTACAACGAGCGCTACGAGACCGTCGAGGAACTCATCAACGACCTCATCGCCGAGGATGACAGCGAAGTGGCCGCTGAAATCCGCAGCAGGCTCGAGGCCCGGCACCAAGAGGCCGTCAAGGATGATGCCGAGGCCGAAAACGCATGGAGCGGATCCAGCAGCCGTTCGCAGGCCGCCACCGAGACCAGCGCCGACGTCGAAATCAAGAAGGGCGGCGGCAACGGCTTTGCCGACATCGCCGGCATGGACGAGTTGAAGGAGATGCTGCGCAAGCGCGTGATCATGATTCTCCAGGACAAGGAACTGGCCGAAAAATACAAACTCACACCGCCCAACGGCATGCTGCTCTATGGCCCACCGGGCTGCGGCAAGAGTTTCTTTGCCGAGAAGTTTGCCGAGGAGACGGGCTTTAACTTCATTCTGGTCAAGGCAAGTGACCTGGGATCCATCTACATCCACGGCTCACAAGGAAAAATCGCCGACCTGTTTAAGAAGGCTGAGGAGAACGCTCCCACTGTGCTGTGCTTCGATGAGTTTGATGCCTTTGTCCCCAGCCGCTCGGGCGACAACATGGGCAGCAACCAGGCCGGCGAGGTCAACGAGTTCCTCTCGCAACTGAACAACTGCTCCAAGCGAGGCATCTTTGTCATCGCAACGAGCAACCGCCCCGACAAGGTAGATCCTGCCGTGCTGCGCACCGGACGCATCGACAAGCAGGTGTATGTGCCAATGCCCGATCTCACGGCACGCCGACTCATGTTTGAACTCTACCTCAAAGACCGTCCTTGTGGGGAGATCGACAGTGAGGCCTTAGCCCAAAAGGCCGACGGCTACGTCGCCAGCGACATCGCCTATGTCGTTAACGAGGCTGCAACCATCGCCGCATTCAACCACGAGGACATCACCCAGGAACTCTTGCTCAAGACCATCGAGGGCATCAAGCCATCGATCAACAAGGAACTGCTCAAGGAGTATGAGGAAATGCGCGACAAGATGGAAGGCATCACCCGCAGCAACGCCCTGCCCCGCGTGGGATTTAATACAACAGATAGCAGATAACAGATAAGAGATGTCATCCGCCAACCAGAAACTAAAAACTAAAAGAATACAATGGACTTAAACAAACTGATGATTGACTTTTTGGCCGAGGAGGGGTTCCGCCCTCATGAGACACCCTTCGGCATCGCGTTCAAGAGCGAAGGCACGAACTACCTCTACTTCAAGGACGAGGAGGATGAGCAATACTTCAGGCTGATGATGCCCGCCATCTTCCAGGTCACCGAGGATAACGAGGACACCATCATGCGTGCCATGAACGACGTGAACAGCAGCATCAAGGTCGTGAAACTTTACACGATGGAGATGGAGGATGAAGAGGGCAAAAAGGAGACCAGCGTGTGGGTCGCCTTTGAAATCCTGGCCGACACAACGCCAGAACTGGGCGACATCGTGCCACGCGCCATCAACCTGTTGAAGGGCGCCCGCCTCGCCTTCCTCGCCCGCCTCGAGGAAATCGCCAACCACTGATTTGACTCAGGGGGACGGTTCTTTTGAGTCAAGGATTTTGACTCAAAAGAACCGTCCCCC
>ERZ842401.6756-NODE-6756-length-12106-cov-79.146876_pt1 | contig 12106 bp, 12 predicted proteins | sample MGYA00521270_ERZ842401 | MGnify/ENA primary metagenome ERZ842401 (study PRJEB31892, sample SAMEA3878208) | bioreactor metagenome | biome: Moose rumen | place: Sweden | collected 2011-10 | study: EMG produced TPA metagenomics assembly of the PRJEB12797 data set... | reverse complement strand
GCAGTTCCTCGGCATCTGTCCTTTCCTCGGTGTTTCGAAGAAGGTAGACACCTCGCTGGGTATGTCGGCAGCCGTAGCCTTCGTGCTCACCCTGGCTACTATCGTGACCTATCTGGTGCAGAAGTTCGTGCTCGATGCTTTCGGACTGCAGTATCTGCAGACCATCGCCTTCATTCTGGTGATTGCCGCTCTGGTGCAGATGGTAGAGATCATTCTAAAGAAGGTGTCACCCGCCCTCTATCAGGCGCTGGGCATCTTCCTGCCCCTGATTACCACCAACTGCGCCGTGCTTGGTGTAGCCATTCTGGTCATCCAGAAAGACTATGACCTGCTGCAGTCTATCGTCTATGCTTTCTCCACAGCCATTGGCTTTGGTGTGGCTCTGACGGTATTCGCAGGCATGCGCGAGCAGATGGAGCTCTGCAACATTCCAAAGGGAATGCGTGGCACAGCTATCGTCCTCGTTTCTGCCGGTCTGCTCTCGCTCGCCTTTATGGGCTTCTCGGGAGTCGACGGTGGTCTGCGCGTCCTCTTCGGACTCGATTAAACTCTTAATTGCCAGAAGGCCACGGCAGCGGCTGCTGCTACGTTCAGCGAGTCAACGCCGTGAGCCATGGGAATTTTCACCGTATAGTCGGCCTCTTCTATCGTTTGATAGGGGAGGCCGTCGCCTTCTGTCCCCATGATAATCGCCAGACGCTCCTCCGCTCTTAGCCTCTCGTCATCCAAGGAGATAGAATCGTCGCAAAGTGCCATCGCTGCCGTCTTGAATCCATAATTCTTCAACGTGCTTGCAGGACCGTCTAACCACGTCCAAGGCACCAGGAATACCGAGCCCATCGATACGCGCACAGCCCTGCGGTTCAGTGGGTCGCACGAGTCGCGAGTCAGCACCACGCCATCGATGCCCAAAGCCGCTGCTGAACGGAAGATGGCTCCGATATTGGTGGTATCGGTCACAGCCTCTATCACGACGATGCGTCGGGCCCCTTTAACCACCTCCGCTACGCTGGGCATTTGTCTTCGCCTCATGGCACAGAGCACGCCTCGTGTCAGCGTATATCCCGTCAGACTGGCCAGCAGTTCTCTGCTTCCAGTATACACGGGTACATCACCGATGCGGTCAATGATGTCACGTGCGTCGCCCTCGATATGTTTCCGCTCGCAGAGTAGGGCAGTGGGCTCCCATCCCTTATCCAGGGCTACCCGTATCACCTTCGGGCTCTCTACGATGCAGAGTCCCTTCTCCGGTTCCAGTTCCATTCTGAGCTGTGCTTCTGTCAGCGTGCTGAACACCTCAATACCAGGTTCCTTCAGCGATGTAATTTCGATAATTGCCATAATTGCTTGCAAAAATACAAAATTTCTCATTTATCTTTTCTCATTTCTCATTTTTTTTGTACCTTTGCACCCCGAAAACGATGGTTCCGTAGCTCAGCTGGATAGAGCAACAGCCTTCTAAGCTGACGGCCTACGCCTCCGGACCAGACAGAAAATATGATGGTTCCTTAGCTCAATCGGATAGAGCAACTGCCTTCTAAGCAGTAGGTTTGGGGTTCGAGTCCCCAAGGAATCACAACATTCGCTCCTGGCAGACAAAGTGGCCACTCAGTCCACTTTTGGACGGTGGAGCGAATATTTTTTATTCGTTATTTCTAATAACAATAATATGGCTACAATCAAACTCGCACTTCTCAAACATACTCAGGCAAAAGACGGCTCATACAAAATAAGGATTGCCGTCGGTCATCGCTCCGAGACACACTACATCGTAACCAAGTACCGCGTGTCCTCTCCCTCAGAGTTCGACAATGGCACCGTGGTGCGCATCCCTGATGCTCATCAGATGAACATCGAGCTCCGCAAGCTATTGAACGATTACGAACAGCGCCTTGAATCCATCAGCGACCCCGATATCTATACCTGCCAGCAGCTCCGCGATACCTTAAAGAACATGCGCCCTAAAACGACATCCGCCACCTTCGCGCAAGTCTCCCGTGAATACCAGGCCGAACTCATCAGAGATGGACAGCAGTCATACGCATCTCTGCTTTCTGGAGCCTTGAACAAGTTCACCGCTTTCTTCAATGGCGATATCTTTCTCTCAGACATAAACACCACGACCATATCTGAGTTCGAGCGGTGGCTGAAACGCTCCGGTGCCTCGCAAGCCTATTCTGGTATGATTCTCTCCATGACACGCACCATCATCAACCGTGCCATCCGCCAGCAGCTCGTCACCTATCAGATACACCCTTTCATGTATTGGAAACGTCCTACAGATGAAGAGCGCGAGATAGACATATCACCCTCAGAGCTTAGAACTATCCGCGACTGTCGCCCTCGCCTCCGCCAGCAGCTCGTCGCCCGCGACCTCTTCATGCTCTCGTATTATCTCGGCGGCATAAACCTCATCGACCTCCTTTCCATCGACTTCCGTAATATCACCGTCCTCGAATACGTCCGTCACAAGTCACGGAACACAAAGACCTCAGACCGCCGTATATCCTTCACCATCCAGCCAGAGGCGCAGGACATCATACAACGCTGGCGTAACCGTAACACTGGGCGTCTCGATTTCGGCTATAAGTTCAGCTACAGGAACTTTCTCCGCTACGTCACGCGTGGCATAAAGTCACTTGCCGAAGACCTGCAGCTTCAGGACTATAAGAAGGTATGCTATTACTCAGCCCGCAAATCCTTCGTGCAGCATGGTTTCGACCTCGGCATCAGCCTCGAGACCCTTGAATACTGCATCGGGCAGTCCGTCAAGTCCAACCGTCCCATCTTCAACTATCTGAAGATTATGAGGCGGCATGCCGACGTTGCAATCCGCACAATCCTCGACAACCTCGCCGCACCTATAACTACCCAGCAGGAAGGTGAAAACGCCGAGGAAACGAAATGAGGGGCAAATAAGCCCCTCAGAAAGAATAAGTAACACCTAACATTATGCCTACGTCGAACTGCTTGTTCAGCACACCATATACGGGGCCGACAGCTACGCCAATCCTTAGTCTGGGAGGCTTCTTGACCTTGACATCTACAATCTCACGCTCCGTTTCCTTATTCAGGAACAGCAGGCTGTCCAGCCTCGGCATGTAGCCGGACACATAAGCCACGTAGTTACTGTCCGCATATACCTTCTGTGTGATGGGCAGCGTTACCAGAGTATCACTGTCCGACACCTCCACTTTCGGCATATCGCACGGATCCGCATCCCTCGTGTTCATCGTCACCTTTCCGACAGCCTTGTCAGCCACCTCGACAGGGTCTTTGACCTTCACCTTACGGATGACGACCTTTACCTTCTCGCTGTGTTCCGTGTCACACCTCCGAGATAACTGCCACTGCGCCAAGTTCCCAGCCAGCGACATAATCAGCAGCACCACCAGCACCACCAGAGCGACAACCTTAGACCTCACCATGTCAACACCTCCTTTCTGCTCGTAACAAGGCTTTTCGCCCTTATCGAATCCAACCTGTTAAGCCACCCTTTCAGGAACACCTTCTGTCCCGGCTGGCGAGCAAGGCTCATAAAATGCTGCTCGCGGCGTTTCCACAACAGCTCGAAGGTCGTAGGCTCCGCTTCTCCGTTCGTTCCGAAGATAGTCTTACCACCTCTCACCGTGTTCAGAGCAGCCAGCGTCTTTGGCCCTACGATGCCGTCAGGCTTCAACCCCAGAGCACTCTGTGCATGCCTGATGCCTACGGTGCCACTCGTCCACGTCCAATCCACGAGGATATTGGCGACAGCCTGGTCTTTTATCTCATCAGCCTTGCACCTGTTCCAGAACATCCTCTTGAAGATAGTGTTCCACTGCTCATCGGTCATCCTTTTCAGGTCAGCCACCGTCTTATTGCCGAACACACTCCTGAACGTGGCAATCGTCACGCCCTTATTCGTCGGACCTCCCTTGTCGTTCGGGTGGTTTACGAAGCCTCCCTCCCAGCTCAGGATGAACGGCTTCAATATCTCACTCTTTGCCATCGCTTGCCCCCTTTCCACTCATGACGCTCTTTTTCAGAGCCTCAGCCATAATATCTATCAACTCATCGCGGCTCAGTACCTGTTTCGCCAGATTCTCCGCTTTGGCAATCTTCGCGTGCATCTTCTCATCAGCCTTTTCCCTCACACTCAGGAACTCGACCACGCACCAGAATATTCCCACGCCCAGCGTCACCAGCGGTTTACCGAAAACCAAATCCCAGCCCCACCACTGATATAGCTTCGAGAAATGCACCAGCAAATCGACACACGTGGCAATCAGCAGCGCACCCTCGTACAGCACGAACTTGAAGCCCGTACGCTTCAGGATGTCGCTCTTCCATTCTTCCTTACGAAACCACGCCTTGTACATCCCACTCGCAAGGTCAACCATCATAGCGACGAACACTACCAGATTGACCACTACGGCAATCAACACCATCACCTCGGTGCCTTTGAACAGCTCTCCCATAGTTACCTCCGTTTCTTGTATTTACTTATCCATTTTTCAAGCTCTTTTTCAGTAGGTATCACAGATTCCGCATCTGGTGGGCCGAAATAGTACCCTCTGTCCTCTCCGACGTATATTATACATTCCTCGATAGGCAGATTGTTCGTACCTTCAGCGATATCCTGCGCCTGGCAGTCCTCAAGAACCCCGTCAATATCTCGCTGGAGTGCCACGTAACGTGCAGCTTGCCGTCTATCGCTATCTGCATCTTACAATAGAACTCGCAGTCTCTCACCCTCGACCTGTCACGCATGAACGCCTTAACGTCCATAATTATCTTGTGGTCGATTAGACACTCCACAGGAACATAACCGCCCTTGAAGCCACCTTTGAACGGAACCTTAACATCTCCTATCTTCATTTGTTTTTCAGAATGTTCGTGATACTCGTCTTAGAATAGCCCTCGGAAGTCAGTACCTCACGCCAATCGTCATCCGTCGGCTCGTGGTCGCTCAGCATGCTCACATAGTCGTACACCGTGACATCGACCTCGGTCACCTCATCACCTTCTCCCTGCACCTCACGCTTCTCTGTGCGCTCGTTGTGGTAGATACGATACTCGTCTGCCCCCTGTACTGACGGCAGCTCCAGCTTCTCTCTCTTGCTTTCCAGCACGTTTGCTGGCGCAACGCTCGATTCTTTCAAAAACTCCATGATGTTTGTCTTTTAAAATTTTTGTTATTGCTTCACCTCGGCAATGTTTCAGCAGTCCAAGATAGCTGCATACGCTCGACCTCTCTGCATTCGCATCTGCCATCGGCTTCTTATCTAACTTTATCAGCTTTCGCGAAAAGGCTCTCAGCGTGCTCGCCCTCATCTTCGGGATAGCGTTAGCGTCCACCGTATATCCGCAAAAGTCAATCTTTCTGCCCCAGATAGGGAACATCTCCAACATGCCGTATATGATACCGTGCTCCGGCGCTGCACGCTTCAGATCTGCTATCACCCTGGCACCCTCTTTCTTTGAACGTACCAACATCACCGTGTTGTCTATTAAACGAGAATAGTACCGCACATGCAACACCTCTTGTATAAAGTGGTCCATTGGTGTATAGTACATATTACCGCAGTCCTGTGATGTCAGCGCACCGATGCTCATTCCCAAATCTTCCGGCAGATATGCCCGGATAACCATCTCGAACAGCTTCAGAGCCTTTTCGCCCTTGTAGCGCTTGCGCAGTATCGCCACCATCTTGTCCTTATCGACATTCGGGTAGTATTTCTGCGCGTCCGTGATGATGACAATCTTATAGCCACTCAGATATACATCTTTCCTCACCTGCTTCGATGCCGCCAGCGTTCCCCTTCCCTTGATGCTCCCGAACGTCCTGCCAATGAACCTCCGCTGCATATTGAACCACCTCACCAGCACCTGGTGTACGATTCTGTCCTCGATGGGAACCACCGTAATATCACGCCATTTCTTCTCGGTGAACAGCTTGTATGTCCTTCCCGGGTCTGCCTTCCAAGTCCCGTCCCTCAACCGCCGTTGCAGGCTCAGAAGATTCTCCCTCAGTATGTCCGGGGTTGCCCCGAACTCCAAAGCGTCCTCGCGGTCGCCCTTCTTTCCAGCCGTAGCCCTCATATAGCCGTTGTACAGCTCATCATAGGACGTCAGCCTTTCAAAATCTACATACTCCCTTCTCATTTTAAGAATGTTATCCCAGCTTCGCCTTGCTGGTCAGCTTTCTCGCTACCATTCTAACGGACACTTTTCCAACATATGGCCTACAACTGCCAAGGGTACTAACTGGCCGTGCGAGCAACTTCTTTGACTCATGCCGTAGCATGACGGGCGCAGGTGGCGCATACCTCTCCGTCCCGCAATTAGTCAGGCTCTCGGCTCCGTATTATCTTTCATCATACTTTTTTCGGTTGTTGCTATTCCTTTTAGGAGTGTGGGCACCCCCGTAGTTCGGGTTCGTATTCGAGGCAACGTTGTTCGAGTTCAGATGCGAGACACCGCAGTTGTCACCGGGGTCCGCACTACCAACCAACGCAGGGATGCAGAACCGAAAGCCCACGCGCCAATCTCATCCTTTCGGAATCTCCGACGCGGTTTTTTCCTCAGAGAATCAAGACCACCGCACCATCAAGGCAGAAGATTCCGCCCTGACGGGCGGCGGTTTCGATTTATCGTTCACGCGACAACCGTGCCATCGGCTATCGTGTCAGTCGGGTCATCGGCAGCGAGGGCACCCCCGCAGTACGGGTACGCAAACGAGGCAACGTTGTGCGAGTTCAGAGGCGAGACACCGCAGGTGCCACCGGGGTCCGCACTACCAACCAACGCAGGGATGTATACCGTTCCCTCAGCATAAGCGCGATAATAGTAATCGGCATGGCCTTTCGACGCATCACCGCCAACCTGCGACGGAATCAGCGTGTCCTCGAAGTCCTCGAGGATATATCCTTCACTCTCGCACTCATTGCACAGGAACTCCCACTTCGTCGTGTCCGTCGGGTCAAAGCCAGTCACGGTGGCGATATTCTTCGCCTTATACCACATGTGGTTTTTCTTCACGTAGCCCGTAGCCCATATCCAATACGGACCAGCCAGCAGATAGTCAATCCACAGGAACTTGCAGGCGTTCATCGTCACAGCGGAATCACCATTCGATACCGTCACAGACTTCTGCCCCTCATGTCCTGCCACATCGTTCAGGTAGCCCGTCTGGCAGAACTGGGCATAAGAGCCTTGACCTCCGTTGTCAGCTTGTGAGAAAGCATTCCACCACGAAGAGGACACCTCCGTCAGACCACGATATATCGACTGCGAGTTGAACGTCTGTTTCAGCAGCCAGAACATATCACGGTAGACCTCCTGGTCCTGCACGGCTATCTCGCGGAAATTCTCGCCCAGATTCTTAGCGTAGGTGTGTAAGTTAGCCGGCGACACATTCTGCGTGCTCCACTTACCGCTGTTGGAGATGAGCATGTTCACGTTGTCATGGCTCTCCACCGTTCCGGCATTCATAGCCACAAAACGTCTGCGTACATACTTGTACCCCTTCACCTTTCTCGGGCTGTAGTCGAAATACTTCTCGTTCGTGGCAGCATTATAGCTGTAGTGCTTATACCAGCCACCCATACGTACCATGCTCTGCAGCGTCCAATCATCCAGCGTTGCCGTCAGACCGTCCACCGTTTTACGTACGTCATTGCCATTCAGGTGCGCCTGCACGATGGCGTTACGGTCTACCAGACACGGGAAACACATTGCCAGCAGCTCAGCCACCAGCTTAACGTTACCGCTCAGCGTTACCACCGTAGACTTCTGGCCGCTGATACGCGTTATTCTCACTCTGTTCAAAGGCGTGTCAGGATAGACACCCCTGTCGTCTGGCATAGACCCCAGCACATCGTCAAACGATGCACTGTAGAACACTCCAGACTTGTCGAGCAGCACATTCTCATTGCCGTCGAACGATGTCAATTTAGGAACATCAGATAATCTCATACTACTAATTTTATTTGTTATACATTCAGTACCGTGTCATCATCTTGCGTCAGTACCGTGTCATCATCTTGCATCAGCTGCGACAGGGCGCGGAAATGGATAGTAACCTCTTTCCATACCTGCGACACCTCCGTGCTCACCACATAGAACGTCACATCGCCAGCTTCAGCCGGAGATTGCACCACACCATCAGGCGACACCACAGCACCACCCACAGGAACGAACACCACGCTCTGGTTTGCCGTCTCAGGCTTCAACATCGCCTTAACCTTCACCTTAGCACCCAGCGGAGCCTCAGCCTCATACATCAGCACCATCATAGCAGGTTTCGTGCTCATCACGTCACCGCCCTGCTGCACCAGCGCATAGGCATCCTGGGCAACCTTCGTGGCGTTCCTCGCATCAGCTATCAGCGCCAGCAGCGTAGCCTCCACGTCAGCCAACTCAGCGCGCTTGGTATTCAAGTCCGTCAAAGCTGCCCGTGTCTCAGCAGTCACACCGCTTGCGTCCTCGACGTTCGTGATCGCGGCAGACAGCTGCACCAGCAGCCTGTTCAGTTCCGTGATACGTTCCAGACACGTTTGTGCAGCAGCCGTGGCAGCAGCTCCAGAAGCGAGGCATATCCACTTCGTCGTATCAGTCAGCGCATTGCCCTTGTTGTTGTTCACGCGTGACAAATAGCAGCTGTCAGCAGTAGTAATGTACTCGAGCTTTCGGTATTCCCTCGTAGCCACATAGCCACCCTCGACATACACGAACTGCACCCAGCCCATCCAAATTTTCTCTTGAGTATTCTCCATCTCTAACTGTTGTTATTGTTTGCATTTGCACTGTCACCCATCGGGCAGAAATACAATCCGCCGTCCTCTTCATTCAGCTCAAAGCGTGCCGTCTCGACCTCAGTAACATAGTACATGTACAAACCTCCGTCGGTGGGGTCAATCTCAAAGAACGGATACATGATGCCACCATCAGCCAACACGCCAGTGTCCACATATTGATGCGGTGTCGAGCTCATGTCCCAGCGCCACCAATTACCATTGTCGCCCCTCTTTATCGGGTGGCTGTCTCTCTCCAGCTCATCAGCGACCCTCTGAGCTTCTGCCGATTGCCGTGACGTCTCGTTGCTCTTACGTGTGGTCTCGTTCCTCTCGCGGACCAGCTCAGCATCCGCCCGTGCATTCTCAGCAGCCACAGCCGTCGCCAGCCACGTCTCATAGGCACTCTTGATGCCATTATACCATTGTGGCCATTCCGTCTGCCTCGCGGTGAACCATACCGTCCAATCCGATTGTGTCGCATTGAACCATGTCGTCCAAGCAGGATTGACGCTCTCATACCACGCTTTCACCGTAGCCCATATCGAGCTGGCAAGGTCAGCCTTCTCGTTAGCATTCTGGGCAGCAGCAACAGCAGCAGCTTTCTCAGCGGCTATATCCAACACCGCAGCATCTACCAAGTCAGCCTTGTCGTTAGCATTCTGTGCCGCTGTATTCGCAGCAGCAGCGGCGGTGTTGGCTCTCCCGGCAGCTTCATCGGCATCGTCAGCAGCATTGTGGGCTCTCTGCTCAGCCTGCTCGAGGTCGTAGGTTATCAATGACAGCGGAACACGCACAATCTTCACAACGCCACCAAGTTCCTGGAGACATTGCATCGAGCTGATTCCCTGCAACGACGTTGCCAGCTCAACACCCTCTACCGTGGCGGCATGTAGCCTCACGTATTCCAGGAACGCTGGCAACACCGAAGCGAAGAACGCTTCATTCTCGGCCTGTTTCGTCTGCGTCATAAGCCAACAATCTTACGTTTACTCAGCAGCAGCCTCTTCCTCATCAGAGCCACAGACCTCACCGATAATGTCGCTTGCCGCAACACTCAGGATGCCCTGTGCCTCTTCCTTCGTAAGGGAACCGAACTTACGGATGTCTACCAGCAGATAGCCACCTTCTTTCTCGTAGCTGATAGTAGCCACCTCTTCATCGCCCTTGCGGACACGAGAGTGCAGCGTCACATTGCTCGCCTTCGTGGTCTTGGTAGTAACCATCACCATCGTCGTGCCAATCTCGTTCTCAAACTTCTCCGTCGCATTCGCGGAAATCTTCTTTAAAGCCATAGTCGTAAAATTTTAAATTGTGAATAAGTTATTTACAGCCCTCTTGAATCCTGCAAGAAGGTTACTGTTCATCAGTATCGCCCAGACAATCTTTGCCTGCCTTGCATCCATCTCGACCTTGCCCTCCTTGTATATCGTGCGGGCAATCTCATCAATACCGAGGTCATCAGTACCTTTGTGGATGATGTTACCAATAGCCTTCGACGCGTCAATCTCCTTGAACGTGTCAAATTCAACCTCCACCGAAACGGTGGTGAAATCATAGACCTTCTTTCCGGTCTCTTGTTCGTTTACTTTTTCCATATCATTATATCGAATTAAGTTATACTATCTTCAAGGTGTTGCCATCCCTGTAAACCTCTCCTGAGGAAAGACCTGACGAGCTCGTAGGCAAGCTGCTCAGCTTCAGATATCCGACAAGTATGATGTTCCCGTGATTGGACACGGAACCTGTAGCAGCATTGAGCACGATGTCATTACCGTTGCCCACCCATTCAAGTCCGCCACTGCCTCTTAGCGCGTATGCGTAGTCATCATTACCCAGAAACAATCGCCCGTCCTTATACAGCTGTAAGCCTTTCCATACACCGCTTATCATCTCAGCATTACCGATATAGGAACTACCAATAGTGAACCCTCCAATATCACCTTGTGTAGCTGTGATTTTACCTTCAAAATCACCATCTTTAGCGTGTAGCGTTCCGTTGGCAGAATCAATCCAGACCTTATCTGTTTTCTTTGTACCGTTGTCATAGTAGCCAAAGCTGACCTTTCCTGCCAGCAGTTCTATGCTCTTGTTGGTCAGATTGATTCCTGAATTTCTCAGCTGCAATGTGATGGCCTCTCTCGACATCTCTATCCTGGAATCGACGACATCAGATTCCACGCTCCACGGTGTAGCATTCTCCCCACACTCCAGCTTAGGCTTTATCAGCTGGAAGTTGGCACGGCAATAGTTGGCATCGAAAGAGAGATAGACCTTTGCTGGAGAACTCAGCGTAAAGGTGACGCTCGACCTCTCAGGCTCAAAATTTCCACAATCAAGACTGCCACTGTAAATTAAGCTGCCTGTCTCAGCATTCTTGACGTTGAAGGTGATAAACCTTCCAGCATCTGGAGATAACGCGCCAGCACTTACCGTATAAGTACCTGCCGGAAGATTCAAGGTAGGCGAATATATATAATAGTCTTCACTCACAAACGTACAGCTGCTGTCGTAGAACTCATCATACGACCAGCCACTGCCATTCTTCAATCCTGTCAGCAGGTTGGAGCTTATGACACGGCCCAGAACCATAGTCACCTTGTTGTCTGTTTCCGTTTTGTTATAGTATGATGTCAGCCTATTGGTTACGTCACCATACGTTTGGTAACCGTAATCACCGATATACATATCAAGCAAATCTGGAAATTGATCTGTTCTGCTATATCCTATCAGGTTTCCATCAGAATCCCATTTACCTTCAATAGATGTAAAACGTCCAGCAACCGATTGCTGCCACCCTGCAAGAGCGCTCGCCCGTCTATCATTCTCGTCCGATTCGTCATCTATCTTTTCATCCAAGTTAGAGATGCTGCCACGGATGGAAGATAAATCACTCGTTATCCTGCCATCTAAATCGCTGACAGATGCAGCAGTAGCCAAATCCCTTACGGCGGTGGTGATGGCATCATTCGTTTGGGTGACGGTCGAATAGTTCGTCAATTTGCCATCCGTATATCCTTGTACCTCACTCTTGATTCTATCGGCAAGCACCGCAATCGATGAAGAGTTAAGTATATTGCCGCTACTGTCCCAGTTCCTGCTGACAATATCCACCCAATTACTATTGGCATTTATCCACGATGCAGACGCAGCCACCAAAGGGTCGTTCGTAGCCATATAGTTAAGCAGTTCCTGCCTACGTGCGGCAATTTCCCTATCAGCATCAGCCTTGTTCTGGGTGACCATCTCCGTAATATCACTTGCAGTTATCCGAAGCTGTGAGATAGCGGATTCGTTATCGCTTATACGTGACACAGCAGCAGTAATAC
>ERZ842401.6755-NODE-6755-length-12107-cov-6.068287_pt1 | contig 12107 bp, 9 predicted proteins | sample MGYA00521270_ERZ842401 | MGnify/ENA primary metagenome ERZ842401 (study PRJEB31892, sample SAMEA3878208) | bioreactor metagenome | biome: Moose rumen | place: Sweden | collected 2011-10 | study: EMG produced TPA metagenomics assembly of the PRJEB12797 data set... | reverse complement strand
AAAAAAAAAAAAAAAAAACTGAAAAAAAAAAAAAAAACACTAATTTATAAAATCTTAAAATACAGGAACTTACACAAACGCATACAATTATCAAATTATAAAAAAAATTAAAAAAATTGTTTTCTTGAAAAAAAAAAACTACTTTTGTACAATCATTCGGAAACAGAATTTCGAGTGTATGCAATTGATAATCAATGTCTAATCCAAAAGCTTAACCCCTGATGGAAAAGAGAATTGGAACAATAACAATAGTAATCAGCGACAAAAGCGCTGTAAAATCGGTTAACGACAACCTGTCGCAATACAGCAATGACATCCTTTCCCGCCAAGGCCTGCCACTGCGCGACAAAGGCTTGAATATCATCAACATAGTCATCGAGGCCACCCTCGACCAAATCAACGCCCTGACCGGAAAGTTGGGACGCTTGCCCTTTGTCGAGGTAAAAGCCATTGTGCCGAAACAAAAAATCAGTCAATAATACATTTAATACATTATAATATGAACATCGAAGAACGCAACAAAGTGTTTATCGACCGCGATAAACTGAATAGCCTTATCAACGGCAAAACCCCGACCGAGAGCGAGCTCAACGAGGTGCTGAACAAAGCCCTGAAACTGAAAGGCCTGAGCCTCGAAGAAGTGGCCCTGCTGCTCCGCGTGGAGGATGTGGCTCACATCCAGAAAATTATGGACACCGCAAAAATAGTGAAAGAGGAGATCTACGGCAAACGCCTGGTGCTTTTCGCCCCTATCTACACCGGCAACATCTGCGTGAACAACTGCACCTACTGCTCGTTCCGCAAGGACAACAAGCTGATAGCCCGCAAGATACTGACCATGAACGAGATTGCCCAAGAGACCTCGGCACTGCTGCTGCAAGGCCACAAACGGGTGCTGCTAATCTGCGGCGAAAACAACAAAAACGGCACCGACTACATGGTGGAGGCCATCCGCACCACTTACGGTGTGAAAGAACGCGGCGGACGCGACTACATACGCCGTATCAACATTGAGCTGGCACCCATGGACGTGGAGGACTTTGCACGGCTGCACGCCGAAAAGATAGGTACCTACGTTTGTTTCCAAGAAACCTACGACCCAGTGCTTTACAAACGTTTCCACCCCGCCGGAACTCCCAAGGCCGACTACGAATACCGCCTCACCGTTATGGACCGCGCACAGGAAGGCGGCATCAACGACGTGGGCATTGGCGCACTGTTCGGACTTGGCGACTACCGTTTCGAAGTGCTGGCCATGATAGAACACGCCAACCACCTTGAACGCTGCTACGGCTGCGGCCCGCACACCGTTTCCGTGCCTCGCATGGAACCCGCCGTTGGAGCTCCCGACGCCGAAAACGTGCCCAACCCTGTAAACGACGACGACTTCAAAAAACTGGTGGCCATCATTCGCATAGCACTGCCCTACACCGGCATGATACTCTCCACCCGCGAAGGTGCCGCCATGCGCAACGAACTTATCAACTACGGCATAAGCCAGATTTCCGCCGGCTCGCGCACCAACCCCGGCTCATACGCACACGAGGAAAACCAGACCGGCAGCCAGTTCGCCCTCGGCGACCACCGCGAAATGGAAGAGGTGATATCCACTTTCGTGGACGAAGGCTACATCCCATCGTTCTGCACAGGCTGCTACCGACAAGGACGCGTGGGCAACGACTTTATGGACCTTGCCAAACCCGGACTCATAAAACAGTACTGCCTGCCAAACGCCATGTTCACTTTCCGCGAATATCTGGAAGATTTTGCTTCGCCAGAACTGAAAGAAAAAGGCATGAAACTGATAAAAAAAATGCTGCAAGATGTGGAACACAAGAACCTTGTGCCCAAAATAGAGGAAAATCTCGAAAAAATCGGCGAAGGTCAAAGAGACATCTATTTCTAACCATAACCATCTGATTAAAAAGTAATTAACTTTATTTGTGAAGAAAATGGCATCTGCAAAAAGATGCCATTTTTTTTGTTTTGCGAAAAAAAAATTGGTTATTTGAAAAAAAAGTCGTAACTTTGCAAAGTCATTTCGACATGGGATGCTGCTTTCGTCTAGTGGTCCAGGACATCAGATTCTCAGTCTGAGGATCGCGGGTTCGAATCCCGCAAGCAGTACCAGAAACACGGTCTCAAGGCCGTGTTTTTTTTATTGTCTCCTTCTTTGTCGATGGCAACAACAGATAGCGGCACAACATGGGAAAAAAACGGTTCAAGGTATTTCTCCCCACATCAATACTATGTATGGCACGCAAGTTTGCCGGCCACCTTCAAACGCATTTTGTACTTCAAAAAACAAAAAACCCCTCAGGAATTAAAACCCGAGAGGCTAAAAACAAAAGCGTATGAAAAAAATTTATTTCTTTGCGAGAAAATCTTTCACTTGGTCTGAAGGCACTATGGTTTCTTTGAATATGTAAGCGCCAGTTTTGGGCGAACGTTCTGTTCTGATAACTTTTGCAAAATCCTTGCCCGAGGATGTTTTCAGTGTTGCAACAACTTTCTTTGCCATAATTCTATACTATTTGATTTCTTTGTGAACAGTTACTTTTTTCAGATATGGATTGTATTTTTTCAATTCCATACGACCCGGAGTGTTTTTTTTGTTTTTGGTCGTGATATAGCGCGACATGCCAGGAACTCCGCTTGCCTTTTGCTCTGTGCATTCAAGTATCACTTGAACTCTTGCGTCTTTATTTTTCTTTGCCATTTTTCTATCAATTTGGGATTGCAAAAATACTATTTTTTTTTCATTTTGCAACCCTTTTTCTTTTTTTTTTTACTTTTTATTTGCAACCACCTGATTTACAAATATTTTTCAACAATATTTTTTATACTGGACAGCCCGTTTTGCAACCCTTTTCGACGCTTTTGTGACTGTTTTTGGTCATTTTTCACATTGCAAAAAGCATTTTTTCAGCGCACGATTTTGCTTTCGGCGCTCTGCAAAATTTGTCGGTTTTCCTTGTCGGAAACAAAAGCCACCACATGGCAACGCTGAGAAACCACTGACTTGCCGTTTGGCCATGTTTCGGGCAGAGTGTAGCCGAAGGTGCCTTTGCGGCACTCCCCCGCCCTGCCCTCGCCCCCGATGTCGGTACCCCAGAGGTCGGTAACGGCGGTACGCAGCACGTGGTTGTAAACATAGTTTTCGATATGCGTGGAGCCGGAGGCCTGCCTGCCTGTAATGGAGTCCTCGGTTATCACCAAAGTGAGAGTGAGCTGTCCTTCCATATCCTGCAGAAATTCAATGTTAGGGGTTATCCGCAGTTTGCGGGTGGAGTTGTCGTAGCTAACGCCAAGTTCCATTGCCACTGCGGGGGTGGCCGCCATTGCTGCTTCTATGGCTGAGGCTGCGGCGGCAACGGCCATCTGTCCGCCTGAGCGGTTTACCAGAACCTTGGGCAGGCTGGTGATGCCAAAATATCCAACCCATGCGTTGCCGGCCTCGGTACGCAGGTCTTCGTTGCCGGTGTAAGGCTTGGCAAACACATCGATGGCGTGCACTGCCACCACAACAAGGTTGTCGCCGTAGGAGCTTTGCAGAGCCGCTATTACAGTGTCGGCCTGCGGACAGTTGGTGCAGCGCATGCCGGTGTATTTCTCCAAAAGCACTCTGTTTCGTGGATTGGCGATATGCGTGCCGTCCTGCCACGTGGCGGTGCTGCCGGAATATACAAGGTATTCGCCTTCTTCAATTTTGTCGCACGATGCCATGACCATTGCCAAAGCTGCTATTATCGATACAAAGATTGTTTTTTTCATTGTTGCAAAAGGTTTTTAGAAACTGCTTGTAAGAGATAGTGTCAATCCGTTGGAGGCCGGAACCTGACGACAAACGCCGCCTATGCACAGCAGGCCTTCGCGCTGTTTGCCGTAGCCTATCTGCAGGCGGGTGGTTTTGTGGGTGTAGCCGGCCGATATGTTGAAATAGTGCTGTCCGCCACCGTTGTAGTTATACTGGTCGGAGAGGGATACAAAGAACTTGGATGTGAAGTTGTATTCCACCAGTGCCATGACCCAGTCGCCGCTGCGCTTGTCGTCGGAGGTGTAGGCCGCGTTGGTTTTCAGCCACTGCAGCTCGCCGCGCAACACATGTTTGGAGTTAATCTTGTAGGTGAGGTCGGCCACGGTCACGTTGTTGTAGTGCATGGCACCCGAATGGCCTTCCACCACAGGGTTGAAACTGATATATGCGTACATAAGGTTGAGTTTCAGCTTCGACGAAAGTTTTTTGTTTATCTCCACATTGAAATCCTCGTAGTACATCTCATCGCCGGTTTTAAAGAAACTCGACTTGTAGCCGTCGGTAGCCATCTTGCCAACGGGTGTGGTGTCGTTGAGCTGCTGCTTGTCGATGGATTGGAGACGTGCGTAGTTCACTTTAACGTCGGTGCCGTATTTGCCGCCGAGCCATGTGCCTTTCTTTATATTGTAGGCCACGTCGGCCTGAATGCCCATTTCGCCGTTCACCTGTGTGGCGTAGGGATATATGTTCATCAGCGCGTAGGTGTGCTGGCGGGTCATGGCTGGCAAGTAGTTGATATACAGCATTTCGCCCGTTTCGGAGCGTTTGGATTTGAAACCCATGTTGTCCACGCGTTTGGCCTGCAGGTTTATGCCTAATCCGCGGCGGGCGTACGATGCCGACACCAGCAGGGCGTTGCCGCCTTTGTAGATGTAGTTGTTGGTAGCATTGGGATCCTGACTTTTGAAAGCGTATTCGGTTTGCAGGTTCCATCGGCCGTGGCTAAGGTCGAAACGGAACGAGGCGGCCCCCACGTTGAGCGGCAGGTTGAGTTTGTACTCGCTGTTGGCGTTGTCGAGAATGGTTTCGTCGTCCTCGTATTTGCTCACAAAGCCGGCGCCAAGGGTTACACGCGTCTTAGCCTCTTCCCAGCTGGAAATCAAGCTGTTGATGGCTATTTCGCCGTCCAATCCGCGCACAATGCCGGGACCATAGTCCCAATAGTAGCGCTGTTTGCCAACCATCCCCTTCAGGGTGATGCCCTTATAGGGACGGAATTTCACGTTCACGCCCATCATGGCGTTGTCGAGACCAAGGTTGCGGTCCTCGTAGCTGCGGAAAATAAGTCCGTTGCCGTACTGTTCGTAGAAATTGCCAAGGGTGAACTCGTACTTGTCGTTGGTGTAGGCCAAAAACTTGTTGGCAAAGCCGTAGCCTTTGTACTGGTCGTCGAATCCGAGCATAGGGTTAAGGTACGACTCGAAACGCAGGCCGGCGGTGAAATTGCCGTTGGTGTACAATATGTTGCCAAACACGTTGGAAAGGAATTTCTCCGGCACTTTGGCGGCGCCAATGGCGGTATCTTCGCGCGACACTTGGGCATCGATTTGCACATTGCCGGTAACCTTTCCGCCGAGCAAAGTCTGTGCTTTCAGTGGGATGGCGGCGCTCAGGGCAACGGCCATCCCAAAAATAAATATCTTTCTCATTTTCAAAATGTTATTCAGAAATATCCTCACCCTTGTTCAACTTGCGGATAAGCTCGATAAGCTCCTCTTCGCTGCCTTCGACAAAGGCCGTGTGCTGCCACACTATGTTGCCATTGCCGTCCACGATGAAGGTATGGGGCACGTTCACAACATTCATGGCGCGTTTGAGGTCTTGATTCTGATCGATATACACCTCGTAGTCCCAAGCACTGCTTTCGGCCATGGTTTTCACACGTGCCGAGGTGCGGCTGTCGTCGATGGACACTGCCACCAACTTAACGCCGGTCTCATCCTGCCAGTCGCCATACACATCCTTGATGGTGTTCAGCTCGCGCAAACATGGCTTGCACCATGTGGCCCAGAAACTGATTATCATCGGTTTGCCGTCGTTTTTTATCTCGGATGTCTGCACGGCTTTGCCGTCGGAGGTCTTGATGGTGATGTTTTCGGGCATTTTGCTGAAACTTTTTTCCTGTGCCACCATTGCCATGGAGCAAAAGAGCAGTGCTGCTATCAGCGATAATGTTTTTTTCATGATAGTGAATGTTTATGGGTTAATAATTTCTGTTTGTTACAAATTGGACAATCTGTGCAAGGGATTGGGTACAAGCATTTTGCGGCAGCAGGGCAAGCTGTTTCAGGGCTTTTTGGCCATAGTGGTCGGTTTGCTGTAGCGAATAATCTATGCCGCCGTTTTCCACCACACTTTGTATTATAAAATCCACGTCGGCGGTGGTAAGCTCGGGTGCGGCGAAACGCTGTTTTACGGCATCGGCAACGATTTGCGGAGCATTGTGCAGCACATGCAGCAGTGGCAGGGTAAGTTTGTGTTCGAGGATGTCGTTGCCAACGCTTTTTCCTGTACGGTGGCCAACGTAGTCGAGCACATCGTCCTTTATCTGAAAGGCCATGCCAACGGCAAGTCCGAACCGCGCCAGTGTTTCCTGACTTTCGCTGTCGGCAGCGGAACAATAGGCTCCCAAACGGCAGCACTGCGACATGAACTGTGCCGTTTTCTTTTCGATAACAGTATAATATTCAGAAACTTCCAAAACATCATGCCGCGAAACATATTGTTGGATAAGCTCGCCCTCGCCCATGTGTTGCGACAGGTGCGAAATCTGCTCCACCACGTGCATGTCGCCCGTTTCGGCGCAAAGCCTAAGCACCTGCGAAAACAGATAATCGCCTGTAAGCACGGCTATCTTATTATTTTCCAACACATTAAGCGTCTTCTTACCTCTACGTACGTTGGCATCGTCCACAACGTCGTCGTGAACGAGCGAGGTATTGTGCAGAATTTCCATCGCTGCCGCAAGTTTCACAGCTTTTTCGGACACGTATCCGAAAACGCCTGCCGAGAGCAGCAAAAGCAAGGGCCGCAGCTGCTTGCCGCCACCGTTGCCGAGCTCCGAAAGATAGGCATTTACAAACGGATTGGCGTTCGTCGTGGCAAAGGCATACACCCTTTCGAAATCGAGGAAAGACTGTTGCACCGGTTTTCGTATGTCATGCAGACTTGGCATGTTTTTTCGATTTTTGGAGTTGCAAAGATACGATTTTAATTTCAATTTGCGAAACCAAAAATCAATCTTTATGCAATTAGTAAACTGCACAGGTGTTTTTCTTTTGCCGCTACACGATGTTTGCAAAAAAAATCCGCCCTGCGGAGGGCGGATTACAATAGTATTAACCAATAAAAAAATCGTTATCAACGTCTCACCACTTTGCGTATTGCCACGTTTCCATCCACCACTATGCGCAGTGTGTAGGTGCCTGGTGCAAGTTCCGTAAGGTCGAGGTTGATGGCGCCGTCGGTTACGGCCACGGTGCGTCCCACGTTGTCGAGTATCTCCACTCTTTCGGCATATTGCGAAAGTGTTACAAATCCTGTTGTGGGATTGGGGTAGATGCTGATGTCGAGGCTTTTGTCGGGGGTGTTGGCGCCTGTGCTGGCCACGAAGTATGCCGTTAGCGACACATCGCCCGCTACGGTGAAATGGCGCGGGTTGTCGGTGTTGTTGTCGCTCCAATGGCTGAAACGGTAGCCCTCGTTGGGCACGGCGGCGATGCCTATGCGCAGGCCTTGCGGGTAGGTGCCCGTGCCAACGGTTACGCCCTGCCGGGCATTGCTGGAGGTGATGTTGAAATTGTGCTGCGGCAAGTTGATGTACGCCGTGTCGTGGACGGTTACGTATGTAGTGTCGTGGACGGTTACGTATGTAGTGTCGTGGACGGTGTCGTGGACGGTTACGTATGTAGTGTCGTGGACGGTGTCGTGGACGGTTACCACATTACGGTTGGCGAAGGCGGCCACAAGTTGTGTGTTGGCGTTGATTACAAATCGGCGCGGATTAACGCGGTTGTTGTCGTTCCAACCGACGAAACATTTGGTGCTGTCGGCAGGTATGGCTATTGCCACCACGGTGTCGCCCACATAGTATGTGCCGCTGCCGTAGGTGGTGCCGAGCTGTGGGTTGGCCGATGTTACGGACAGTGTTACAGGTGTAAGAACATCGTAGTAAGCCACCAACTCGGGGTACAGCACTGTATCGTACGCCACAAAGGTGCGGGTGTTGGCCGTAACTCCATCGCTCCAATGGTTGAACGAATATCCCGGCATACTGTGTGCCACAATGGTTGCGGTGTCGCCTAAGCGGTAGAAGCCTGTGCCGGTGATGTATCCGTGATGGACGCTGTCGGGACGGGCCATTATTGCCACTGTAGGTGTGGCATCGGTAGCCACATCGATGGTGAATGTATAGTATTTGTTGAACTGATATGCATAGCTGGTGTCGTTGGCCACTGTGCCCCTAATAGCGGCTCGTGCGTAACCTCCGGACACATCAAGATAATTGCCGGCAACATAAGCGGGCATAGGGTAGTTGGCAAGGAGAACCGAGTCGCCAGTAGCTTCGTTAAAGAAACGCAACAGTGCGCCATTTCTAACCCTCACTCCAACCCAGAATGTATTGCCATTTAAGACATAAGGAGTGGTGAGCGGGACAATTTGTTGTCCATACTCGTGCTGATTGTATGTTTGGGTATAAACTGGCGTTCCAAGCACATTGGTGGCGAGATCCCATTTGCCGCTCATCAATGAGTCGGTGTATGTGGGGTTTTCATAAATGGTGATGGTAAACACCGTGTCGGAGAATTGCGGATATTGCGAATGGTAATAAGAGGTGAAGTAAACGGTTTTTACTGTGTCGCCAGCTGCAAATGTGCCGTACTTTTCGGGACGAAGCACTATTTCGCTAGAGGTGTCACACACCTGTATATAGTTAGTATTGTTGTTGCCATACCTACCGGAGATGCTATGGTTGGCACAAGGCTGAACCACTGTTACGAAAGCGGTGTCGGTGTTTTGCACAACCATAATTTTTGCCGTGCGGTTGGTTGCCGAGTTGTTTGCCGAAGCAGAAACGCTGATATTGTGTATGTTGAGGGCACCTGTGCCGCTGTTGGCGGATAGTGTGAGCCAAGGTTTGGAAACGGTGGCGGTCCAACGGTGGGTGTCGTTGGTGGAGAACACTTTTATCTGTTGGCAGTCGCCGGCCGTAGCCATCACCAAATTTTCGGCACGCACGGTAAGCGAGGGGTTGAGAGGTTCTATGCCGTAAGCCACGCCTTGGTTTTGGTTGAAAGTGTTGGAGTTGTTGGTGCCTATGCCGCCGCCCGCAGGCGAAAGGTTATCGGATTCGAAGAAACCGTTGTAGCTGCCGGACCATCCCCAGTTGTAGTGGAACTTGCCGGTGTTGTCGTAGCCGTCGCATACGAAAGCATGTCCACCACCGTCGCCTCGACCCGAATGCAGCAGCGGGCGCCGGGCGTCGAGTTCGTTTTTCAGCAATTGTTCCCACTGTGCGTCGGTATAGTTGTAGCGATAATCGCTTGCTATTGTGGATTTATATCCGAAATAAGTTTTCAGTGCCCATTCGGCAGTGGGGCTGTAATTGCCTAAGGTATAGGCGCCGCTGCCACCTTGCGACGACACGTTGTACATCATCTCAACTGCCACGCCGCAATGGTACGACAGGGTAGCTACGGCGTTAATCTCGGCGGCAGTGCTATTTGTTGTAAGTTCTGTGGGCATGTTGGCCCAGTCGTAGGTGGTGTTGGCAAAATTGGCGCTGAGTGTGCCGTAATTGTAGTTAGTGTTTGGCACATACGACTTGGAGCCTGTACCGTGCAACGGGTGGTTCCAGTATTTCATTATCTGCGCCATGGCTGTTGCCACACATCCCACCACGGTACGTTCGCCATAGGTGTTGTTGTAGGGGCAAAGGTTGTTGTATAGCGGTGCCTGATCCCATGTGGTAGTAACAAGGGGTCCTACCACCGCTGTGCTCGACATGGTCTGCATAGGTTCTTCGAAAGCATTGCCACTACGCGAGGCATCGGTTTGTGAAGTAAGGCTCTGCCAAGCCGCACGCACCTCCTCGGTGGCCTGCACGTTATTTGCCACGCAGTAGGCAATTTCGCCGTCGTAGCCGCGGAACCAGTCCATGGCATTGACGGGAATTTCCAGATCTGCACCGCTTGTGGTGGAATAGGCCAGAACAGGCTGTACACAATCGTCGGCAGAAACCACGACAAATCCGGTGCCCACTATCTTTTCAACGATGTAAAGATTGGCAAGGCCGTTGGCCAAAGCCGCCTGCGACATACGCAAATTGCTCACGCTCTTTACAGTGGCGTCGTATTGCTGCAAATAATTCTTTGCCACAAGTTTGGCGGTGTTTGTGTCAACGGGATTGGCGGAGACTTTTTGGCCGCCAAAAACGGCTATTGCCATTGCAAAAGCCGCCGTTGCAAGTGTTATTTTTTTCATTATCAAATATTTACATTTAAGGAATTTTATATTTAGCTTTGCAAATATACACTTTTTTTTACAAAAAAACGCCGCAAAGGATTATCTGCGACGTTTTTTTTTCGGTAATGTATTAAAAAGCTAATAAACTATCACTTTCTTCGAATCGCCTCTGCTGTTGCGCACCACGTAAACGCCTTTGGAAGGCAGGGTTACGGTGCTTTCGCCGAGGGTTGTAGCGAACTGTTTTCCGCCCATGTCGAAAATGGAGAACAGCTCGTCCCGCTGGCCAACGATGCGTATGGCGTTGTTGCCGAGGGAGCGTATTTCGGTGGTTGCTGTGGCGGAAGCTATGGAAGCGGAGGTCTCTTGGCCGGCAACAATGGCAGTGTTGGGAGTGGCCTGATAGAAGGCCTTAACCCATGTTACCGACGAGGCTGTTACATTTACCAACGCCCAGCCATAGTGCACTCCGTCGTTGTAACGCACGCGGAAACCGATGTAATACGAGCTTGGATTTGTCTCGTTCACCATGCAGTCGCCTAGGCCTTCCCAGCTGCTGCTCGGACCAATGGTAGTGCCCTGCGGCAGAGCGGCGGCATAGTCCCATCCCGCGGAGGAACTGCAAACATTGTTGCCACCATCGGTCCATGCGTAAGTGATATAGTCGTTGCTGCTCATGCCACTGGATATTTTAAACTCCACTTGTCCGTCGTTGTTGAAATCGATGCCGTAGGTGTTGGGCATTGAAGTGCCAGAATAGTCGATAAATGTTCCTGTGCCAATGGTTCCTTGGGTAATTTGTGCATGCGAAGCCCCTGCACAAAGAACTGTGGCAATTATTGCCGGGAGTAATACTTTTTTCATTTGTTGTTCAGTGTTTTTGGTTAATAATAATATATAGACAGTTTGTCCGGTTATTTTGTTTCAAAAAAAATTTTTTGCCCGTAAAAAAAACAAACCGCCATTTTTTCGTGGCGGAATGTTCATTTTCTGTTTAGTGACCCCGGAGGGACTCAAACCCCCGACCTGCAGAACCGGAATCTGCCGTTCTATTCAACTAAACTACGGGGCCGGTTGCGTTGCCGCATTTTATATAACGCAGAAACGCATTTTTTATTGTTTTAGTATCTGTAATGTTCGGCTTTGTATGGCCCGTCCACCGGCACACCGATGTAATCGGCCTGTTTTTGAGTGAGTTTGGTCAGTTTCACTCCAATTTGTTCGAGGTGCAGACGTGCCACCTCTTCGTCCAATGTCTTGGGCAGACGGTAAACGCCCACCTCATAGGGTTTTGTCCACAGCTCTATCTGCGCCAGCGTTTGGTTGGTGAACGAGTTGCTCATCACAAACGACGGGTGTCCGGTGGCGCAACCGAGGTTCACAAGGCGGCCTTCGGCAAGCAGGTATATGCAGTGTCCGTCGGGATAAACGTATTTGTCCACTTGCGGTTTGATGTTGATTTTTTTGATGCCCGGCCAAGCGTCGAGGCGTGCCACTTGTATCTCGTTGTCGAAATGGCCTATGTTGCACACTATGGCCTCGTCGCGCATCTTTGCCATGTGTTCGGCGGTGATAACGTCGCGGTTGCCGGTGGTGGTAACGTAGATATTGCCTTCGGCAAGGGCGTTTTCGAGGGTGGTAACCTCAAATCCCTCCATTGCGGCCTGCAGCGCGCAGATGGGGTCTATCTCGGTAACGATGACGCGGGCGCCGTAGCTGCGCATGCTTTGGGCGCAGCCCTTGCCCACCTCGCCGTAGCCGCACACCACCACCACCTTGCCGGCAATCATCACGTCGGTGGCGCGTTTGATGCCGTCGGCCAACG
>ERZ842401.6754-NODE-6754-length-12107-cov-11.712496_pt1 | contig 12107 bp, 1 predicted proteins | sample MGYA00521270_ERZ842401 | MGnify/ENA primary metagenome ERZ842401 (study PRJEB31892, sample SAMEA3878208) | bioreactor metagenome | biome: Moose rumen | place: Sweden | collected 2011-10 | study: EMG produced TPA metagenomics assembly of the PRJEB12797 data set... | reverse complement strand
CCAATCCCCAATCCCCAATCCCCATTTTTCATTTTATAATATAGTTAATTATATATTAAAAATTACGTTTAACAATATAAAAAATAAAAATATATTTTACAAAATATTTTCTTTATAGGAAAATAATAAAAATATCAAATTATTATTAAGGTGAAAGCATCTTATAGCTTAATAATCTATTCAAATAATCAATTATTATAACAATTATGTGATTTTTTCTGAAGATTATTAATATAGCTAATAACAATTCAAAAAATATACTTAATCCAACTTCTAATATAATTCCGCATATTAAACTTATATTCATTATTTTTCCTTGTGAAGGATATATAGTGAAAAGTCCAAATGAAAAAATATAAGAAAGAATAACCATGATTATAAATAATACTGTTTCAATTATCATCATTCTTTTAACATTTCGAAGAACTATAAAATAATGTTTATCAAATGCTTTTTTATTAGTTTTAAATTCATATAAAAGCTTTCTTACTTTTCCTGAGTCTAAATTATAGAAATATCTTGTTAAAAAAAGATAAATATTAACAAGGATAACTGGTAATAAACATCTCCAAATAAAATCTCCTGAATTATTTTTAATATAATCAGTATAATTTGAATCATCCTCTAAAGTAATGAAAATAAATGTATTCAAAAAAAATAATAATTCTAAATATAAAGGAAAACATAATGCCTTAACAGAAGCGGAATATGTATAATTTCCACTAAATGTATTTATAAATATTATTCTATTTTTTATATTAATAAAGAAAAATGTAAATGCATTTATTTTTAATTGACTCAATTGATTAATTCTGAAATTTTCATTAGATATTTGCAAACTGTGGATTAAATTATCTAAATTTATTTTGTTTTTTGAATTATAATCATTTGCTTCTTTTATTTCATCTTTATTTTCATTATATACATAAACATCATCATTTATTCCATAATTATCAAATTTCTTTTTATCTTCTTTTTTATTATTTTTTTTCCTATTTTTATTTTCTGTTGAAGAAAAAATTTCATTTTTAGATAATTTTTTTCTATTAGATATTTTATCATCATTATTTATATAATTATTCTCTTCAATATCATTATTATCTTCATTATATCCATTCTTTTTAAGTTTTTTGTAATAGTGGTCATATAATTTTTTATTTTTGATATCTCCATAATTTAAAAAACTATTTTCATTTAAATATTCTTCATTTTTTGTTTCTTTTTTATTTAGTATATTTTTTTCAGTTTTTGTTGCTGTTTCATTATAAATATAATTTTGTTTAATTTTTAATTTATTTGAATTTTTCTCTTGCATTTTATCTTTTCTCTTGTTTAAACTATTATTATATATTTTTTTCATATTATCTTTATTAACAAAGAAATCTTCTTTATTTCCATAAGGATAAACATATTTTATTAAGAAATCTTCTATTAATAAAAAATTTTTATCTCCTAATTTCTTCTTTTTAATAATTAAATATAATTTCACAATCAAAAAATTCAATAAATATAAGCCTATAATAATTATAATTGAATAAAATCCAAAATTACCTTTAAGATTATCTGAATTTGTATATAATTTTGTATGTTTTAAGAAATAAAATCTTCCTGCAATTTGCTCAGGAATTTTATTATATTGATAAGTTAATAGAAAATCACTTAAATGATTAGAGGAACATTTAAAATATGAATCTTCTTCTAGATTTTTATATAAAACATCAGAAGTAATTAAATCTCTATTTGCTTCATCTAATGTTTTAAAAATTAAAAGATAACAAAAATAGTATTTATTTCTTCTTTCTTGTAAAGACATTGATGAAATAGAACCATCTTCTAATATATATTTAGGCTCTGTAAATATTGGATCATCTGATTTAAATAAATTTCCTTCTTTAAAATGAAATTTATTATTATTAATTATATCTGTCAAAAAGGGATTTGTTAATGTTAAATAAAATGTAATAGATGAATCATCTTTGCATTCATTTAATTTTAATTCATTCAAATTATCTGAATATATTTTCATTTCTATATAATTTGATGAATAATTATAATTTAATATATGATGATGATACCAAGGACTATATATCCATGTTATTATTTGTATATTTATATATTGGCTGTTATCTAATGATTTTATTGAATTTAAACAATTTCCAAATTTTATATATGGTTCATGATTACCTATTTTTAATGATTTTATTTTCTCATCTAAATCAATATTTCCATTTTTTTGAACTTTTACTAAATCTATATGGATATTATCACTTTTATATGACCATATACCATCAACAGTATCTGAGAAACATAAAGATGATAAATATTCAATATGTTTTTTAATTAATAGCATATTACCATCAATTTCTTCTTCTTGTCCCATATTTAAATCTGCATCTCTATCAGTTCCTTTATGATTAACTATTAATCCAACTTTATAAATATTAGTTAATGAAATAAGATTAGAAAATATATTATCAATCATTTCTATATATTTTATATTACATCTATTTACATTATAAATAACATTTCTATTTAGCCATGTTGTAACCTCAGTAATAAAAGTTCCTTCTCTAGCTACCAAAAGATTTCCTAAAATTAAAGTATTTAAAGAAGAAAGAAAAGCAGATTCTTCTTCACTATTTTCATTTAATTTATTATGAACATATTTTATATAAGTTTTCTCCGCTTTTAATAAAAATATTTCATGCATATTTTGAATAGTACTATAATCTGAATGACTTAAATGACAATATTTCCCTTCAGCATTTCCTAAGCAATAACAAGTAGGTGTCACTTGTACAGTCTTTATTTGCCCTTTAAATGAGCAGAAGCTATCAGGTACTGTTTTTTCAATTAACACAATAGTTCCATTATTATCATAACTAAATTCGGATTTCATTGATGAATTAAAATTGGTAAGATTAAATTCACCTAAAGCCATATTATATATATTATCTATTTTTGATACTAGATCAGCAATAGTGAATACTGTATCATCATTTGATAATCTTTCTGCTAAATCATCTTTGTCTATTAAAAGACATTCATAAATTCCTTCTTGATTTATTTTATATTCATAACCTTCTTCACATAGAATTAATTCTCGATAATTTTGAGATATATAAGAATATGGATATTTTTCAAATTTATAAGCTAATGAAATATTTATATCTTGGACTGAATCATACAAATAATTTCTTTCATTTGTTTCATTTAAAGAAAAAAATCCTTTATAATAATGAATTAATGAAATATATTTAGTTATATCTAAATTTAGATGAGATACATCATATATTATAGCATTTCTAGCATTATATATTCTTAATTCTCTTAAAAGAAACACACCATAGGGAGAATTTGAATTATCTTTTATTGTTAATGTTGTTGAAGTATCTGTTCCTGACCATAAATCAGAGTTAGATAGAGTAGAACTTTTCCTTTGGCTTTTTATTGACAATTTTTCTTTATCTACCTGACATCTATAAAATACCCATGAATTATATTTATCTTCTTTATCTATTATATTATTATTACTATAATCTGAACATGGATAACAAACAATTTGAATTATATCATTTTGATAATGACTTATTTCTATTTTTAAAAAATGATTCCATATTATTGATACACCTTGGAAATTTGATTTATCTATATATGTCTCTAAATAAAACCAGAATTCAATCATATATCCTGTCTCTGTTCCAATTCCAATATTCTCAATCTCAATATCATTATATTCATTTAAATTAATCGAATCTAATTTTTCACAATAAAATTTTTGTTTCTCTTCTTCGAAATCATATCTCAACCAATAATTATGACCATCATTAATACATGAACAATTTTTTGAAGTATTTGATGTGCAATACTTAATATCGCAATAATTATCACAAATATTACAGTCAATTCTATTATTAATTGCATCAACAATTTTATATTCGCCTGATTCACATGTTAAATTTGGATCATCATATGGATTATTATCACCAACACATTGTATAACATTTCCTATTGAAGGGTTAATATCTGAAGTTTGAACACAATCATTACTTAATTCATTTGTTGATTTAAATTCAAATCTTCTTATTAATAAAGGTAATCCAAAAGAAGAAGAATAAATATCTTTCCCAATGGCATTAGCTCCAATAAAGAATTTATTATATATTCTTAAATCATAAAAAACAGCACTCATTTTATTATTTATAGAAATATAATCATAATTTATCGTAGTTTTATGCAAATCAGTTAAATCAATTTCTGGTTGAACGATATTTTCATCTATCATAAATTGTATCATATTTGGAAAAATTGATTGAAAATCAGATATATATATTGATATAGAAAACAAAGACCACTTTCCAACAAATAATCTACTATTATTATATGATAAAATTGTTTGAATAGATGAAGATTCTGTAATTAAATTTATTGTAAATACTTGCTTTTCAATATCCCATCCAATATAATTTTTATCTTGATAAAAATAAAGAATTGGTACTATTCCCATTCTTTGTTCAATTGTTCCCAAAAATTTCATATAAAACATTATTGTGATTTCTTTATGACTCGATAAATCTTCACTTAATTTAATTACATTTAAATTATTATCAAGTGTTGGAACTTTGAAATAAAATCCAGTGATATCATTACATTTAGTTCCAGAAATTAAATGCGGAGATTTACAAGAAATGCAATCTTCCTCAGAACCACTAAAACATCTTTGGCAATTGCCTTCACATTTTTCTAAAATATATGATATATCATTACGACTAAAATTAGGAGAGTTTTTCTCATCAATATAAGTTGATGTATTAATATTATAAATATAATTATCAGGTAAAGTAATATCAAAATCAGTTACCCAATTTATTTGTTGGGAATTATCATATTCTTTCTCTAAATTATATTGTGTAATTAAATCTACATCTTTATCCATGAAAGTAACCATTGATTTTACTAATCCTGGTTTAATTGAATCAACACTTAATGGATGATAAGAAATTATATTCATAGTTATTTCATTATTTATTGGAGAACCAAAAGTATTAATTGATGAAATTGATGTTGCATTTCTATTCCAAACTTTAATATCTTTATAATAAGCATCATCCCATATTGGAGTGAATACTTTGTATGTCATAGCATTTAAGCCAAGATTACATATTGAATATTCATCATTATCTTCATGGCAAAAAGCTATTTGTGATAAAGCATAACTATTAGCATTATTTATTTTTAATGAAAGCTTAGGATTAATATAATCATTATTCCAATATATATTCAAATATTTAAAAGTATCAGCTGCTGTTTTTCCATCAACTTGATAATTTTCAATTACTACATGATTCCATTTATATTTAATTTCATCAACATCTATTACATCATAATAATCTAAAAGTATATATCCATTATTATATTGAATTTTTCCTTGATATCTAGTGATAAAATGAGGATATGCAATAAATATAGTATATCTTTTTTTGTCATTAGGAATATTAAATCTATATTCTCCTGATAAATCAAATAAAAACCAAAAATCGACATAATAATTCGTAATTGGAACATTTAATTTATTATAACTTGCAATTATATTACTAAATTTATATTTAGAACTAAAATATAATCCACTTTTAGCGATTTTTTCGTTTTCTATACAATTATAATTAACTAAAGTATATCCACTCTCACATTCAAATTTAGTTTCATAAGTACCCTTTTTTAATTCTTGGTTAGATCTTGGATATTTTAAATAATGTTTTTCAGCTGCATTAATATAACACATTCCATAACCATCTCTTATATCTGGAGGTCTGGTATATCCTTCTGGGCATTCATAATTACATTTGAATTCATTAATATCTAAATATTTCCCATATGGACACCAGAATAATTTATTATCATCTAGGCAAAATGTTTTAAGTTTATCACAATTATTTGGTGTCATTATTGTTTTGCAACTAATTGTTTCAGGTACAAATATTTGCCCATAGCCACATAACTTGAAGGGAGAGTATATTGGATAAGTTTTATAGCTTTTAAGCTCAATATCACCAAGAAAATGCTCAAGTGAATCTTGCTCTGGATATATATCATAATCAGATACATAATATTTTAATTTATCAGTGATAATGTCATAATTATCTGGGAAAGAAACTGAAAATGCAATAGGATAATATGGATTTTCAAAAATATTAGTAATATATTGATCCATTTGCATGTATTTTGTTTGAATTGTTTGAGGAATATAATCTCTATATATATTTATTGTCTGTATAATTGTACGAGCAAAATTATTTTTTGATAAATTTATTTTTAATTTAACTAAATTCTTCATAAACATTTTAAATGGTTTATCATTCTTATATGAATCAAAATATATTTCAGGATCAATACTTTTAGGAGGTTCATCATTTATATAATATTTTAATAAATCAAAACTATATGCACATCTGACATAATTCCACTGACTTAATCCATTAACATAAGTATATCCCGCTTTATTTTGAGCTTCTTGATATCTTTTATACAAATTTTCTCCAAAAACATTTTCTAAACGATCTCGATATCCCTGTGGAAAACAATATACATCAATATCAGTATCTTCTACACTGTGCACTAAAGAAGATATGGTCATATGGTCTTCATATATCATATTCAATCCTTCTGTGAAATTATCTGCAGATTCAACATAAAACCAAAATTCCATTGTATATCTATTTGCTCTCGATGCTGGAATATTTTCGAATACAACATCATTTTTAAATATATTAAAATTAAACATTGTATCACAACCTACTCCCATTTTTATAGAAAAATATAATTGGCCACCTTCATTGCAATCTGGAACATCAGGTATAGATTCTAAGAGTCCATAACCAGTAAAATCTTCTTTTGTAATTAATTGAACATAAACATCAGGTTCAGGAAAACCTTGATGATAATCTTGTAAGAATCCTGTTGGAGATTCAAATTTGAAATAATGAATAACCTTTGAAAAATAAGGATCATCTCTTGAATATTTTACAAAAGCTTTATCTGAAGAACAATCATAACATTCCCATAATCTTAATTCTTTTAGATATGTTACTCCATAATTTGTATCTGAATTCTCTTGTAATTTTAATGTTGTCAATTCGTTTGTCAACTCAATTGTTGGATTAAATGTAGATTCTGCTCTATTTTCTACCATCAAATTTGTCATATATGCTTTTTTTGTTTCAGCATTAACACCACAAACTATATATCTCCATCTATTTTGATCATTTGAAGCTTCAATATATTCGAATTCCATGATATTATCTTCATCATTCATTGGAACACATTTTGCTCCATATTTTCCTGATTCACTATTATAAAATACTTCAATTTTAATATGATCTGTCCATTCTAAAGTTATTGATTTAAAATGATTATCAACATAACTCTGAGATAAAAACCAAAATTCCATTTTGAATTCTTTTGTTGGAGATGTAATATTTTTTATTTCTCCAGGTTCAAATCTTGCTAAATCTAAACCATGAGCATTTCCACATATTATATAAAAATCATTTGGTGTATTTTTTGGAGTATATGAATAAATTAAATTATTAATTGAATTTAAAGACTTTGTATCGCATGTAGCATATAAATAATCACAATTAGAAAGCATATTTAATGTAACTTGTTCTATATTCTCACATTTAGATGCTGATGTAATACAAGCTGCTGGCAAATTTGATGTTTGAAATTGAACTAATTCATCATCTTTACACTTTTGATCTAAATAAGGTAAATAATCTTCTTTACATGTTACTTTTTGCATTATTTCATCTGGATTTAATATATCCTCAGGGGATATACATTTATTAAATAAATTATTCATTTTTGGTGAATCATCTTCAGATATTGAATTTGTTGAATCTGTTTCACTCGTTGAATATGTTGAATCTAAATTCTGATCATCATTATTTAATTCTTTTTCAGTAACAAACATTTTAAATGTTTTAATAATAATTTTATTTCTCGATATATCACTATTTTCATTAAATTTACTATTTTCTGAATATTTATGTTGAGCATATCCATATGCATTAATAATAAATAAATCATATAAAGTAATATCAGCAAAATGAGCTATTAAATATTTTGATATCTTAAATGTTTCTATTGGAAAATATTCATATAATTTATTTTCATCAAAACCTAAATATGGTAATAAAATATTATCAAATGTCATGCTATTAAAGTTTTTTCTAAAATTAAGATCATCTGAACGGAATGCTGATATTGATATTGGAATCCAACTACCAAATTTTGCTAAAAGTCCTTTATATGAAAATTGGGTTTTACCATTTAAATTTAAAATTACAACATCATCTTCTATATTATAATAAAGAATAAATTGCTTTTCTTCTGAAAATGTTATTAATTTAAATAATTTATTTCCATCATTTTTATAAAGATCTATTCGTTCTTGAATAAATCCATACACTTTTATATAAAAATGCAAAGTAATAGTAGTATAATCAGATAAATTTAATGAGGCAAAATCTAATTCTAAATCTTCAATAGTATCTGTCTCATTAATAGGTTTTAAAGGATTGATATAATAATATATGCCTATATTATCAGATGTTTTGGTGCATGTTGCTCCATTTAAAGCATATCCTGGCTGGCAAGAATAACATGAAAATTTATTATAGCCAAAACATTTAAGGCAACCTTCATAGCATAATCTTGTTTCATAAATTTCTACCCGTGCAAAATCTTTTAATATTTTTGCTGAAACAATATATTTGGGATAAAATATATCATTCCAACTAAAATTCCAACCAATATTAAAATTCATATCATTATCAGGATTTATTTCTTCATCATTATAAGGAAAAATTGCATTGTAACTAGGATCATCAGGATGTCTTGTATCTATTATTTTATTTTGGTCAATAGAAGATGCTGATAGATTATACATTTGTAATAAACCTCCAGGAATAATATATTTATATTTATCTATATCATTCATAGTATAATATTGAGCAAAATTGGAATCCCAAACTTTAATTTCTTTAATAAACATGTCCATCCATGTAATTTTAGATAAGCGATCACAGCAATTTAAATCTTCATTACAAAAACATATTTTATTAGCAGTACTTCTTCCTTCAATTGTTCCAACATCAATTAAATTATTAGCCACAGATACAGTAAATGTAGTTAATATTACATTTTTAACAACATTTTCATGAGAATAAAAAATTAAATGATTCCATCCAAAATAATATATTTTTTGATTTAAATTAAAAGTAGATGCAGTACCTTTGTCATTATATACTTTTAGCATAAATTGCTGAGTTTTAATATCATAATACATATGATGATTATTTGTTGCAAAAAAATATTTTGTATATAAAGGTTTATCCTCTTGTGTTAATAAATCAGGATGAAACCATATTTCTATATAAAAATTATATAAATCTTGATTCATTGGAAAATATATTGATTTTGTATTCATAGTTCCACTAAATTGTAATCCACTCTCATTAGGAGGATATTCTTTTGAGTCTAAGCATTGATAAAAATAAGAATAAAAAGACTCATTTTCTCTACACTTAAAATCTTTAAGCTCTATATTTTGAGATATTGGACAATTTTCTACTAAACTAGAATTACATTCATAAGTACAGATATCATTGTCAATTTTAGTCTTTGTTTTTTGATTTCTTTTAATATTTGGTAATCTCATAAATTCATGTCTATTTCCATCAGAATCTTCTTGAATACATTCTGAAACACAAAATGAATAATTTTTTCTTGGTTCTTCAAAAATAATTGTTGTTTCTATTTCTTGACCTTCTTCTTCAGAATTGCCATTATTATCTTCATTAGTAATATCTGTATTACTGCCAATATTAGTTGTATTTAGTTCTTTATATTTTTCTATTAAATTAAATCCATGTTTGCATATATATGGTTGACCATCATCATAACAATATTCTTTATTCTCATTAGATAAACATTCAATATCAGCATATTTATCTCTTTGTATATCTGTAGAAGTATACTCTTTGTTAGCAAAACTTAGTAAATTAAGTCTATAAAAATTTTTGGTTGGAGCTAAATAACCTCTTACTAAGACACCTTGAAGTTCTTTAATAATAACTTTATTTTGTTCATCAGCATTAGTTATATCATTGAATTGTCCACTATAATCATAAAAATTAAATTTAACCTGCAATTTAACAGATTCTACTGTTACATTTGTAAATGGAATACTAAATAATAATTGTGGATACGTCAAAATATCATCTATTTCATGCAAATTAAAGTAATTAGGATTATTTATTCCATTAAACATATAGTCACTATAAAAATTTAGATTTCTCACATAAACATCTGTATTTATATATTGAAAACCTTGTATTTTTAATGTAGTATAATCATATCTCCTATAAAATTTTCTCATTAAAAATCGATAATTAGTCATATCATCGTCTTTAAAAACGGGAAGAAATTTTAAAACTTTTTCTTCGTCATTAATAAATATTTTATTATGAACATATGAAAATCCACCTCTAATATAAAACCATCTTGATGTAATATTTTTTACTTCTAACTTTAAATATTGTAATGAAGGATATGCCTTTAAATATTTATCATAATAATCTCCCATAATTGTATAATCATTCTTGAATGGATAAAAATATTCAAAAGGAGTTAAAAGAAATATTGCAGAATTATAATCCGAGGAATTTTGATGCAGAGAAAAAGTAAAAAAATCTTTTAAAACAAAAGAGGATAAAGATTGAGTAAGATCTTCATTGGTTAAATATGTTGGGTCATGAATATAAATCCAAAATTCAAAAGTTAATCTATATGATAAAGGAATGGGCACTTCAATATCCATTTTTTCGACTTTATTTAAAGGATAAAATTCAAAAATGCATTGACCAGTTTTATATGGATTATCTCGATAATATTTCCATTGGGGATATATTGCATTGCTATAACAACTAATACATTTCATTTTATCTGCTTCACAAGTTCTACATTGTTGATCACATTCAATGCAAGTATTATCTCTATTACAATAAGCTCCTGGAATACATCCTCTTAAAGAGCAATCAGTAATTAAAGCATCGCCATAGTAAGGAATTACACAACCATATTTGATATCAGCACCACTAGAAGTGCAGCTATATGAAGGAAGACAACCATAATTATTGCAATAATTATGAGCATGACCACCTAAAGAAAGAATATATCTTCTTAAATTAACTGAAACAATATAGCTATTTATATATATCTTTTTCTCATTTTCTGGATTTATGTACAATAAAATAGGTTTTGTAAAATCAAATTTAACAGCTGGATCATTATGTGGAATTGTAAAATTATCATTTTGAACATACCATGAATTCTGATCAAGCTTAAATGTATATATTATAAAACTATTATTTGGAATAATATAACTATCTATGGCTTTAAATTCAGAACATTTTTTATCTCTATATGAACCTGTATGCTTTGTACAAATTGCTAAATTAAACTCAACGGGTTCAGGGTCAGTATTTGTCATTCTAATTTGAATAGAAACTATTGAGTCATTAGTATATCTTTGATAATCAAATAATATATTTAAATGACCTTCTTCTTCTACAGGAGAACATCCATAGTGAAGTAATTCTTTCAAATTAGTTTCATTAATATTATTTAATTGAGTATAATTTTCAATGGTCTGATAACTACCTATTGTATGGAGGCATCTATAGTGACCATAATCAGTATATCCCCAAGAGCAGCATAAATATTTTTTATAATAAATTCCCTTGTAATAGTCTATATATCCTGCAGCAGAAAAAGAAGTTATTATATGATGATATGCTTCGGTTGATGAAGAAATATCATCTTCATATGGATTATCTAGTGGTTTATAGTCATTGATTGATGTTCTTAATGAAAAGATTATATCAAATAATAAAATTAAAATCAAGGGAAACATTTTTATTTATAATTAAGTCATTTTTTAATGATTTATTTAATTTTGATATATTAATTAAAAAAAATTATATTTACTTTTAAAAAACTAAAAATGGGGATTGGGGATTGGGGATTGGGGATTGGGGATTGGG
>ERZ842401.6753-NODE-6753-length-12109-cov-8.917040_pt1 | contig 12109 bp, 13 predicted proteins | sample MGYA00521270_ERZ842401 | MGnify/ENA primary metagenome ERZ842401 (study PRJEB31892, sample SAMEA3878208) | bioreactor metagenome | biome: Moose rumen | place: Sweden | collected 2011-10 | study: EMG produced TPA metagenomics assembly of the PRJEB12797 data set... | reverse complement strand
GTTCACTAGTTGGTTTTAATCAAAATGCCAAACGCTGTTCACTTGAATCAGGACAAACAATAAATAAAACTGTACTTACCGACCCAAACGGACTTGCTAATTGTATTGGATTTATAGATGTAAATGGTGTGAGCCTTCCAAACAAAGAAGTAACTTGTGCAGACGGGACATCGACGTTAGATGTTTATACCCCTTGCACTCTCAAAACAACGGGATCAAAGATAGGGGATATATATCCTATAGTATTTCATGATGGTACGGTTCAACCTGCGACCAATGCAGGACTTGCACAAATTGGCGCACTCAGAGAACTAACAGATGCTGAAAAACGCAGACAATTTGATAAATGGGTGGCAGAACCAGTTACAACTCCAATGACGAAAGCGCAATGCGAAGCAAAGAAAGAATCCTTAGGAATAAAAGAATGTGGCTATGACAATGATTATTTTGCAGCAGCTGCCGAAAAATGTGGTGGTGTTCAAAACCTTCCAACAGAAGGTGATTTGTATGAATTATCTAAGACTATCTATCCAGCCTGTGATGATTCTACAAAATCCTGCTCAGGCACCGCAGATTTCAGCAAACTCCCTGAGAGCTTTTCGGGCTTAGGCTCCTCCTGGTACACCTTGTGGGCGGCCCATGAAACAAACGCGACCAATGCTTCCCGCAGACATTTCTATCCTACTTCTACTAATTACGCAGGGTCGGGGACTCGGAGTCAATCGTGGATGGCTGTTTGTGTGGGTGATTTGAAGTAATGTAAAAAATTCCCCCTCTCTATGGGGTACGAAGCAATAAATTCTTATATTCTAATGCTTTGAGTCTTATTATTTAACTATCTTCGGCAGAACAATTTAAGCATTGTCAGAAGCGCTGTGTGGTTCATTAATATATCCCTGCGATCAAAAATTTGTTATAATCTGAAATTTTATTTTTAAATTATTAATATGAGATTTTAAAGAATATTTTAATTTCGCCGATTTCTTTCAAAAAGAAAGGCGGGATCATTATGGCTGTTATTATTGAAAGTGAAAGACGTATTATCAGGTTGTCTGTTGATGACGTGTTAAACATAGTCAGAGAATATCAAAAACTGACTTACAAAAGTTGTTGTTATGAGCATACAAGGGAAATATTGTCTAAAAATGCTCTATATCTGCCTGAAGATGTTTAAATTTTATATAAATTAGCAAATACCTTCACGAAGTCTTACTACTGCAGCACCCCATGTCATGCCGGCCCCAAATCCACATAAAATTGCCGTTGAACCAAGTTTAATCTTCCCTTGTTCAACGCCTTCTACCAAAGCTATCGGTATTGAAGCTGCAGATGTATTACCGTAATACTTGATATTTGAAATTACTTTTTCATCAGAATATTTTAATCTGTTCTGAATAGATTCAATAATTCTTTGATTTGCCTGATGCGGAATTAAATAATCTATTTGCTCAGATGTCATGCCTGATTTGGCAATACAGTCTTCTACATAAGAAGGAACGGTTGAAACTGCGAACTTATACACTTCTTTGCCGTTCATAATAATTTTCCCCGAGCCGACTTCATCTGCTTGTTCAACAAGCGGACAACATTGCCCCGGCATATTTGTCTGAATCATTTGTCCGATTGAACCGTCTGCGCTTATATTTATAGACATAATATCATCAATACCGTCTTCTGATTCGGTTACTACCATTGCACCTGCACCGTCACCAAACAGAATTGATGTTCCTCTGTCTTCCCAATTAGTAATTTTTGAATTGTTATCAGATGCAACAATTAAAATTGTTTTATAAATTCCTGCGCCAATTAATCCTCTGGCAACCTGCATTGCATATATAAGACCTGTGCATGCTGCCGTTAAATCAAAAGCAGGAACTTGATTTGGTATTCCAAGTTTATCCTGCAATGTGCATGACAATGTCGGATACAGTTGAGGCGGTACAGAAGCTGCCGATATAATGCAATCAATATCTTTTGGCTCAAATCCTGATTTTTTAAGGGCATTTTTTGCTGCTGCATATCCCAAATCTATAGCCGTTTCATTTCCTGAAACTACGCGTCTTTCTTTGATACCTGTTCTTGTGTAAATCCATTCATCTGATGTCTCATACAATTTTTTTAAATCATCATTTGTAATTACTGTTTCAGGTACACAATAACCAATACCCGCTATTTTCATTGGTTTTAAATTATTCATTATGAGTTTATACTTTCCGATATTTTAGAATTAATATCTTTATTTAATACTTTTACCGCTGCGCCAACAGCATTTTTCATTGCAAATGCCGAACTTCTGCCGTGTGCAATAACCGAGATGCCTTTAACTCCCAACAATAGCATGCCGCCAAAGACTTCCCAATTGACTCTTTTTAATATTCTTCTTAAAAACGGTTTTGCTAATAAACCAATAATTGCACCGATTATATCTGATTTGAATTCAGTTTTAATCATATTTAAAAGCATTGAAGAAGATCCTTCTGTTACTTTCAATACAATATTTCCGGAAAAGCCGTCTGTTACAATAACATCCGCTTTTTCTTTAAATACTTCTTTGCCTTCTACATTCCCAACAAAATTAAATCTGCCGTTTTCATGCATCTGTTTTAACAGCGGGTATGTGTCTTTAACAAGTTCATTTCCTTTGCCTTCTTCTTCTCCGATACTTAAAATCCCGACTTTTGGATTTTCTATACCAAGGCTTAATTTTGCGTATGCAACACCCATTTCTGCAAATTGTGCAAGCATTCCTGCATTACAATCACTATTTGCACCGCCGTCAATAATAACAACAGGTTTATCCATTCTTGGTAATGTTACCGCAATAGCCGGTCGGGTAATACCTGAAATTCTGCCCAACCCAAATAAGCTGGCAGCCATTGCAGCACCGGTAGAACCCGCACTAACAACAGCTTCACATCGCCCTTGAGCAACCGCATTGACAGAAGCTACAATCGATGAATCTTTTTTACGTCTGATTGATTGACCGACAGCTTCTCCCATTCCGATTACTTCTGATGCATGTGTTATTGTGTAATCAATTTTATCTAAGTCAATCTTTATTTTCCTTTTGTGACCTTTGGTTCCACAATCAGATAAAATGTACCCGACTGATTTTATATGGTCTAATTCTTTTTGTATTTCGTCTTCTCTGCCGACAAGTTCAAGTGCAACACCATATTCCATTGCAGCCCAAAGAGATCCTTCTATTATTTTACGAGGTGCATAATCTCCACCCATTGCATCTATTGCTATTCTTGCCATACTCCCTCTCTCAATACCATCTGAACTCGTTTCAGAATAATATTTTTATTACCCTGAAACAAGTTCAGGATGATAATTTATCATCCGAACTTGTCAATATTATTCAGCTTTTTCTTCTGTAGCAGATTCTTCAGCCTTAGTTTCTTCTTTAACTTCTTCTGCTTTAGTTTCTTCTACTTTCGCTTCAACCTTTTTGGTTGATTTTTTTGCAGATGCTTTTTTAGCCGCTTTTTTAGGAGCTGCAGCAGCCGCTGCCTTATCTGCTAATTTAACCGGTTGTCCTTTATATGTACCGCATTCTGTACATACGGTGTGAGCTAAAACTGTTGCGCCACAGTTAGGGCATTTAGTTGTTTCAGGTTTTGTAGCTTTCCAATTTGCTCTTCTTGAACCTTGAGCACTATGACCTGTTCTTTTCTTTGGTACTGCCATTTTTCTTTCCTTTTTATTTTCTACTATCTACTTTTTGGGTTAATTTTGATGTCTTTAAAGACATCCAGTCTCGGGTCATAATTATCTTCCTGAGATAAATATTCTTTCCCTTTACAATTAATACCACAAACCTTTTTATTTGGGAAATTTAATATTACAGATTGATACAATAAGTCATAAATATCAATTTCCTGTTCCCCGTTGAGGTCTGTTATAAACTGTCCTTCTTTGATTTCAAACTCTTTATTTGAGTTGTCATATTCACTTATTAAACTGCCTTTTGAATATAATTCATTTATATCAAAATCAAGTTTGTACTCAAATTTTTCTAAACATAAATCGCATTCTAAATTAACAATTCCTTGTGCATGCCCTTTGATTTGAATAAATTCTCCAAGCGATTTTACCTCCAATTCTGCTTTGATTGGAGTCAGGCAATCGATTTCATCTATTTTTTCATTGAAAACACAGTGGATTGTTTTGTTTTCTGAATTTTCTATATCTTCAATTGTTAATATTTTGTGCATAATATTTGTCTTAATTTACATATACTGTTCTTCTTGAATTGCTATTGCTGAAAGTTGATTTGACATAAAACAAACTTTTTTAATTGGACCTTCGGTATCTTGTTCAAAAAGAACTGTTTTTTGTGATTGCATTAAATTTGCCAATTCTTCGTACAATTGTTGTGGTTCTTTTACATATAATACCAAAGGTGCTGTTGAACCTTTAATAAAAGCAAGTACAGAGTAACGCTTTTTTATATTTTGTGCATTCGGATTATTGTATTGTTGAGCCATAGCTTTCTCCTTTTTATGCTTACTCATTAAATGTACTAAAAATATTTTACAAAATCAAGAAATCACAGCTTTTAAAATTTTACAAAAGATATTGTTCATGGTATTTTCAATGTATGAATAGAAAACCTGTAGTTGCAATAGTCGGGCGCCCAAATGTAGGGAAATCTACATTTGTTAATCGTTTAGTCGGTGCAAGAAATTCCATAGTAGATGATGCTCCGGGCGTTACGCGTGACAGAATATATTTTGATGTTGATTGGCAGGGGAAAATATTTACTGTTATTGATACAGGCGGTATTATTCCCGGTGATGATGATGATATTATGAATTCTATATTCTCTCAGGCGCAACTTGCCTGTGAGGAAGCCGACAAGATAATATTTATTGTCGATGGTAAAGATGGTATAAATCCTGTGGATTATGATATCGCAAATATTTTGCGACGATCTTCCAAACCTGTTTATCTTGCCGTAAATAAATGTGATAATCCGGAATCTATGGCAATGACAAGTGATTTTTATTCTTTGTCTGTTGGAGAACCTGTTGCGATATCGGCATTACATGGTTCAGGCGGAGTTGGTGATTTATTGGAAATATTAACTGAAGATTTTGAAATTTCTGATGATGACGAAAAAGACGACAGAATCAAAATAGCAATAGTTGGTCGCCCAAATGCCGGTAAATCTTCTATAGTTAATGCCATTCTAGATAAAAATAGAGTTATCGTATCTGACATCTCAGGCACGACCCGAGATAGTATAGATAGTCATATAAAGTATAAAGAAACTGATTTTACCATTGTAGATACTGCCGGTATAAGAAAAAAATCAAAGGTTGATTACGGTGTTGAAAAATTCGCTGTTGATAGGGCAATTCGTTCCATCAGAGATTGTGATGTCGCATTGCTTGTAATTGATGCCAAAGAAGGTATTTCTGATCAGGACAAAAGAATTTCTTCAATCATTACAGAATCAGGTAAAGGAATAATTGTTGCAATCAATAAATGGGATTTGATTGAGGATAAAAAAGCAAATACTATCAATAAGTTTGCCGAAAAGCTTGAAAATGATATTCCTTTTTTAAGCTATGCACCTAAAATTTTTATAAGTGCTGTGACTAAACAAAGATTAAATCAGATTTTTGAAGAGGCTCTTAATGTTTATAATGAAGGTTGTAAGCGAATTTCTACAGGGCTTTTAAATAAGGTGATAAATGAAGCATATGCGCTAAATCCTCCTACAAGTTTTAAAGGTAAGAAATTAAAAATATATTATACAACTCAGGTTGCTTCTCAGCCGCCTACGTTTGTGTTTTTTGTAAATAGTACGGAACTTTTAAAAGATAATTATAAACGTTATCTTGAAAATCGTCTCAGGGAAGCATTCGGATTCTTTGGTAATCCTATAAGATTAAGCGCAAGAGAACGAAAAGAAAAGAAATAAAATTTTATTTATAATTATACTTTTGCGAAATGTTCTTCTTTAACAATAGCAATAATTTTATTAAGGAAAATTTTGTATCTTGTTCGGACTGCTTCTCCCGAAAGAACGATATCGGCATGTTCTTTACAAGGTCTAATGTATATTTCTGCTTTTTGTGAGGCGTTTTTGTATATTGTATGTGCGCTATCCCCAAGATGTCTTTCTGCGGCTCTTATATAAAATCTTTCCTTTTGTATATGATGTCTTACATCTACATAAATTTTAAAATCAAAAGCATCTTTGATTTTTGGTGTAAGTGTAAATAATCCTTCCGAAATGATTACTTTTGAAGGTTTGGCAAGTGTATAATTGTCGTGTCTTATAGCTGTTCCTGACATGTCATATTTGGGCAGGTAAACTTCTTTGCCTGAAAGTAATTCTTTTATATGTGTACACATTAATTCAAGCTCTAATGCATCAGGAATATCAAGATCATAATGTTTAGCAAATTCCGAAAAACTCCCTGCAGCCTTAACCATGTCCGAACGATCATAATAATAGTCGTCTGTATTTACTCTTGTAATTACATCATTTAATTTGTAGGCTTGCGCAAATGAATTAATCGTGTCTATTATATCAAGTGTAATCGTTGATTTCCCGCTGGCCGTTTCTCCTGCAATCCCTACAGATGCCGGTCTGTTTATTCTGCCTGAAATGTAATCGGATAAGCGTTTAATTACTTCAGGCTTATAGCTTACTAAAACAGAGTTTTCTGATTTTAGTTCATTGTCAAAAATATTTTTTAAACGGATTTCGATATAAGATAGTTTTTCATCAGGCAAAGACACATAAAGCCTGTTTTGCTTTTTTTCTTCTTTGACCTTATTTATTGTATTCAACATAATTTTCCTTTGTGGAATTATTTTTACCTACTATATCAGAATTAAAATCAAAACAAAATATTTTTTGACAAAAATTTAAGAAATTCTACATATAAGTTTACAAATTACATCATTCCTTTTCTGTTAAAGAACAGTGCAGCAATACAAGTAGCAAGTATAGATATAAGTATAACAATTAAAAAGCCTAAACTATTTTCTCCAAAAGGCATAGGGACATTCATACCCCAAAAGCTGCCTATCATCGTTGGTATAGACATAATAATTGTAATTGATGCTAAAAATTTCATTACAAGGTTTAAATTATTATTGATTATTGAGGCCATACAATCCATCATACTTTCAAGAATTGTTCGGTGCATTTCAACCATCTCAGAAGCCTGTTTATTTTCAATAATAACATCTTCAAGCATGTCTATATCATCTTCTGTGAATCTTAATATTGACTGAAGGTTTGCGGTATTTGTATTTACTATTCGCAAAAGCTTTTGTAATACAAGTTGGTTGTCTTTTAATGACGTTGTAAAGTAAACTAAGGATTTCTGTATTTCCATTAATTGAAATAAAGCTTTGTTGTGAGTCGTTTTTCTCAGCGAATCTTCAATATTTTCTGTTTGCTTATTGATAATGTTTAAATACCTTAAATAAAATTTTGCTGCTCTGAATAAGATGCTTAACATGAAGTTTGCTTTTTTTCTTGTATCAAAAAATTTTGCCGTATCTTCATTAAATGAACTTATGATTTTATTTTCTTTAGAACACACGGTTATCATACTTTCAGGAGTGAAAATTAACCCTAATGGTAAAGTGTCAAAGTTTCCTTCATCATCCATTATAGGGACATTTGTGATGACCAATAAATTGCCGTCTTCAAATTCCATACGGGATAATTCGTCTGCGTCTAATGAGTTGCTGATAAAATTCTCTTCAAGTCCCAAAACAAGTGATACTTGTTCAATTTCTTCTCTTGAAGGATTTATTAAGTTAAACCATGAGCCGGAAACCGCCTCGTTTAAATCAAGCGTTTTTAATGTTCCATCATCTTGTGTCTTGGTGATTTCCAACATAATACGATTCCTGCAACTGACTACAAATATATTAAACTACACTTTTTACTGAATTTCAATACTGAACTTTTATTAATTATGAATAACGTTACGGTAAAAATATTTTACGAGATTCCGAGCATCCGTTGTTGTAGTCGCATTTATAGAATATTTAATATCTTGACAACTTGTATTAAAACATAAATAATATATATAGTTAAGTATAGTAATCGGGAGATGTTTATTGTGTTAAAACGCACTTGCAGTAACGGTTTCCGCCTCAAAAAAAAGGGGGGGCAAAAGCCTCTCGTGGCAGCATTTCGGCGATTTTGTAAATTGTAATTTCAAATTATTATTCTGTCATTCTGAGCGCAGCGAAGAATCTTATGAATTATCAAACTCATACAATCTCGAACTCTTAAACTGTCATCCTGAACTTTACAAAACGAACAAGCGAGGTACGAGCTTTGTGAGCTTGTATGCATCGGCGAAGCCGTTAGCTGTTTCAGGATCAATCAATTCTAATAATAATCAAACTGATAGATTCCGAAATAAATTCGGAATGACAAGTTACGTCTATTCTGACCACCCATTCTGTCATTCTGAACATGTTTCAGGATCTATCAATTTGTTTAGAAGATCCCGCATCAGCGACTCGCTGCGCTCCCATGCATACAGGCTCAGTCATCCTCACTTCGTTGCGGTGCTTCGCTTTGTAAAGTACGGGATGACGAATAGCTTGTAGGTTGGGCATTCTTGCCCAACAATAATTTAGTAACCTAACCCTCTCTTGAATTTCAAATACTCAACTTCGTTTCGTATTGAAATTCTTTTCTCCCCCAAGGGGAGAGAGCAAATAGGTCTGGTTTTAACCCGACAAAAATTTTATTAGTAATATGTAGGTCGGCATTGCTATGCCGACAATGAAAAAATATAGCTCTGCAGGGTGTTGTATATACGCACAGAATGGTTGTTCGACTTGTCTGGCATAATACCCCCTCACCCGTTTTTCAAACACTCATAACTTCGTGTTGAAAAACTTCCCTATCCCTCGTAGGGGCGAGGGAAAATTAAAAGACTTATTATTGGCTTTTAACATAACCTGAGGGATCTTTATCCAACTTATTCCCCCTCTCGGGCTTTTCTTTGCAATTGCTAAAAGCTCTAAATCCTGAAGATTTAGAGCTTTTGTTTTATTTTTTTTGTTATTTAATTTACGGTCCGACATATTGGAATCTTTGTCCCATTGGGTATTTAAGGAATATGTTTTCTCCAGGTTGTAATAATCCGCTTACCAGTTGTGCTCCGGGATTAAACATCCCTGTACCCATACCCATCATTGGGTTAAAGCCGAAGTTCATTCCCATTCCCATCATTGGGTTGAAGCCTATACCCGTTCCAAATGGGTTTGTCATTGTTGGATTAAATGGATTGAAGCTTGGGATGGTTGCAGTTGGAGCTGCTGTAGTTGATGTTGAAGTTGAATCACTTCCTGTTGTTGTGCTTGTGCTACTGCTTGAAGATGAAGATGAAGATGAAGATGAAGATGAACTTGAACTGTCTGAAGGTGATGATGAATCAGTTGAAGTTGTGTCACTCGGTTGAGCATCTTGTTCTCCTTGCGTAACTTGTTCTTCTTCATCTTCTTTGAGTGGAGCAACTTTACTTCTTACTAATGAACCGGCAAATGCACCGATAACACCGCCAATAAGTGAACCGATACCAGGGCATATGCAAGAACCTATTGCTGCACCTGCTGCCATTCCACCAAGTTCAATTCCAGCTCCGACAACTTGTTTTAATGCTCCTGTTATTCCTTCCTGTTTGTATCCTTTTATTATGCTTGGAATTTCAAAAGCTACTGTTAATACTGCGCCTATAAATGGCATTTTCTTTCCTAAGCCCTTGAAAAATCCGGAAATTCCGCCCAAAATTTTGCTTTTTCCTGTCATTCTGGCAAGGCGAATACCTGCTTTTGTTGAAGAAAATTTTAAGCAGCTTTTTCCGCTATTCCACATTCTGGTTAAAAATCCGCCTTTTGTTGCACTTAATTTTGTTACATGACTTTCAAATGCTTTACCTGCGACTTTTGCTTTTGAAAATATTGAACCCTTAGGTGCCGCTTTGTATGCTTTGCCTATAACGTGTGCACTTTCGCCAAAAATGAATTCCGGTACGCATTTTAAGGCGCGTCCTGCAATACTTAATAAACTCATAATGTTTATCCCCTATATTTATCCCCTGTATAAATTAATAAAGTTTATTTGTTTTCGAAAATTGACTTTATCGTAATAAATATTAAGAAATATTACAAGTTAAATATTCATTATCATTTTTAATTGCGTTATTTTTTCGAAGGAATATTCTATATTATTCCATATTTCAGTGCTGTTTTGGGCTATTTTGTATATGTTTTCAATTGTATTAATAATTTGCGAATCCGAGTTTCTGTAAATAAACATGTTCAAACCTGCTTTTATACCCATAATGCAGGCTTCAGTCTGTCCAAAATCCGAAACTCCCTTCATGATCATATCATCAGAAATAATTACTCCGTCAAATCCTAATTTATTTCTTAAATATGATATTGCATTAGAGCTCAGTGATGACGGTATTTGAGTTTTATCAAAACATGTGCAATGCAGATGGGCAGCCATAATCATTTCAACTCCGTTATCTACTGCATATTTAAAAGGTTTTATATGTGTTTTTTCCATTTCATCTATAGATAAATTAATTTCAGGTAAGGTTAGATGGCTGTCTTTATTAGCATCTCCGTGTCCGGGGTAGTGTTTGATACATGGAATAATCCCGTTTTTTCTGTATATATCCGAAACAATATCATATCCTTTAATAACATCATCAGGATTTGATGAAAATGCACGTTCTCCTATTATCGGATTATTGGGATTCGTGTTTGTATCGGTGCATGGTGCGAAGTTCAGATTTATTCCGAATTCTTTCAGACCTTTTGCAATATTTTCGGTCTGATTTCTTAAAAAATCTTCCCCTTTTTCGTATGCAAATTTTGCCGATAAGTATTTTTTACCGCCGTAAATATTTTCTGTCCGTTCTACTCTGCCGCCTTCCTGATCAATAGATAAAAACGGCGGAATTAAACTCTCTGATTTAATTTCTTTAATAAGTGTTTTGAATTGATTATTGGATTTGATATCGTTTGTAAAAAATATAATCCCGCCAAGTCCTTTGCTTAATGCGTTTTTATATTCTCCACCGTCCAAACCCAATATAAACATTTGATAAAGTTTTGTTTTTAAGTCCATAATATTATCTCAGACAAATTGTTTTAGTGTACTTTTATTTTTTATATACAAGAGAAAAGACTTCTGATAAATCTAAAAGATTTCCTGACTGTATAACATTTTCTATTTTAGAATGAATTGTTTTTAAATCATTTTCATTCGGTATAATGATATCTTTTGGCAAAACTATATCGTTTGTTGTTTTTGTATTTACAAAGTTTTTGTTTTCAAGTAAAAATTCTCTGTATAATTCTAAAATTTTTATGTAAAGCGGATTTGTTTCGTATTTTTCTCCAAGATAGTATTTTGCGTCTTTGGTTAAATGTTCAAAATATTCAATGGAAAAATCTATTTCCCCGCAAGTTTCGTCTTTGTCAAAAGTATCTCCAAAGCAAGGATTCCCTTCAATATTTAAATCCCCTAAGGATTTTATATAAACTGCCCACAAAATACTCCCAAGGCAAAATCCAACATTGTTTTCTACCATTCTTTTAATTTGGTTGTAATTAAATTTAAAACTTGATTTTTTCTGTCCAAAATTTTTAAAAGAATTAATTTTTGCATATATATATTCTAAGCTTATTGACAATATTGTTGTATGTTGCGCAAATCCTGGATCAAATTTGACACTTTTAATATCTGTTTGAGTCATTTTAGTAATCTCCTTGTAACCTTCCTAAGAGATTATAACACAATTATTAATAATATATTATTTTGGCATAAAAGAAGAACCTCTTGCGGTTCTTCTTTTAAATTTACCCCCAAGCGAATTCTACAATTTTTGTTGGCGCGAATGTGAAATTCAAGCCTACAAAAATGTATGCCGTAGGCTTATCGTACAAAATTTTCAACAAAAATTTTGTTGATTCGAAATTCGCAGGGGGTAATGAATAACATAAAAAAAGAACCTCTATCGGTTCTTTTTATAAATTTACCCCCAAGCGAATTCGAATCGCTGTCTACACCGTGAAAGGGTGTTGTCCTAGG
>ERZ842401.6752-NODE-6752-length-12111-cov-5.655358_pt1 | contig 12111 bp, 7 predicted proteins | sample MGYA00521270_ERZ842401 | MGnify/ENA primary metagenome ERZ842401 (study PRJEB31892, sample SAMEA3878208) | bioreactor metagenome | biome: Moose rumen | place: Sweden | collected 2011-10 | study: EMG produced TPA metagenomics assembly of the PRJEB12797 data set... | reverse complement strand
TGGTACTTGCTATCATCAAGTTCCAATTGTAAGGAAAAAAGATGAAGTTAAAAAAGGCCAAGTTATTGCTGATGGACCTTCTACTGATTTAGGAGAAATGGCTTTAGGTAAAAACGTAACAGTTGCCTTCATGAACTTTAATGGTTATAACTATGAAGATGCTGTTATCTTAAATGAAAGATTAGTTAAAGATGATGTTTATACATCAATTCATATTGAAGACTATCAAATAGAATGTCGTGATACTAAACTAGGTACAGAAGAATTTACACGTGATATTCCAAATGGAGGTGAAGAAGCACGTAAAAACCTAGATGAAAATGGTATTATTAGAATTGGTACAGAAGTTAAACCTGATGATATTTTAGTTGGTAAAGTAACACCAAAAGGAATGGCTGAATTAACTTCTGAGGAAAAATTATTACATGCTATCTTTGGTGAAAAAACAAGAGAAGTAAGAGATACATCTCTAAGAGTTCCAAATGGTGGCGCTGGTATCGTTCATGATATCAAAATATTTACAAAAGAAGATTCAGATGAACTTCCAGCAGGTGTTTCTAAAATCGTTAGAGTTTATATAGCTCAAAAGAGAAAAATCACTGTTGGAGATAAGATGGCTGGTCGTCATGGTAATAAAGGTGTTGTATCACTTGTACTTCCAGAAGAAGATATGCCATACTTACCAAATGGTAAACCAGTAGATATCTTACTTAATCCACTAGGTGTACCATCTCGTATGAACTTAGGACAAATATTAGAGATGCACTTAGGTATGGCTGCTAAAGAATTAGGCGTTTATATGGCAACTCCAGTCTTTGATGGAGCTGATACTAAAGAAATAGTAGATGCCTTAAAAGAAGCAGGATGCTCTAGTGATGGAAAAACCGTTCTATATGATGGTAGAACAGGGCTTCCATTTGATAATAGAATTAGTGTTGGTGTAATGTACTTTATCAAACTTAACCACATGGTAGATGATAAATTACATGCTAGATCAACAGGACCTTACTCTTTAGTTACACAACAACCTCTAGGTGGTAAAGCACAATTTGGTGGACAAAGATTTGGTGAAATGGAAGTTTGGGCATTAAATGCTTATGGTGCTGCTCATATCTTACAAGAGATGATGACTATTAAATCAGATGATGTTGTAGGACGTGTTAGAGCTTATGAATCACTAGTAAAAGGAATACCACTTCCAAAATCAGGTGTTCCAGAAAGCTTTAGAGTATTAATTAAAGAATTCCAAGCATTAGGACTTGATATATCTGTTTTAAATGCTGAAAATGAATTAGTTGACTTTAAAGAAGTAGAAGAAGAAGACGATGATTATGTCGTACCATTAGAAGATGAACTAACAGCTAATGAAGAACCAGAAGAACCAGTTGAAGAAGATACTGAAGATAATGAATTTGATAATGATTTAGACAGCATAGAAGATGCACCAATAGAAGAATTAGAAGCAATGGAAGGAGAGGGTAAATAATGGACGTAAATAATATTGAAGGACTTAGAATCTCAATTGCCTCTCCTGAAAAAATCCGTGAATGGTCTCATGGAGAAGTATCAAAAGCAGAAACAATAAACTATCGTACTTTAAAACCTGAAAGAGATGGTTTATTCTGTGAAAAAATCTTTGGACCAACTAAAGACTATGAATGTAGTTGTGGTAAATACAAAAGATTAAGATATAAAAATATTGTTTGTGATAGATGTGGTGTTGAAGTTACAAAATCTAAAGTTCGTCGTGAACGTATGGGTCATATTGAACTTGCTACACCAGTATCACATATTTGGTTCTTTAAAGGTATTCCATCTCGTATGGGCTTAGTTCTAGATATGTCTCCAAGAGAACTAGAAGAAGTATTATACTTTGTATCTTATGTTGTTCTAGATCCAGGAGATGCTCCTTTAGAGAAAAAACAAACTATTTCTGATAAAGAATATCGTGCTTACTATGAAAAATATGGAAATACTTTCAGAGTAGGAATGGGTGCTGAAGCTATAAAAGAATTATTAGCTGAAGTAAACTTAGAAGAAGAAGTAGCAAAAATCGAAAAAGAAATAGATGAAATAAAAGATTCACAAAGTCAAAAACGTGTACGTTTAATTAAACGTTTAGATGTTTTAGACGCTTTCTTAGAATCAGGAAATAGACCAGAATGGATGATTTTGGATGTACTTCCAGTTATTCCACCAGATCTACGTCCGATGATTCAATTAGATGGTGGTAGATTTGCTACATCAGATTTAAATGATTTATATAGACGTATTATTAATAGAAATAATCGTTTGAAAAAATTAATGGAACTTGGTGCTCCAAGTATCATTATTCAAAATGAAAAACGTATGTTACAAGAAGCAGTAGATGCTTTATTCGATAATGGTAGAAGAGGACGTAATGTAACAGGAGCTGGAAATAGACCTTTAAAATCACTTTCTAGTATGCTAAAAGGAAAACAAGGACGTTTCCGTCAAAACTTACTTGGTAAACGTGTTGACTATTCTGGACGTTCTGTTATCGTTGTTGGACCATCACTTAAAATGTATGAATGTGGTATTCCAAAAGAAATGGCTTTAGAGTTATTTAAACCACATGTTATAAATGGATTAGTATCTAAAGGAATTGCTTCAAATATTAAAGCTGCAAAACGTATGATTGAAAATCAAGATGCTAGAGTATGGGATGTTGTAGAAGAAAATATAAAAGAACACCCAGTAATGTTAAACCGTGCACCAACTCTACATAGACTTGGTATTCAAGCATTTGAGCCAAAATTAATTGAAGGTCGTGCAATAAGACTTCATCCACTTGTTTGTGCCGCATTTAATGCCGATTTTGATGGAGACCAAATGGCTGTCCATGTACCAATAAGTGAAGAAGCCCAAGCAGAAGCTAGAGTTTTAATGTTAGGAGCTAATAATATCTTAAAACCATCTGATGGTAATCCAATTGTTACACCAGGACAAGATATGATTTTAGGTAACTACTATATTACTATCGAAAAAGCTGGTGAAGTTGGAGAAGGTAGAGTATTTAGAAATCCAGATGAAGCATTAATGGCATATGAAAGAAGAGAAATAACTCTTCATACAAGAATTGCTATTCCTGTAAAAGGATTTAAACATACTTTATTTACAGATGAACAAAAAGATAAATATTTAGTAACTACTCCTGGAAAATTAAAATTTAATGAAATATTTCCAGATACATTCCAATATATTAATGAAGGAACAGATGCTAATATCGAAGGAATAACTCCAAATAAATATTTCTTAGATATGGGATCTAATATAAAAGAAGAAATTGAAAAAATGGAATTAGTAAAACCATTTGGTAAAAAAGTTTTAACTAAATTAATAGCTCAAATTTATAAGAGATATCAAACAACTGAAACTTCAATAATGCTTGATAAAATGAAAGATTTAGGATTTAAAGAATCAACATTATCAGGTATATCAATTGGTATAGGAGATATAATTCCATCTAAATCAAAAGAACAAATATTAAACGAAGCATCAGATAAAGTAGCACAAATTAATAAACAATTTAAACGTGGTTTAATAACTGATCGTGAAAGATATGAAAAAGTAATTGCTACATGGAGTGGAGCTACTTCACAAATAGCAGATGAACTTTCAAATATCATTAAAGAAAATAAAGACAACCCAATTTCTATAATGATTGATTCAGGAGCTCGTGGTAACATTAGTCAATATAACCAAATGGCTGGTATAAAAGGACTTATGGCAAAACCAAATGGTGAAACAGAAGAAATTCCAATCACTTCATCATTCCTAGAAGGATTTAAAGTATCAGAATTCTTCTTAGCAACTCATGGTATTAGAAAAGGATTTGTTGATACTGCGTTAAAAACAGCAGATGCTGGTTACTTAACAAGAAGACTTGTTGATGTTTCACAAGATATTATTGTTAAAGAAGAAGATTGTGGTACAGATGCTGGTGTAGTTGTAGAAACATTAATCAATTCAGATGGTACTATAATTGAACCACTTCGTGAAAGAATTTTAGGAAGATATACAAACAAAAAAGTTGTAAATCCTGAAACAAAAGAAATTATTGTTGATAAAAACACATACATTACAGAAAGTATAGCTGACAAAATTATAAAAGCAGGTGTCGAAAAAGTATCAATTAGAACACTACTTACTTGTAAAAGTGAAAATGGTGTTTGTAAACATTGTTATGGACGTAACTTAGCAACTGGTCATACTGTTGAAATAGGAGAAGCTGTAGGTATTATGGCTGCTCAATCAATTGGTGAACCAGGTACCCAACTTACAATGCGTACAATTAACTCAGGTGGGGTTGCCGGAGACGATATTACTCAAGGTCTTCCTCGTGTACAAGAGTTATTTGAAGCACGTAATCCAAAAGGTAAAGCTACAATTTCTGAAATAAATGGTGTAGTATCTGAAATAGAAGAATCAAATGGTAAATTTATTATTTCTGTTAAAAATGATGTTGAAGTTAGAGAACATACTTCTAACTATGGAGCAAAACTTGCCGTAGAAAAAGGACAAGAAGTAAAAGCTGGACAACGTTTAACTCATGGTGCTATAAGTCCAAAAGAATTATTAGTTGTTACAGATCCAATAACAGTTCAACAATACATCGTAAGAGAAATTCAAAAAGTTTATCGTTCACAAGGTGTTGATATTTCAGATAAACATATTGAAGTTATGGCTAAACGTATGATTTTAAAAATCAAAATTGTTAATTCAGGAGATTCATATTTCTTACCAGGAACAATGGTAAATATAAATGAATTTACTAATAAAAATACTGAATTAATTCTAGAAGGAAAAACTCCAGCAACTGGTAGACCAGTATTACTTGGTATTACAAAAGCTTCACTAGAAACAGATTCATTCCTATCAGCTGCATCATTCCAAGAAACAACAAGAGTTTTAACAGATGCTGCTATACATGGTAAAGTAGATCACTTAAATGGTCTAAAAGAAAATGTTATTATAGGTAAATTAATACCAGCTGGAACTGGAGCTAAAAAATATCAAAAAAATGAATATACTTTAGAAGTTGGTAATGATGAAGAACCTCTAGAATTATTAGAAAATCAATTAATGGACTAATCTAGTCCATTTTTTGGTTGAAAAAACAATGTATAAATGATATTATATTTATAGGAAGAAGGAATAATAATGATAGATTTTACAAACGCTATAGAAGAAATTAATAATTATAAAGGTTCTGAAAAAAAGAAAACTTTAATCTATAATAATAAAAAGTATTTAGTTAAATTTCCAGATCCAATTAGAGAAAAAAATAAAAATATTTCTTATATTAATAATGCTTATTCAGAATATATTGGAAGTCACGTTTTTAAATTATCTGGTTTTGATGTTCAAAATACTATTTTAGGAAAATATAATTATAATGGTAAAGAAAAAATAGTTTGTGCATGTGAAGATTTTACTGATGATAATAATATTTTATATGAATTTGAAAGTATCGCACTTAGTACAAATCCTGATGAAAAAATAGATACTGAAATAGAAAAAATTCTAAAAGTAATAGATGAAAATAATAATATAAAAGAAAAAGAAAATGTAAAAAATAAGTTTTTTGATATGTTTATCATTGATAGTTTGATTGGAAATACAGATAGACATAATGGTAACTGGGGATTTTTATTAAATAAAGAAAAAGAAATAAGTTTTTCACCAATATATGACTGTGGATCATGTCTAAATCCAATGTTAGAAGATGAAATAATAGAGAATTTAGATGATACTGAATTAAAAAATCTATCAATAAATTGTTATTCTTGTTTAAAAGAAGATGGTAAAAAAATCAATTATATGTCATATATAGAACAAATGAAAAATAAAAGTGTCAATGATGCAATAATAAGAATATTTAAAAATATAAAAATAAAAGAAATATTAGAATTTATTGATGAAGAAGAATTAATAAACCCAATAAGAAAAAATTTTTATAAAAAAATTATAAATTATAGATATGAAATAATAAAAAAAGTATACAATATTTTAATTGGTTAGAATATACGTAATGTATATTTTTTCTATTGAAAAAAATAATTGTTTTTGCTATAATTTAGAAGATGGCACATTATTCTAGTCATTACATTTACTATGAAGGTGGGGCTAAAAATCCACTAAAGAGCATACCTGTGAAACTTCTGGTGCTTGCTTCTTACGCCCAGTTTGGGGTGGGTGCTGGAAGGTAGAGTGTTGGGCAACCGTAATGGCATACGATTCTGACCCAGCATTCATGGAGACCTATGATTGTTATGAGCCTATACACACATCAAGAGTTGACGGACTTGTGACGACTTAGGATTAAACCTACTATGTGGGGAAACTTACGAGTAGTGTAGCTTGTCTTGAGTGAGTGTTTGGAATTGATGACAGATCATTTTTGTTTGGCCAAATAAAAGTGATTATTGCTTCATGAAATTATGCTTGCAAAAGAGAATTAATAGTAAAAATGATGGTGAGGAAATCTTCTAGAGTGTATTAAATATGGGATTGCGGTACGTACTAAGTGGTAATCAAGTCATATAACTGGTAACATTATATTAGTTCTTTTAAAGGGGAACCGCAGCTAGGTAACGAACTGTAGGAACTAGAGAAATTCTACTTGACCTAAGACGTAAAGTTTACCATATTTATTGCCATCTAATTATTTAGGTGATAATGTGAGAAAGAGTAAAATAGAATTAATAAATTTAAAAGTACAAACAAGAAGAAAAGAATTAAAACATAAAGAACATGCTGATAAATTTTGGATAATAAAAATTATTTTAATTTCTTTTATAGTTGCCCTTTTATTTGCAATTATATCAGAAACAATAATTCCTAAAGTAAATTTAATAATAGGAATAATTATATTAATAGTATTTATTATATTAGGTGTTATATTTGATATGGTAGGAGTCGCCGTAACCGCAGCTGATCCGGTACCATTTCATTCAATGGCATCTAGAAAAGTAAAATGTGCTAAAGTAGCAGTAACATTAAAGAAAAATGCTAATAAAGTATCATCCTTTTGTAATGATGTTATTGGTGATATATGTGGTGTAATTTCAGGTTCAGTTGGTGTGATAATAGCTACATCTTTAGCAACCACTTTACATATTGATATTTTATATGTATCTTTATTCATAACAGCTATAATAGCGTCTATTACAATTGGTTTAAAAGCAATATGTAAAAGTTATGCTATTAATAAAGCAAATATTATACTTTACAAATTTTCACAGTTTATTCATATATTTTATAGAGGAAAAAAGTAAATTATTGACTTAAAAAGAATATAATGATATAGTTTAGTTAGGAGTGATTGTATGGACGAAAAAGAAAAAGTAGTAGAAGAAACTACAAATGAACAAACAAAAGTGGTAAAACAAAATAATAAGAAAGGTTTATTAGCAGTAATTGGTATAATAGTAGTATTAGTGGGAATATTATATTTTGCTTATACTAAACTATTTAATCCAAAAAATATGTTTATAAAATCAATAAATAAAGGATATGCAGAGTTTGAAGAAAAAATAGATGAATACACAATAGATAATAAAGAATCAAAACCAATAATGATATCAAATGATATTAATGTAAAATTAGATGTTGATAAAAGTTTAATAGATGAAAACACAAAATCAATAATCGATGAAATAAATAAAATAAATATTAAAAATGAAATAGGTTATGATCAAAAAAATAAAACAATGTTATTAACATTAGATGCTTTATATGATAAAGAAGATTTATTAAATGTAGGAGCATATGCTAAAGATGAAAAAATGTATTTTGAATTAAAAAACTTATTTGATAAATACATAGAAGTACCACTTGAAGATTATGAACAATATTTTGAAACAAATTCATATAATTTAGATAAAGAAGAATTAAAATATCTTTTATCTAAAACAAAAGATGCTGTGTTAAATAATTTAAATAGTAAAGATTTTAAAAAATCAAGTGAAAAGATAACAGTAAATAAAAAAGAATTAAAAGTTACAAAAATAACATATAGTTTTTCAGAAAAAAGTGCTAGTGTATTAGCAAAATCAGCTTTAGAAGATTTAAAGAAAGATTCTAAATATATTAAAATTCTTTCTAAATTAATGGAAATGGATGAAAAAGAAGTAAGAGAAAAAATAGATGAAAGTATTAAAAATATTAAAACAAAAGATTTAGATACTAAAAAAGTATTAGAATTAAGTGTTTTTGTAAAAGGAATTTCAAGAGAAAATGCTGGATATGAATTAAGAATAAATGATGAAGATGATTCATATACATTAACTTATTATAAAAATAAAGAAGAAAAAGAAATAAAAGTTAATCAAGGAAAAGAATCTATTGTAAATGCTACTGTTAAAGATGATAAAGCTACTATAAAAATGACTGCTGAAGATCAAGAAGTAACTTTAACAATTAAAAAATCTGAAAAGAAAAATGTTACTACATATAATTATGATTTAGAAGCTACTGGTTCTAAAATAAGTGGTAAATTAGAACAAGAAAAAATAAAAGAAAATAAAGATGGTACTGGTGAATATAAAACCACATTACAAGCAAGTATGATGGGATTAGTAACATTTGAAATAAGTGATAATATAAAAATAGAATATAAAGATAAAATAAAAATACCTGATACAAAAAATAGTATAAGTTATGAAGAATTATCAGAAGAAGATATGAATTCTATAACTACAAAATTATATGAAAATGAAGCGTTAATGTCGTTAATGCAAAAATTTTCATCATATTCAAATACAAGTTATTAATCAAGTAGATGTAAAATCTACTTTTTTCTTTAAAAATAGTAATAAAAACCATTGACTTTAATATAATAAAATGGTATATTATTTTTGCATGTATTAAAAGGTTTACTTAGGTAAATCTTTAATTAAGGCATAAAAAGAAACACCTGGAAGTGTGGAATGAGAGGAGGATTATATGTCAACAATAAATCAATTAGTTAGACAAGGTAGAAGTAAGAAAACTAGAAAACCAAAAGCACCAGTACTTAGAGTTGGATTTAATAGTAGAACTAAAAAAACTACTAATCAAAATTCACCACAAAAACGTGGAGTATGTACTCGTGTAGGTACAATGACACCAAAAAAACCAAACTCAGCATTAAGAAAATATGCTCGTGTTCGTTTAAGTAATGGTATGGAAGTTACTGCTTATATCGGTGGAGAAGGACATAACTTACAAGAACATAGTGTTGTATTAATACGTGGTGGACGTGTTAAAGACTTAATCGGTGTTAGATATCATGTTGTACGTGGTACTCTAGATACTGCTGGAATTGATAAAAGACGTCAAGGACGTTCAAAATACGGAACTAAAAAACCTAAAAATTAATGAGAGGAGGAAATTAAATGCGTAAAAGACGTGCTGTTAAAAGAGATGTTTTAGCAGATCCAATGTATAATTCAAAATTAGTTACAAAATTAATTAATCAAATTATGCTTGATGGTAAAAAAGGAACTGCTCAAAAAATTCTTTATGAAGCATTTGATATGATAAAAGAAAAAACTGGTAAAGAACCAATGGAAGTTTTTGAAAAGGCAATGGAAAATATTAAACCAGCACTTGAAGTTAAATCTCGTCGTGTTGGTGGTGCTAACTATTCTGTACCAGTTGAAATTAAAGGTGACAGAGCTCAAGCTCTAGCTCTACGTTGGTTAGTTAATTATTCAAGATTACGTGGAGGTCACTCAATGGCTGAAAATTTAGCTAATGAAATTATGGATGCAGCTGAGGGAACTGGTGCTGCAGTTAAAAAACGTGAAGATACTCACAAAATGGCAGAAGCAAATAAAGCATTTGCTCACTATAGATGGTAGAAAGGAAATAAAAGTATGGCTCGTGAATATAGCTTAGAAAATACACGTAATTTTGGTATCATGGCTCACATTGATGCCGGAAAAACTACAATGACTGAACGTATCTTATTCCATACTCATAAAATCCATAAAATAGGAGAAACTCATGATGGTGCTTCTCAAATGGACTGGATGGAACAAGAACAAGAACGTGGTATAACTATTACTTCAGCCGCTACTACTGCATACTGGAAAGGATATAGATTAAATATTATCGATACTCCAGGTCACGTAGATTTTACAGTTGAAGTATCAAGATCACTTCGTGTTTTAGATGGTGCAGTTGCGCTACTAGACTCTAATGCCGGAGTTGAACCACAAACAGAAACTGTTTGGAGACAAGCAGATGAATTCAAAGTACCTCGTATAATTTTCTGTAATAAAATGGATAAATTAGGAGCAAGCTTTGAAATGTCACTTAAATCTATTGGAGAAAGATTAGGTGTAAATTATGCACCAATTGAATGGCCAATCGGTGCTGAATCAGAATTCAATGGAATTATTGATTTAGTAACTATGAAAGCTTATCAATATGATGGTGAACAAATAGAAGAACCAAAAGAAATTGAAATTCCTGAAGAATTAAAAGATATTGCTGAAACTAAGAGATCAGAATTAATTGAAGCAGTAGCTGAATTTGATGATGAATTAATGGAAAAATATCTTGAAGGAGAAGAAATATCAGCTGAACAAATTAAGAAAGCTATCCGTAAAGGAGTTCTTGAAGTTAAATTCTTCCCAGTTATGTGTGGAACTGCTTTAGGAAACAAAGGAACTAAATTATTATTAGATGCTGTAGTTGATTATATGCCAGCTCCAACTGACATTGAATCAATTAAAGGTGTAGATAAAAATGGAAAAGAAATCGAAAGACATCCATCTGATTCTGAACCATTTAGTGCATTAGCATTCAAAGTAATGACAGATCCATTTGTTGGAAGACTTACATTCTTTAGAGTATATTCTGGACACTTAAGTAGTGGTTCATATGTATTAAATGCTACTAAAGATAAAAAAGAAAGATTAGGACGTATTCTACAAATGCATGCTAACAATCGTACTGAAATATCTGAAGTATATACAGGAGATATAGCTGCTGCAGTAGGATTTAAAGATACAACAACAGGGGATACATTATGTGATGAAAAACATCCATGTATTCTAGAATCTATGGAATTCCCAGAACCTGTTATTGAACTTACAGTTGAACCTAAATCAAAAGCAGACCAAGATAAAATGGCAATAGCTTTACAAAAATTAGCAGAAGAAGATCCAACATTTAGAGCTTCAACTAACCATGAAACTGGTCAAACTATTATCGCTGGTATGGGTGAATTACACCTTGATATTATCGTAGATAGAATGAAAAGAGAATTTAATGTAGAAGCTAATATTGGTCAACCACAAGTTTCTTATCGTGAAACTTTAACACAAACTGCTGAATGTGAAGGTAAATATATTAAACAATCAGGTGGACGTGGACAATATGGACATGTATGGATTAAATTTGAACCAAATAAAGATAAAGGATATGAATTCGTTGATGCTGTAGTAGGTGGAGTTGTTCCAAGAGAATATATTCCAGTTACTGATAAAGGACTTCAAGAAGCTATGGAATCTGGTGTTCTTGCAGGATTCCCAATGATCGATGTAAAAGCAACATTATTTGATGGATCTTATCATGATGTAGACTCATCAGAAATGGCATTCAAAATAGCTGCATCATTAGCTTTAAAAGAAGCTAAAAATAAGTGTAAACCTGTTATTCTAGAACCAATTATGAAAGTACAAGTAGTTGTACCAGATGAATATCTAGGAAATGTAATGGGTGACATTACTTCAAGAAGAGGTAAACCAATGGGTCAAGAATCAAGAGGAAATGCTCTAGCAATTGATGCAATGGTACCACTTGCTGAAATGTTTGGATATGTTACTTCACTTAGATCTAATACTCAAGGTAGAGGAAACTTTACAATGGTATTTGATCATTATGAAGAAGTGCCAAAGAATATCCAAGAAGAAATAGTTAAGAAAAATGGCACAAATTAATTAAAAACACTTGAAATTTTTATGCCAATAATATAAAATATATTTGTATGTAATAAAAGGAGGAAAAAAATTATGGCAAAAGCAAAATATGATCGTTCAAAAGAACATGTTAATATTGGTACTATTGGACACGTTGACCATGGTAAAACAACAT
>ERZ842401.6751-NODE-6751-length-12113-cov-8.278321_pt1 | contig 12113 bp, 10 predicted proteins | sample MGYA00521270_ERZ842401 | MGnify/ENA primary metagenome ERZ842401 (study PRJEB31892, sample SAMEA3878208) | bioreactor metagenome | biome: Moose rumen | place: Sweden | collected 2011-10 | study: EMG produced TPA metagenomics assembly of the PRJEB12797 data set... | reverse complement strand
CAACACAATTCCCCAGGGTGTTGCCCTGGGCTATGGGCTGTTGGCCTTTCAGGCCATTTACGTACAGGCACTTCTTAATTTGCGAAACTTTAATAAAAAAGAATGATTGAATAATGGTTTAAAAAGAGGTAAGACTGCACCTGGAGGAATACCATAAGTTCGTCATTACCGATACGAAAAACGAAAGCACATTATTGACTCTTTATCCCACTATTGATGCAATCAGATGAAGGATTTTAATGAGCAGATATTTGTAAAATTAAAATAAAAACACTAATTTTGTGACGAAAATTTGTTGAAAACCAAAGAAATTCGTAATAAAAATGCATTTCCCCAGAAAAAAATACCTTGAAAGTCTTGTCAGGAGTAAAGGAAATGGAATGGTAAAGATAGTCACCGGGGGCAGACGATGTGGAAAGTCGTTCTTGCTGATGAACATCTTCCACGATTACTTACTTACCACAGGTGTAGAGGAAAGCCATATCATAGAAATTTCCCTTGATGACCGCAAGAATCGCACTTTTCGTGACCCTGACAAAATGTTGGACTATATAGACAGCCGCATCACTAATGACAATATACCACATTATGTCATCCTTGACGAAGTGCAACTGATGGATGATTTCGTGGAAGTCTTACTCAGCTTGATGCATACAAAAGGTGTGGACGTTTACGTATCGGGGTCAAACTCTCGTTTCCTGTCTAAGGATGTTGTGACTGAGTTTCGTGGACGTGGCGAGGAAATACGCCTCTGGCCACTTTCTTTCAGTGAATACTACGAACAAAAAGGAGGCGACCGTGCACAGGCCTGGCGAGACTATTATACATACGGAGGAATGCCGCAAGTGGCGCAAATGGATAGCAGCGAACAAAAAATGGCGTATCTTCAATCAGTTTATGAACTGGTTTATCTCCGTGACATCATTGAACGTAATCATCTGCGCAATGAGCAAGGTATGCGACAGGTGACACAAGTGCTGGCTTCAGCTATAGGCGCACCTACCAATCCTAAGCGTATCAGCAATACTTTCCTGTCGGCAGAGAGGAAATCAATTTACGACAAGACGGTCAAGGAATATATTTCTTATTTACAGGATGCTTTTCTCATAGAGGAAGCACTTCGTTTCGATGTAAAAGGACGCAGGTATATCGGTACTGAGACCAAGTACTACTTTGCAGACATGGGGTTACGTAATGCAATACTGGGGTTCCGACAGTTGGAAGAGAATCATATTATGGAAAATGTCATTTACAACGAGTTACGATGGCGAGGTTTCAGTGTCGATGTCGGACTTGTGAAGAAATGGTACAGCGCTAAGGGGATGCAAAACACTATGCGTAACCTGGAAATAGACTTCGTTGCTACCAAGGGTTATATGCGCTATTATATACAATCGGCATTTGCCATTAACGATGATGAGAAGCGAGAACAGGAACTGGCCTCATTGAAAAACGTGAAAGACGCTTTCAAACGTATTGTGGTAATGAGAAACGACATCATGCCATATCATGACGAAAACGGTTTTCTAGTAATCGGTCTGTTCGACTTCCTTCTCAATCCGAACAGTCTGGACTTATAGGTTGAATAAGTTCAGCCGTTCTTTTGCGTTCATCCTCCGTCTGGCAGTTGGCAAGGATTTCTTCTCTTTTCTCAGTAGAGATTATAAAAGCATCATTGAAACCTGTCTTAATACCTTAATTAATTTGAATATCCCAATCTTTAAGTGGTGTTCCAACAGCCTCAATTTTGCGCTTAATACTCTGTTCAATAGGCGAAAGAATAACCAAACTGTTTGAATTTGAGAAATCACATGAGGTGTTCTGTTGCTGAACGAAATCGCTCCCAGTACTGGTGCAATCAAATGAAGGTAAGAATAACGTCAAAGGTGAATATAATAATCGGGCATCTTTTACCCGACAGCAATGTGATTTTATGACGAAAATTTGTTGAAAACCAAAGAAATTCGTAATAAGTATGCGCTTCAGATAAAAAATCTATCGACTTTCAACTGTTATTGCTTTCAGCTTTCAAACCCAATTGCCCGCCAGGGCAAGCCTTCGCGTGATTTGTGTTCGAGTAAAAATAAAAGTGATACAAGTTTCGCAAGTTTACTCACCTCAGTCTTTAAAGAGCTTAAATGCTGATTATTCGTAATGCTTTTGCCCTTTCAGGGCGGGTTCCATGCAACACAATTCCCCAGGGTGTTGCCCTGGGCTATGGGCTGTTGGCCTTTCAGGCCGTTTATATACAGGCGCTTCTTAATTAGCGAAACTTGAATAAAAATGATTTGCAAGGATGTCGGGGCGAACTGCTTGTAAGAAAGAGGTTGCAGAACACAAAAGCGTAATGGCTTGAGTGGGACAGCCGGTAGGTTCGTTCGTTGGTGGCGGCACCGCTGCGGCGAGCATAAAGCATCGCCCCTACAGCTATCGGGGCTTGGTACAATGACGACGGCGCTCACTAAAAAAAAGCCTCTCAACTACAAATACATTCTGCACTCGACTCTCGTCTCTCGTCTTTCAAAAAAAAACACAAAAAAACTTTTTTTATGAGTGAAAGTATTGCGGATGCCAGAAGCGAGCAGGAATGAACGAACCACGCTTAATCACCAGATGAAGAAGCCACCATAAAAAAAAGAAAAAACAGTTCATGGGATGAACTGCAAAAAACCGCTTTGCGGAAAATAGGAATACCGAATCGTTTGCTTGTCATTTACGAATTTTATTCGTAACTTTACATCCACTAATACTAATAAATGAGATTGAACATAAAACTATGATTAAACGATTATTTGATTTTCTGGATGCGTCTCCAGTGAATTTTATTGCAGTGAGAAACATAACAGACGCATTGGAAAAAGCCAGTTACAAGCGTATTGACCCATGCGAGCCGCTTGGGGCGATGGATGCGGGCAACAAAGTGTATGTAACTAAAAACGACTCCTCCGTCTACGCCTTTGAAATCGGAAGGGAGCCTTTGGCAGATGCCGGATTCCACATGATTTGCGCACATTGCGACTCCCCCACTTTCCGCATCAAGCCAAATGCAGAGATATTGTGTGAAAAAGGCATTGTGAAGTTGAACACCGAAGTGTATGGCGGTCCGATAATGTCCACTTGGTTCGACAGGCCTCTGACCATTGCCGGACGTGTGATAGTTAGAGGAGAAGACGTCATGCATCCTAAGACGATGCTGCTACATGTGAAACGTCCGCTTCTTCAGATCAGCAATCTCGCCATTCATTTCAACCGTGCTGTCAACGACGGTGTGGCACTCAGTAAACAGAAGGACATGCTCCCTATTCTCGGCATCATAAACGACGAGCTTGAGAAGGGCAATCTGCTGATGAGCGTCATACTCGACGAGCTGAACAAGGAAGCAGAGGTAAAGCCAAAGGACATCCTCGACTTCGACCTTTATCTTGCCGACGCCACCCCAGCCTGCACCTTCGGAGTCCACGACGAATTCATCTCGTCGGGCCGTCTCGACGACTTGTCGATGTGCTATGCCGGCTTGGAGGCTCTGCTGAATTCACCACTTACCGACACCACGAAGGTGCTTGCCATCTTCGACAACGAGGAAACCGGCTCTCAGACGAAGCAAGGTGCAGCCAGTCCGTTCCTTGCCAGCATTCTCAAGCGCATCGCAATGGCTCAGAGCGGAAGTGAGGAAGCGTTCTATCAATCCGTAGAACGCGGTTTCATGGTTTCCGCCGACAATGCCCATGCCTGGCATCCCAACTACAGCGAGAAATACGATCCGACAAACCATCCTGTGCTTGGCGGAGGACCGGTCATCAAGTTTAATGCAGCCCAGAAATATGCGAGCGATGCCGTATCGGCCGCCGTATTTGCTGAGATATGCAGTAAGGCAGGTGTTCCTTGTCAACGTTTTGTAAATCACAGCGACGTGGCAGGCGGCAGCACACTGGGCAACATCCTTGCTTCCTCACTGCCTGTTCAGGGAGTTGACATGGGCAACGGCATCCTTGCCATGCACAGTTGCCGAGAGACCGGAAGCGTGGCCGACCATATCTATTGCGTGAAGGCCTTTACTGAATTCTACAGTTAGACACAGATCATAGCATATAGGCATAAACACAGGCGAGAGGCGTATTCCCATTTGTATTGGAAATACGCCTCTCGTTTTTATGAAAAGGATTGTCATAAACAGACAATGATTACCTATTATTTACTCTAATCCTTGTAATTAGTCCTTAATCAAGCATTTGCCGGTCATTTCCTTCGGCTGTTCAAGTCCCATGATATGGAGGATTGAAGGAGCCACGTCTGCAAGGATACCGTTTTCCACCGTAGCGTTCTTATTTTCAGTGACATAAATGAACGGCACCGGATTGAGAGAATGGGCTGTGTTAGGAGTGCCGTCCGGATTAAGTGCATTATCGGCATTTCCGTGGTCGGCAATGATAATCACCTCATAACCCACTTCCTTTGCAGCCTCCACCACATCGTGGACGCAAGAGTCGATAGCCACCACTGCTTTCTGGATTGCCTCATACACGCCGGTGTGTCCAACCATATCGCCATTGGCGAAGTTTACAACAATGAAATCAAACCTGTCTTCCTTGATGCTGTCGACGAGTTTGTCCTTCACTTCGAATGCCGACATCTCAGGTTTGAGGTCGTAGGTAGCCACCTTAGGAGAAGCCACAAGCGTGCGCTCCTCGCCTTCATACGGAGCCTCACGTCCACCATTAAAGAAGAATGTAACGTGAGCATATTTCTCGGTTTCTGCAGTGTGCAGTTGCTTCAGGCCTTTTGATGAGAGGTATTCTCCGAGAGTGTTCTCCACATTCTCTTTCGGGAAGAGAATATGAACGCCTGTGAACGAAGCGTCGTATGGAGTCATGCAGTAGTACTGCAGGTTAGGCACTGTAGTCATGCCCTCTTCCGGCATATCCTTCTGAGTGAGCACGATGGTAAGTTCCTTTGCGCGGTCGTTGCGATAGTTGAAGAAAATCACCACGTCGCCATCCTTGATGCGTCCGTCGACATTGGCATTGATGAGCGGCTCCATGAATTCGTCGGTGTTCTTGTGCTCCTCGCTGTCGGTGTCGTAACAACTCTGCACGCCTTCCACCATATCATCGATTTCGCGTCCTTTTCCGTGTACAAGCTGGTCGTATGCCACCTTGATGCGGTCCCAACGCTTGTCGCGGTCCATGGCATAGAATCGTCCGATAATGCTGGCGATATGTCCAGTGGTTTCATCGCAATGTTTCTGCAAGTCGGCTATGAATCCCTTGCCGCTCCTTGGGTCGGTGTCGCGTCCGTCCATGAAGCAGTGTACAAAAGTGTTTTCAATGCCGTATTCCTTTGCGATGTCGATCAACTTGAAGAGGTGGTCGAGCGAAGAGTGAACACCGCCGGTTGAAGTGAGTCCCATGAGGTGTATGCTCTTTCCGTTGTTCTTCGCATATTCGTATGCACTGACGATTTCCGGATTCTTCAGTATGCTATTGTCCTGGCATGCACGGTTGATTTTCACCAAATCCTGGTAAACGATGCGTCCGGCACCTATGTTGAGGTGTCCCACTTCCGAGTTGCCCATCTGTCCGTCAGGCAGACCCACATTTTCGCCCGATGCCTGGAGCTGTGAGTGTGGATAGTTTTCATTAAGATAATCCATATAAGGAGTAGGCATCTGATAAATCACGTCGCCCTTACCTTTATCACCGATTCCCCATCCATCGAGAATCATCAATAATGCTTTCTTCATTTTTACTTTTATTTAATGTGTTATGATTTTCATTGCAAAATTACAATAAAATCCGCAAAAAGCCGTAATATAAATGAAAAAACTGTCTTTTATGGCATAATGCCAATTTGGATTTAATAAATTATTAGTAAATTCGCATATTCAAATTTCACTCCACTAAATTCAGAAAAATGAAAGCACTTTACTCCTTGTTATTATTTTTGCTTGCATCCACTTCGTCATATTCACAAACCCTTGATGGCGAATGGAAAGGAGTTTTGAAGGCAGGTCCTCAGACCTTAACCTTGATGCTCCACATTGCCTCCGCTTCGCGCGAAGTGCAGTTGGATGTTGTAGAGCAGTCGGCCTATGGTCTTCCCGCCACTGTAAAGGCTTTGACCGCCGATTCCCTCAGTTTTGCCATTCCCCAGTTGAAACTTTCCTATAATGGCAAACTGAATGGCGAGAAACTGGACGGTGTGTTCCGTCAGCCGATGTTCAAAAGCACCCTCACGTTCGAGAGGGGCGGTGTTGAGCAGTTGCGTCCACAAGAGCCGAAGCCGCCCTATCCATATACAACAAAAGAAGTGGTCTTCTGGAACTATCCCGACGACGTGATGCTTGCCGGCACCCTCACCTACCCTGTCGGTTATGAGAGCGACAGCGTTTGCGTGCCGGTAGTGGTGATGGTTAGCGGCAGCGGTCAGCAGAACCGCGATGAGGAGATGTTCGGTCATAAGCCGTTTCTGGTGATTGCCGACTGGCTTGCCCATCATGGCATAGCGAGCCTCCGTTACGACGACCGCGGTACAGGAGCATCTATAGGAGACTACAAGAGCTGCACGACCCGTGAATTCTGCTTCGACGCCAATGCGGCTGTGGATTTTCTGAATCGTAATGAAGAGTTCTCGTCAATCGGCATTCTGGGTCATAGCGAAGGGGGTGCCATCGGCTATATGCTTGGTGCAGAAGGAGTCGTCGACTTCATCGTGAGCCTTGCCGGTCCGGCATGCAAGGTGGATGAGATGATGGTGGAGCAGATTAACGGACTTGCCCGCAGCCAGGGCATGACTTCCGACCTCGTTCACTCGCCCGAAGAGGCATATAATTTTGTAAAATCACAAAACGGAGGAAGTGCCTGGCTCGACTATTTCTTCCAGATGGACATGAGCGAATATGTCCGTAAGGTTCATTGTCCTGTTATGGCATTGGGCGGAGAAAGCGACCTGAATGTTCCCGTGAGGATCAACCACAAGGCTCTGAAGGAGAACTTGCCAGCCAATGCAAAGAACGTGGTCAAGACCTATCCGGGCCTCAGCCATTTATTCCAGCGCAACCCGAGCGGCAATCCCCTTCTCGCCGCATCGATAGAGGAGACTTTTTCGGAGGAAGTGCTCAACGACATCGTGGAATTCATACATTCCGTCACAAAATAAACACCGATAGCCGTCAGGAATCCGATGCCTGCCGGCACATTCATTAAAAACAAACAGACTCTTGCATTGCCGCAAATTCACATATTGGCTGTCATTGCCTTCGAGGTGGTTCCATCGTCTGGGTTTCGGAGCCCAGTCGCCCTGGGCATATGAATTCGTGACCGAAGCATTGTATTGCCCCTATCGCTACTACCTGTTCGACGAGCTCGCCGGCAAGAAGTCCGACGAGCAGTTGTTCCGCATCGGCAAATGGCTTAAGGTGCGCGACGTGGTGATGCACTGCTCTTGCGACATGACAAAAGCCTATCTCGTTGGGACAATCGCCAAAGACGAGTCAAAACGTTCTGCCACAACCATATACTATTATGATTCGCACCACACCGAAGCCTTAAAACAAGACATCGATTCCGATATTTTTGACGAACATTCATGCGTGATTATCGACGGTTTGCGTAAAACCAACTATGACATGTGGCAAAAACTGGTTAGCGGCGATTCAGTCACAACGGCTTTCGATACAGGCAGCCGTGGCATTGTCTTTTTCGACCCACAGCGTCAAAAACAGATTTATTTGACGTAATAGTCAAAAATATATTTAAAAACTATTGCAAATAAAAATCTTTTTTATACCTTTGCAACCCAAATTACATTAATCCATTAATTGTTTAACCCCAGAGGGGATGTCAGAAGCGCTGACTTTCCACATTAAATCTAAAAAAAACAAAAATTATGTATTGGACATTAGAACTTGCTATATCGCTTGAGGATGCACCTTGGCCGGCAACCAAAGAAGAGCTTATAGACTATGCTACACGTTCCGGTGCGCCTATGGAGGTAATTGAAAACTTGAATGAAATTGAAGACGAGGGAGATGTATATGAATCTATAGAAGAAATTTGGCCTGACTATCCATCCAAAGAGGATTTCCTTTGGGATGAGGAAGAATATTAACTTCCACTCATATCAGACCAAGACATATAAAAAATGGGACAGGCCAATGCGTCGGTCCCATTTTCTTTATTATCCAGTTGAAAAGACAAGATATTTACGATTTAAGATTTAAGATTTAAGATTTAAGATTTACAATTTAAGATTTACGATTTATGTAAATATTTGAGGATTTGATTATTTTAGCCATGTAAAAAGAGGTAGAGCAGCATTGCCACCTAACTTCTGGTTATTTCCATACCTTTGCGCGATATGCTCATATTGACGAATCTGGCGTTAGGATTGCTTCGGTTTTCATTGAGAATATGGCGTATTCTGATAGCCGCCTCAGGGTCTTTCGCCATCATATACATATATCCGCCTCCTCCGGCTCCCGGCAACTTATATCCGAGACAGAGGTCGTCGATAAGTGCTGAAATGCGCTGAATTTCCGGTGGATTCGTACCAGGGTCTATCATCTGGTTCTGAGTCCAAGTATGGCGCATCAGCATGCCCATGGCATGGAAATCCTGCATCTGAATAGCCTCACTCATAATCATTGCATGCTCTTTCATCTGTCTGAGAAGCAGAAGTTGGTTGTGTTCGTTGAGAAACATCCTTCTGACGATGTCTGCAAGAATGTCCTTTGCTGTCCGGCGGATTCCGGTATAAAAGAGCAGGTGGCATGGTTCAGCATCACTCGATGTGAATACCGACTCCGGCAGCCATCTCACCTTTGGGAACTGCACAAATCCGCTTGAAGTAGCGAGCGACTTCACTCCTCCCATCACCCCTCCGAACTGGTCTTGCCATCCTCCTCCGGTGGTAAGCATCTGTTCCAGCACGAATGTGCGGTGACATATATCCTGTTTTGTCCACCCGAGAGAAGCGAATTCGCTCAATGTGCCGAGCACCGTGGCGGCAAGAATGGAGCTGGTACCCAGTCCGCTTCCCGACGGCACAGCCGAGAACAGCGTCAGTTCGATTCCACCACCGAAGGCATTGAGTTGGTCGGCGAGGGAAGCGAAAGAATGGCAGCACGTGTCAGGATGGAATCCCGCAAGGAAGAGTGCCGCTTTAGGAATGGAGAAGGGATTTCCAACGACATTGAACTGTTTAATTTGTTCGAACGAGGTGATGTTTTCCTGTGCGCCCAAGTCGATGCTTCTCAATACGATATGCGGCTGGTCGGATGGTTTTACATACACCTGCAGCGGGGGCTGTCCGTTGAGTTCTATGGCGAGATTCACCACGGCACCACCTTCGAGCAGACAATAAGGCGGAGTGTCGGTCCATCCACCCGCTATATCAATCCTTACCGGCGAGCGTCCCCAGATGATTTGGTCAGGCTGTGCCGCCAGTTGCGGATTTTGCTTTTTCTCCATCATCGGTTCTACGATGGTTTGGCGAAGCAGAGCAAATGCCTTATTGTTATCTCCTCTGAACATGGCATCGCATATTCTCAGCATCCGTGGAGCATCATAGGGCAGAGGACTTGGCATCTGGAGCCCTTGATGCTTGTATATGCCGGCCATATCGTTGAGGTCGGTCTGATAGAACACACTGTAGCGCCAGTTTTCCGCCATCTTCCTGCATCCGGCAGAAAGAAACTTCTCTCTCTGCTCAAAGAGTCGGAACAGGTTAGCCTCGTTAGCCAGTTCGTCGGCACTCATCATTCGCTGCACATGACACTCGTCGAGCGGCCGGTCTTCCATCATTGCCTCAACTGCCTGCTGCAGGTGCTGAGCGTCGACCACCGGGAAGATTCTCAACTGCTGATTCTCGCCGTCGAACCGGTCGTTGATGTTATATGTCCTCACAGCAAAGAAGCGTTCGTCCACCGGCACTATGTCCAAGCACTGTCCGGGATTGAACTTGAGATTCCAGTGATTTTCAGGCACACCCGTAATCACATTGTCGGAAGAGATGGTCCATGTGTGGGGCACAAAACTGTTTTCAATCCATACATTTGAATTATGCCCCTTGAACTCTATTTGGGTTACTGCATTCTGCACGAAGATGGCTGGATGCGGCTTACGGTCGTGATGGATGATGAGTCGCTGGTTGTCTTGAACATTCTGCAATTTGACCGTCGAGGAAATCATCTCACGCGATGTTCCGAAATGGTAGAACTCCCCACCGTCGAGCGGCAGTACCGCCACGGTCAGTTCGTTCAATAGCCGGTCGTCGATGTCGGGATGCGTTCCGAGCGCTCTTCCAAACTGTGAATAGAGGTCGTATTCTTTCCAATTCCCGTTATTGTCGCACGAGCGCTGTGCCAATAGTCTGACAGCCTTGTCGCTTAGAAACCAAAGTCCGATGTCGGTGAGGAAAAGGTTTTGCTGTGCCAACCCCTTCAGCACCTCCGGTTGCGGTTTCTGCAACATTTTCTTCAGCACGTCGGGCGAATTTCTGTCGCAGATGAACACCCCATGGTTTTTAGCGATTTCGGCATCAAGCCATATCCCGAAACAAACGACATCCGCCTGCGGTATTTGCGGCAGCGGCTGGGTGGTGCGGATATAGACGTCTCCGCTTACTATCATCGTGTGCAGGCTGTCGGGTGCGGTCCTGATCATCTGCTCATACAGGGGCAGTTGGAGGTCGAGAAGGGTCTGACCGATTTTCTGTCCCCTCTCCCATCTGAACACGGGCAGAGGTATGAGCACCTTTCCCGAAGGTGCATAGGCAGGCAGGCGGCGGCTATGTCCGCCGGCATGTATAAGTATTCGTTTCTCCTGGCCGAGCCATTCGTCGAAATCGGCAGTTTCTCTTTGGCTGTTAAAGCAGCGGTTGAGCAGCCACACCGTGCCCCCTCCGCTTCCGAGGCGGTGGTTCAGCGGGTCGTGCGAGCAGAAATATTCATCGGCATTGTTTTGTGTCAGTTGGTGGAAGCATTCTGCCAGATGTGGCGGCAGCGACAGCAGTTTCTTGATCATGGTTTACGCGTGGTTTTAGCTACATAAGTTTATGTATATACCCATATATACTTTATTTGTGTTGTAAATGCAAAAATACAAAACATTTTTTAATATCTGCACCTATGAACGCCTATTTTACCTATTTCGCCTATTTTTACTATCCTTAATGCAATCCCCCTCCTACTCTCCACACACAACCACATCCAACTCGTCAACTGAATAATATTTTTAATTTTTAATTTAAGCGCAGAGATATGTCCATTCGTCTTCTTCATAAAATGATTTTGAATTATGAACTCTTACGGACATGGACATAGTAAACCCAAAAACTCGACTCTTTAGATTTCTTCATTTTTCATTTTTTCTTTATTTACCTGTAAGCATGAAATATGTTGATTTCTTTTGCATATCTTGTCAAAGCAAAGTAAATAATGCAATTATGACAACATTAGCATTAAACAGACTATGGAGCTATATAGATTCACTGCCATTGTCTTCAGAAGACAGAAATTGGCTGGCTGGTAATCTGAATGATTCTGCAGTTGAATCTTATGAAAACGATGCCAAACCATATTCTCTAGAGGAAATAGAGAATATGATTCATACAGCCGAAAAGAAATTCATGTCAGGAGACTTTTACACCACAGAGGATGTCCTGAGATATTGTGCAGAAGAACGATGAAGGTGGTTTGGTCAAAACAAGTAAGAAACCCACTTGCTTCAACTTCCGATTATATTAAACGTAAGTTTGGAGTGCAATCAAAACGGAAATTCCTTAATAAAATCAGGGAACTATCAGATATACTAGAAGAGAATCCTGATATCGGACAACATCTACAATTACCTATTAAATTAAACTATAAATATCGATTCCTTGTAATAAAAGGATGACTTGGTAAAATCGTTTATTTTGTCAGCGATAACAATATCTATATTGTGGCATTTTGGGATACTAGAAGAGAGCCAACCGAGCTTAATCATTCATTAAACTCCAATCAGTAATATTGCGTTCCTTCGTCGAAAACGACATGCCTATCTTAGTCAACTGTCTGTCGTCAAGAGTATAAGGAATGAGATAGCCCTTGCTGTCAATCTGTTCAAGCGCCTCCT
>ERZ842401.6750-NODE-6750-length-12113-cov-16.594294_pt1 | contig 12113 bp, 11 predicted proteins | sample MGYA00521270_ERZ842401 | MGnify/ENA primary metagenome ERZ842401 (study PRJEB31892, sample SAMEA3878208) | bioreactor metagenome | biome: Moose rumen | place: Sweden | collected 2011-10 | study: EMG produced TPA metagenomics assembly of the PRJEB12797 data set... | reverse complement strand
TCCGTTACTAAGGATTAAGAAACTGCTGCTCCTCCAAACACCGCTTGTACTTACGTTTGCGGATGTAACAATAAATGAGGATGGTGATTCCTATAAGCAGAAGAAAGAATCCAACAAAAGCGAAGAAGAGGAAAAAGGCTCCACCGATATTAAAGCCAATAGCACCACGACGATGGAACTCTGGCTCTGCATACTTTGTCAGACTGTCTGTCAGTTCCACTACCAATGCCGAATCACCCGCTTCGTCCGCTTTCTCAATCAGCGACTGGACACGTTGGAACTCTGCATGTAGGTGGACAGAGTCGGCATTATAGGCTTCCAAAGCCTTCTCATACTCCTCCTTCGCCGCAGAGTACTCATCCCGCAACTCATCCATGTGTTTTTCTCCTTCAATAATCATCAGAATATTGAACAAGATAAACAACACACTACCAATCGTGAGCAACCATCCGAAAAATCTCAGGCAACCACTTGGTTTCTTGACAGGTCGAGCAATTTCTTCCATTATTTCTTGTCTTTAATATGATATCTCTCTAATAAGGGTATCTCTCTGACAAGTGCGTCAGACAACAGTCCTGCTACAACATGTGCACCATATATATTATAATGTGTGTTGTCCTGACGACCATCAGGTAATGCGGGATGCTCACCAGGCTTATACCACATGTGTAATTTCTTGGAGCCTTCCACACCTAACGACTGCTCAAGGTCATGAGTAATCTGGTTGGCATCCACGAAATGCACGTTCATCCTCCGTGCCACATCACGAGGGGCTACCGCATAAAGTTTGTGAGTGTCTATCAGCGAATCACCCTCTATTACCTTGGCACCATCAGCGAAGGTGGTGTTACGCAGCGCCTCGTCATCGTCATTCTTCACTGCTTTAGTGGCGAAGTTTCGACGGACAATGGGATTCATGATGATGGGGATGCCCCCTTTCTCACGTGTCTCACGCACAAACTTTGCCAAATTATAGTCGAAAGTAGAGCCTGGATCAGTATGGCGGTCAGCCTTTGGCTTCTCGTCATTATGCCCAAACTGAATGATAACATAGTCACCTGGCTTGATCAGTGAGAGTACCTTGTCCCACCGTCCCTCGTCAATAAAACTCTTGGAGGAACGACCATTGACAGCATGATTGTCCACTCGGATATAGGCAGAGTCGAAGTACTCTTGTAATGCCATGCCCCATCCTCTTTCCGGAGACCCCGTTGACAGGTCTTTCTTTGCCGCCGTAGAGTCACCGATAATAAAGATGGTAGTGACATGATCCTGTGTGAAAGAGGACAGAACTATCAATACACCTAAAAACAACAAAACCTTCTTCATAACTGCTTGACAAGTTCCTCTGGGGTCAATAACTGCTGTTCTCCAGTCTCCATATTCTTTAGGGTTATCTTCCCTTCTTGAATCTCATTCTCACCCGCTAATGCCACAAAAGGTATTTGCTTGGCATTGGCATACGCCATTTGCTTTTTCATCTTGGCGCTGTCGGGATAGATCTCCGCACGACCACCTTTTGCACGTACCATATTAATAATGGGCAGGCAATAGGCTGTCTCTATTTTTCCGAAATTGATAAAGAGAATCTGTGTGGCATTCATAGAGTCCTTCGGATAGAGGTCGAGCGTGTTCAACACATCATAGATACGGTCTGCACCAAAGGAGATGCCTACCCCACTCAGACCTGGCATACCAAAGATACCCGTCAGGTTGTCATAGCGACCACCGCCTGTGATACTTCCCATCTCCACATCCAAAGCCTTCACCTCGAAAATGGCACCTGTGTAGTAATTCAGACCACGAGCCAATGTCAAGTCAAGTTGAATCTCGTTCCTCAAGCCTACAGATTTGAGCATGTCCAAAATATACTGGGTCTCTTCAACGCCTTTCTGTCCTGCCTCATTGCCACTAAGCACTTCTGCTATAGTCTGCAGTTTCTCGTCATTTGTACCCGATAAGGAGATGATGGGTTGGAGTTTGGTTATCAGTTCCTCAGAAAGTCCGTCCTCCCGCAATTCCACATTCACATTATCAATACCAATCTTGTCGAGTTTATCGATGGCAACAGTGATATCCACAATCTTGTCAGCGGCACCAATCACCTCAGCAATACCAGAAAGAATCTTGCGGTTGTTGATCTTTATCTGAACACGAATACCAAAGCGAGTAAATACGGTATCTACAATCTGCATCAACTCCACCTCGTTCAGCAAAGAGTCGGAGCCTACGACATCTGCGTCACACTGATAGAACTCACGGTAGCGTCCCTTCTGTGGACGATCAGCACGCCACACAGGCTGAATCTGGTAACGTTTGAACGGTAGTTGCAACTCCTCCCGGTGCATGACCACATAGCGGGCAAAGGGCACCGTCAGGTCGTAGCGAAGTCCTTTCTCGCAGAGTTTAGCGGCAAGGTGCAGAGAGTTACGCTCCTGTAATTCCTGATCCGTCACCTTATTCATGAAATCACCACTGTTCAGGACTTTAAAAAGGAGTTTATCCCCCTCCTCACCATATTTTCCCATCAAGGTCTGTAAGGTCTCCATAGCAGGTGTCTCAATCTGTTGGAAACCATATAGCGCATATACTTCACGAATCGTATTGAAGATATAGTTGCGCTTCGCCATCTCAACGGGACCAAAGTCGCGAGTGCCCTTAGGTATACTTGGTTTCTGTGCCATTTACTTTCTTACAATAGTTTGTGCCCTGTCTGGACCGATAGAGATAATCTTGATAGGAGTCTCTAAGAAATCCTCTAAGAACTTGATATAATCTTTAAATGCTTGTGGGAACTGCTCTTCACTGGTAAACGATGTCATGTCCGTCTTCCACCCGGGAAGTTCTTTATATACAGGCTCAATACCCTCTTCTATATTATAGGGGAAATAGTCAATCTGAGTGCCGTTTTGTTTGTAGGCAACACACGCCTTGATAGTATCGAAGTCATCCAGGACATCACTCTTCATCATAATCAACTGGGTAACACCATTCACCATGATAGAATATTTCAAGGCAATAAGGTCTATCCATCCACAACGACGCTCACGGCCTGTCACAGCACCATACTCATGACCTAAGTCACGGATGCGCTTGCCTGTCTCATCGAATAACTCCGTGGGGAAAGGACCTGCGCCAACACGAGTGCAATATGCCTTCATGATACCATATACGTGTCCTATCATATTAGGACCTATTCCAAGACCAGTACAAGCACCTGCACAAATAGTGTTGGAGGATGTCACGAAAGGATAAGACCCAAAATCAATATCAAGCATGGTACCCTGAGCACCCTCGCAAAGGACACTCTTCCCGCTCTTCAACAGATTATTGATCTCATGCTCAGAGTCAACAATAGGGAACTGGCGGAGATAATCTATGCCCTCCAGCCATTTCTTCTCTACCTCCGTGATGTCATATTCAAAATTCAGGGATTTGAGAATCGCCTCATGACGAGCCTTCGCCTTGGCGTATTTCTCCTCGAAGTTGTCAAGGATGTCACCAACACGCAGACCATTGCGACTGACTTTATCTGTATAGGTAGGACCAATACCCTTACCTGTTGTACCAACTTTGTTCTTTCCCTTTTGCGCCTCATAGGCAGCATCCAGGACACGATGAGTAGGCATGATGAGATGAGCCTTCTTGGAAATATGCAGTCTGCTCCTCAACTCATGTCCACTTGCCTCCAATGCTTTTGCCTCTTCCATAAACAAGTCGGGAGCCAATACCACACCGTTTCCGATGATGTTGACCTTCCCCCCCTGAAAGATTCCAGAAGGAATACTGCGAAGCACATATTTCTGTCCTTCAAATTCTAATGTGTGTCCAGCATTAGGACCACCTTGGAAGCGAGCAACCACATCATACTGCGGTGTCAACACATCAACCACTTTTCCTTTTCCTTCATCGCCCCACTGCAAACCGAGTAGGACATCAACTTTTCCTTGATTCATTCTTTTTCGTATTTTGGTTTTTTGCTTTTTTCTGCTGACTTTTGGTTCTTGTTATCTTCGCCTGACAAGTACTGCATATTCCATAGATATAAAGAGAGTAACCGTCTTTTCGGAAACGTTTCAAATGCATATTACTGATACTCTCAGATATCTGTGGTGACTTAATCTCAGTCACTTTCCCACATACAGTACAAATCTGATGGCTATGACTATTATTGTCATAACATGCCTCATATTTTGTTTGTCCTTGAAAACGATGACGGATTACCAACCGTAACTCCATAAAGAGTTTCAACGTGTTATAGAGCGTTGCCCTGCTGACAGGAAACTTATAATTCTTTGAGAGATTCTCGCTAAGTTCCTCAAGGGTAAAATGCCCATTTGTCTCATAAATCGCATCTAATATCGCATATCGTTCAGGAGTTTTCCGGTGATTATTCATCTCCAGATAATTCGTCAGAATTTGTCTGACTGTTGTCCTCACGCTTTCTTTCATAAAATCATTAATACCTAAAACCGCACAAAATTACAACATTTTCTTTAGAATAAGGCATTAATTATTTAAAAAAGTTCTAAATTAAGACTTTTAAGCGCGCTTTTTGCCATTCGCTCATAGACAAGACCTAAATCCGCAAAACGTATGAGACATTGCATGGCTGCTTTTCGCACTATCATTGAAGGACCTTGTAAAGCAACTAATGCCTGGTCTATGAACTCATTGATACCTCTTTCGTTTGGCTCCTGCTTGTTCATAAACAGTCGTGTAAGAATATGAAAGCCACATAATTGATACAATTCTTTGTCAGACGCCATCCACTGATAGGCTTTGTCTGCCGCAAATGGAAGATATTGATAAAGATTAAAAGCCGCTTGCTCCGCTATCTCCTGTGAGGCAGTCTGTTCCATCCATATATCCACGACCTCTGGCAGCATTCTGTCTGCTGGCATGATCATAGTGGCAAGGATCTTACACTCTCTGACATCTTCCTTCCATAGTTCGATAGCAAGACAATAATCTTTTCCTATTTCCTTTGCTTTCTCCTGCAACATGGGGATAGCAGCCCCCCAGTTGAGTTTATAATCAACACCTTTGTCACGCATCGACTGTGCTGTTTTGCCATCCATCAATAGGCGAAACGATTGCTTGATGTCTTTTACTTGTCCTTGTATCGTGTCATTCATACCAATGTACCGTATTCTTTACTATAACGAAGCATCTGTTCCGCATAGCCCTCCGTGTAATCAACCTGGATGTCCTTTATTTCTCCTGCTTCGTTTTTCACGGGCACCAATTTAGGATTGATGAATCCTTTATAGGGAGCAAAGTTAAGACGATGATAGCGCTCAAGAATCTCTTGGTGAATAACAGGGTCAACATTGACGGCATAACGTTCTACCAACTGTCGGGCAGCCTCAAAGTCACCCTCACTCTTAATACGTTGTATCTCTGCCAAAAGTGTAGCAAACAATCGGCGCAACTCTTGATAATCACGAATTCTCACATAGGTTTTCCCGTTTTTATTAATGAGGGAAATTGTATTTCCATTCTCATAACACCAATGCGCTATCAACGCGCGATTTCTCATATGGGCTTCCTCAATATGATTTCCTGGTTGTATACGAATCAATTGTGTCAGCAGTCCATTCATTATATAGGTGTAATATTGTGATTTGTAAGCCTCATCATTGGGGGTTAGTCCGAGTTCCACAAGTTTTTCGTCCGCTATATAATAAAGACCAAAAAGGTCCGCACGGGCTTCCTCAATAGTATTACCATAGGCTTTCAGCGCATCAGGATCTGTATCAGGTAATAACAGTCCGCTTCCGTGACCCAGACACTCATGCAGATCTGTATGGAGTTCATCACAGATGTCCCCATACTGCTCTATAAGTATGAGAGTATCTTTATCAATCACAAATTCCTCTTTAAAGCCATTACCATGTGCTGCCTTATTGTAAGCATCTGTAATATTACTGATCGTAATACTCTTACTGCCATATTCCGCCCTAATCCAATCGGCATTGGGAAGATTAATACCAATCGCAGTGGAAGGATACTCATCACCTCCAAGCATCGCTGCACAAATTACATTTGCAGTTACCCCTTTCACATGCTTTTTCCGGAAACGTGGGTCAACAGGTGAGTGATCCTCAAACCATTGGGCATTCCTACTGATAGTCTGAGTACGCCGAGTCGCCTCAAGATCTTTATACTCAACTATACCTTCCCACGAGCCTTTCAGTCCCAACGGGTCACCATATACCTCAATGAATCCGTTCACAAAATCGATTCTGCCCTCATGTTCACTTACCCATTCTTTACAATAGGCATTAAAACTCTGAAGATTCCCTGTTCGGTAATAATCAACCAAAAGACTGATGATACGTACTTGATGTTCATTTTCCGCAAAGTCCTTGGCTTGTTCTAACCAATATACAATTTTCTCTATTGCTTTTGAGTATTTGCCACCAATATGCCACACATCCTCATAGAGACTGTCACCATCTTTTATCAATGTGGAATTCAGACCAAAAGAAGGCGGCTCTTCTCCTTGAAAATCTTCTTTCTGCTGTTGGTAATATAATTCTGCCTCCTGCTGACTTACATTCTGATAAAAATTACAAGAAGATGTTTTCACTAAATCCTCACCGTCATTCTTGTTCACACGCTTAGGGGCTACTATTGGGTCGAAGATAATCGGGAAGATCTCACGGCATAAGTCATCCAACGACTCCTTTTCTTTCAGGGGAAGCATATCTAAAGGTACTTGCTGTAACATAGCCTTTAAATAATCTGCCGAAAATTCTGGTTGAAATTTATCACTGCCGTAATGATGATATATACCATTCGAGAACCATATTCTTTTCAGGTAAATTTCCAAAGCGTAGAAATCATCTGTATGATGGTCAACTTCTGTCGATGTATATACCGTCTCTAAAATTTTCCGAATAAGGAGATTATATTTACCAAATTGGTCGAAAGTAATGTCACGACCATATAGTGTTGCTTGTGATAGTGCATAAACATAACGCTTCTGACGTAAAGACAACTGCTCAAAACCAGGAAGTTGGTATCTGAGCAGTTGCAGGTCAGCAAAACGTTCATCTGAATAACTAAACATCTTGACTCTTAGTTTTCTGTTTTGTTCGTTTTACTTTCTGAGAGGGATGGTACTTAAAATGTCTCATACGATACTCTCTCGGAGTCATGTTCATAAATTTGTAGAAAGAGGCATAAAACGACTGGCGATTGGCAAAACCAACCATGTCACTAACCTCTTCCATCGTCAGATTCTGATAGCGTTTGTCCACCATGATGGTCATCGCTTCCTCAATTCTGAACTTGTTCACAAACGAAGTGTAGTTCATATGAAACTGAACACTCACTACAGCAGAGATATATCGGGTGTTCGTCCCTAAATCTTCTGCCAACTTTTTTGCAGAATAATCCTTGTCTTTGTATTTCTTCTGCATGACAATAACGTCGAGGATGCGTTCTTTCAGACCATCCATCAACTGAGGATTTACCAACGTCCTATACGTGGCTTCTTTCACTTTTTTCTCAGTGACATTATACTTTGCCATACTTTGAAATAAATAACATAAAGGAAGATTATTTTGTTTATTACTTTGCAAATATAGTAAAAATTTTCTATAATACATCTTTTTTCAACAGTTTTTTTGAAAATATTTATTAATTTTGTTCCCAAAATGACGAAATGGATACAAAAACGATACTAAAGAGATATTTTGGCTACGATTCTTTTCGAGTAAATCAGGAGGAGATTATAAATGCGATTCTTCATCGGCAAGACTGTTTAGTACTTATGCCAACAGGGGGTGGAAAAAGTATTTGTTACCAAATTCCCGCTATTGCCATGGAGGGCACTGCTGTTATTATTTCCCCTTTAATCAGCTTGATGAAAGATCAAGTAGAGAGTTTAGGTGCTAACGGAATTGAGGCAGCGGCACTGAACAGTGGCAACGACTACAATACAGATACGATAATAAGACGTAAATGCTTGGATGGATCATTGAAATTATTATACATCTCACCGGAAAGACTGCTCTTAGAGATACCCTTTTTGTTAAAACAAATGACAATATCATTATTTGCTATTGACGAAGCACATTGCATCAGCCAATGGGGACACGATTTCAGGCCAGAATACACCCAACTTGATGTCCTTCATCAAGAGTTCCCAGAAATTCCTATCATGGCGTTGACCGCCACGGCAGACAAGATAACCAGGCAGGATATCATTAAACAACTAAAACTGAAAGCCCCTCAAATCTTCATATCCAGTTTTGACCGCCCTAATTTAAGCCTCACCGTAAAACGAGGTTATGCTTCTAAGGAGAAAGAAAACTATATATTGAATTTTATAAAAGCACGTTCACTTGAAAGCGGTATCATATATTGTCTCAGTAGGAAAACTACAGAAAAAGTTGCTAAATTCTTAAAAACAAAAGGTATACGGTGTGAGATATATCATGCGGGAATATCCCAGAAAGATAGAGACAGAGCACAACTGAGTTTTCAAAAAGACGACGTTCAGGTAATTTGTGCGACGATTGCTTTCGGTATGGGAATTGATAAAAGTAATGTACGTTGGGTTATTCATTATAACATGCCTAAAAGTATTGAAAGTTATTATCAGGAAATTGGACGTGCCGGTCGTGATGGTGCTCCTGCCGATACAGTCCTTTTCTATTCTCTTGCCGATGTGGTTCAACTCTCCCAGTTTGCCAAAGAAAGTGGTCAATCAGAGATTAATCTTGACAAATTAAAGCAAATGCAAAATTATGCAGAATCTAAAGTTTGTAGACGTAGGATTTTGTTAAATTATTTCGGTGAGCAACGTGGACATGATTGCAATAATTGTGATGTATGTGAACATCCACCTCGTCGATTCGATGGTACTCAATACGTCCAAATGGCACTAAGTGCTGTTAAGCGCACCAATGAAAGTATCCGCATAGCGACAATTGTTGAGATTCTTAAAGGGATTCCGTCTCCGTCTGTCAGACGAAAAGGATATGACAAACTCAAAACTTTCGGAGTTGGGAAGGCACTATCAACATACGATTGGCAGGATTACTTGTTACAAATGCTGCAAATGGGGTTTATTGAGATAGCCTATGACCAAGGAAATGTCGTAAAAATCACAGAAATTGGTAATGATATTTTATATGGTAGGAAGCAGATAGAACTTTGTGTTATTGACCATACGACAAAAGAAACGGTCAAGCCCAAAAGACGTTTGCATCTGCAGATTCCCACTATTACTATTCCTGGTTTGCCAATAACAACAGGCATTGAAGATAAGAAACTCTTTGAGGCTTTACGAGAACTTCGCCGCCAATGCGCTGACGAAGAGGGTTTCCCGCCTTATATCGTTTTCAGTGATAAAGTACTACATGCTCTTGCCACTATCAAGCCTGTCACATTAGAATCTTTTGGATTCATCCAAGGTATAGGGGATCACAAAAGGCAAAAATACGGTAAACGCTTTATCACTTTGATTCAACAGTTTGTCTAAAGACGTAAATCCTGTAACTTGATACTTTGAAGTGAGTGAAGATAACCAGAGCGGAGTTCCATGGCTTTTCCCCATTGCTCAGAAAACAATTGAGAAATGCTCAAATCCACTTTCCATTGTCCATACGACTCTAAACGGTCTATCATTGACCCTAATGTCATATGGTTGATATCCTCTGCTGGCAAGAAATGGGAGGTTTCTCCTTTTTCATCACTTGTCAGTTCAACTATCAAACCTGCATTCAACAGGTTCCTTAATAAATCATTGACTATACGAATAGGTATCCCAGTCTCATAACGCAGAGCGGAGGCAGAATAGGGTTTTCTGCCATCAGCAAATCTACGACAAATACAACTCATTAGCAATGCACACATCATCGTTCGATAGCGATAACTGACCTCCCCGGTATTTGCATCATAGTCATAATAGTCTAAATACTGATTGGCATAGCAAAGTTCTGCACCAAAAAGGCAGATAGTCCATGATATCTGCAACCAAAGCATGAATAAAGGCAGTGCGGCAAAAGAGCCATAAATCGCATTATAACCTGATAGGAATATCTGAGAATGAATGTAGAATATCTGCAATCCTTGCATGGCGATACCAGCCAGAATACTTGGAACAATTACATGTTTCGTCTTCACATGAGTATTGGGCATAAAAGTGTATAGGGCAATAAACATCAAGATCATCAACACATATGGAATCATATCGATGAGAAGACGAATGACAGGTCCCAGCATCAGATAGTTGGGCATGGAATCAGCAATGGTTGCCATGAAGATAGAAATACCAGAGGTCACTACGATGATAATAGGAAAACAGAAAAACATCGCCAAATAGTCTGTAAATGTACGGAAAATACTACGTGGCTTGGTCACCTGCCAAATCTCATTGAAAGCATCCTCCACATTACTAACCAGCATCATGACAGTATAAAGCATGAATAAAAGACCAACACCCAGGAAAATACCGCTTTTTGTATGAATCAGGTAACTGTTCACAAATCCAATAATGACTTCTGCCACCTGAGGTTGGGACTCTAATGCATCGCGAAACCACACCTCAATATACTTATTGTAACCAAAGCCACGAGCAATAGCGAAAACCACTGCTAAAATGGGGACAATCGCCAACAGGGTACTATAAGTCAACGCTGAGGCTTTTACCATCACTCGCTTAGAAATAAAGAAACGGATGGAAATCACTAATTTCTTTAACATCTCCACTAAAAAGAATACTAAAGGAGAAACACCATCTTTAGTTATTCGCCAAATATCAGCCTCAAGAAACTGAATGATCTTCTGTATCATATTTCCAACTGTAAATCATCATTAAAAAGAAAGCACTGTCTCTATAAGCCGGGTTCTGTTTCTTTCCATTGGAAAGACGCCTGTCATTTATCTACTCCGCAAGTCACCCTACGGCTCCAGCATTCTACCCTCCATCGTATTGCTCGGACGGGCAGTCCTCAGACGATGGTTTACGCGAACTTGCAGCCCCCAGATGGAACAGCCCATTGATCACCCAATGGCTGGTGGTCTCTTACACCACCTTCTCACCCTTACCCCACCATAGTGAGGCGGTCTTTCTCTTCTTCCAACACCAATTGTCACCAACTGCTTCCAGTTTCAGAAGTGGGGTGCCCTACGCTGCCCGGACTTTCCTCTCGTGCCCTTCCCTCGTTATCAAAAAAAGGTGGTTGGCGCCAGCGACAAGCCAAGACACTGCTTTCTGAATGCAAAGATAGTTCAAATCAATGGAAATTGCAAACTTTTTTGTAATTTTGCAATATGAAATCATATAATATTTACATTTTCGACCTTGATGGTACCCTTCTTGATACACTTCAAGACTTGACTTCTTCTGTCAATTTTGCTCTTCATAAATATCATCTACCAGAACGCACCATAAGCGAGATTCGTCACTTTGTGGGCAATGGTGTACGACTCCTTATGGAGAGAGCAGTACCTAATGGTAGTCTTCATCCTTTTTTCGATGATATTTTCGCCACTTTCCGTCAATATTATTTAGAGCATTCTCTTGACACCACTAAACCGTATGATGGGGTTCCCGAGATGTTACACGAACTGAAATCAAGGGGATGCCAGTTGGCTGTTGTTAGCAATAAAATGATGACGGCAACCAAAAAACTAACATCACACTTCTTTCCTGAAGTGGATGTGACCATTGGCGAGCACGAAGCATCTGGTATTCGGAAAAAGCCTGCTCCAGACACAGTACATGAGGCTTTACGTCAATTAGATGTTGACCCTTACTCGTCTACTCTTTCCGCTGTCTATATCGGTGATAGCGATGTAGACATACTGACTGCTCAGAATGCAGGTCTGCCATGCATCAGTGTCCTATGGGGGTTCCGTGATCGCCAATTTCTAACTGATCATGGTGCGACTGTCTTTGTAAAGACACCCAAGGATATACTAAAGACTGGGGACGACTGAAAGCTATCGTTTTTTAGTTCCTCGCCTTTCATTTTTTATCATTACCTTTGGTAATGTGAGATTTATTTCGTAATTTTGGATAAAATCGCAAACCTTCTGTAAATAAAGGCAGTTCGGAGGATTGAGAAAAATCGGGGTTACGAATAAGAGAC
>ERZ842401.6749-NODE-6749-length-12114-cov-5.302678_pt1 | contig 12114 bp, 15 predicted proteins | sample MGYA00521270_ERZ842401 | MGnify/ENA primary metagenome ERZ842401 (study PRJEB31892, sample SAMEA3878208) | bioreactor metagenome | biome: Moose rumen | place: Sweden | collected 2011-10 | study: EMG produced TPA metagenomics assembly of the PRJEB12797 data set... | reverse complement strand
CCTATGACCCCCTGCTTGTAAGGCAGGTGCTCTAACCAACTGAGCTAATCGCCCATTCGACAATATTAAGTATACAGTTAAACTTGTTATTTGTCAATAGTATTTGGTTTAATTTTTATGTTTTTTTAAATTTTCTTCTATCCAAAAAGGCAATTTAAAGTCAAGTGTTCTAAAACCTGTACTTGTTTCATGAATAGTTTTTTTCTTTCTTCTTGTTTTTTTATCTTCATTTATTGATTTAATACTTAATTTAATATTCCCATTATCAGTTGTTTCTAATACTTCTGCTTCTATTTCTTCACCTATTTTAGCAAAATCACCAGGATTTTTAACAAACTTACTTGATATTTCTGATATATGTATTAATCCATCAGTATTTTCATCTATCTTCACAAATATTCCATAAGGTTCAATACCTGTTACTATACCTTTCACTTTTTTATTTTCCATAGAAACACCTCTTTTTGATTATATCATAAAATTTTATAAATAAAAAGGTTTACTATTTAAAAAAAATATACTATAATATAACCGGTGATTTGATGAAGGAGACAGAAAACAAAATAATAGATATTATCGATACACTAAGACCATTTTTAATAAATGATGGAGGAAATATTGAATTTGTTAAATATGAAGATGATATCGTATACATAAGAATGATGGGGGCCTGTTCAAATTGTGAAATGCTAGATTTAACTTTGAAGGATGGAATTGAAAATGCTATAAAAGATGAAGTTCCCTCTGTAAAAGAAGTAATAAATTTAATTTAACCATTCAATTTCTGGAAATGGACATATACTTTTTATTAGAGTATATGTTTTTTTTAATAATAATTCATATTCATCTGCTTTTTTTATAAAATCTATTATTTTATTATCATCTATATTATTTTCTATTATTTCTTCATATAAATCAAAGTAAAATGATGGATATAATAAACGAATAAAAAATAAAGATATTTCACTATTTGATAAATTATTATATTTAATATAGTTTTCTATTAATAAATATGGATCTTCATTAATAAATAATTCTTTAATATATTCAGCTGTATCTCTTACACTATAATCAATGACAAAATTAAAAGGATTATATAAATCAAATAAAGTATAATTACTTTTAATTCTGTTATGACATACACCTATACTAGTTTTATCAAAAGATAAATTAGAAAGTAAAGATATACCTAATTCTACTAATCCTGAAAAATAATTAAAACTTTCTTTAATATTAGGATACTTTTTTTCTAATTCGCTTATTTGATATTCAAAATAATCTATTTTGTTAATCCATAAGTGATACCAATTATCTTTTTTTAAAGAATCATAATTTATATTTTTTGTTATATTAGTAAAATTAACTATATCATCAATAGTTATTTTTTTATCTAATCCTTTTACTAACTGCATTAATACATAATAATGATTATTAACAATAGTTGTTAAATTTTTTTGATTATTAGGAATAATTCTATGTGTATATATACCTTTATTATTAAGTATTAAAGAAATGTTATATATATCGTTTAATTTATTTAAATCTTTGTCTACTAACATTAAAACATAGTTATAATTATCATTATCAAATAAATACATATTATTTTTCTGGTGAATAATAGAAGGATTTAAATTATAATAGTAATTTAATACATTTTTCATATAAACACCCAATAAATTATATTTTTATAAAGAAAAAATTATGCTTTTTCTAACATAATTTTTATTTCATTAATCATATTTTTATATTTATTATTTTCTATTTCTAATTCAGATACTTTATTTTGTAATCTTTCAATTATTTCTTTATCATTATTTACTTCATCTTTTAATTGTTCTAATTCAACACTTTTTGAATCATTAGGACTTATAGGAACAACTAAATTACTTTCTTCTTTTGCTTCATCTAAGAAAGCATCTAAATTATTAATATCTTCCTCTTGTTTATTTATTTCATTTAATAAATTAGTTAATTCTGAATCAATACTCTCAATACCATCATCTTTTTTAATAGAGTTAATAATATCTACTTTTAATTTGAATGCTCTCGAATAATCTTTATTAACTTTATCTATTTCATTAATATCTAAATCTTTAAAAGTAACAAATTCATTATTTTTTATTTCTCTAACAATAGTAGGAATAATATTTTTAAGTTCATTCCAATTATTATCACTTATCAAATCTTCTTCATTTTCTACTATTTTATTCATATAAAGTTTTTCATAATCTTCTTCATCTACTTCATTTAAAGTATAAATAATATATTTTATACCTTGATATTCAATATATCTTATTTTTTCTCCATCTAGAACTTGATCATTTGATATTACTTCGATTTTCTTCATATATATCAACTCCTTCTATTCTTATAACAATTATAACATTAAATAAAAAAAAAGAAAATAGAAAATTATATTTTTGTAGGAGCTAAATAAGAAAATATATCAATATTTCTCATAATTCCAAATATGATTAATATAAAAATTAATATATATAAAATTCTATTATCTATCTTTTTGTCTATTTTATTTTCTTTTTCAAATAAATAACAATATATACTATAAAAACCTAATACTAATAAAAAAGGTGATAGTATAAAACATAATGGATTATATCTAAATGCTTGATAAAAATCTAAATGAATTAAAGATTTTATCATTCTAGTCATTCCACATCCCGGGCAATAAAATCCAGTAATTTCATGAAACATACATGGTACTTTAATTATACTTAATATAGTTAAAATTAAAAAGATAATAGCTATAATAAGTATAGCTATTTTTTTATTAGTTATTTGTATTTGCAAGTCTATTTAAATCAGATTGTATTAAACAATAATTAACAATACCAAGTCCTAGTAAAGAAAGCACTAGATATAATACTGAATTGTCTGATACATTTATTCCTTGTTTTTCACAACTATTTTGAACATTTTTACCCATTTTGTATGACCAATAATAAGAATAAATTCCACAAGTTATAATTGTAAATACTAAAGCCATACCACCAGATGCGATTTTTTCATCAGCATTTTGATTAGCTTCATCTGTTAAACAGATAAACCAATATAACCCATAAATTCCACATGTAATTATTGAAAATATAATACAAAGTGCGATATTTCTTTCCTTATACATAACTTACCTCCTAATCTATATTGAATATAACACATATTTTCTTCTATTTCAAGAAAAAAATAAAGATTTTAGTCTTTATTTACATATTTTTTCTTTTCCTTCATCATATATTCAGTAATACTTGTCTCAATTTCATCAAGTGCTCCTTTATCAATATTAGATAAAGTTACTACTTCTTTTATAGTATCAATTATTATTTTACCCCATATTAAACCATTTTCCACTTTTAAATCATTAAACATATCAGGTGTAATTGCTGTAAAGAAGTATCCAAATAATAATCTTTTTGTTCCCAATACAATTCTTTTATTTGTAAGTGCTACTACATAAGTTGTAACTATATCAAATGGATTATTATTTTTTTGACAAGCAAAAATATATATTATTTCTTCTCCTGGATTTAAATGTTTTTCAATTATTTTAGAATGTTTTTTAAGTCTCCAAGCTACTGTCATAGGAAATTTTTTCTTAAAAGCTTTTACTTGTTCATATACATAATTCATAAATATTCCTCCAAACTAGATATATTATATCATGTTTCTTAAATTATTAATCATTTTATTTTAATTAATATTAATATATTTACGAAATTTAGTATACAAATATCTTAATTTTATACTTTAAGATACAAATTTATTAAAGCATAAATCTATGAATTCAATATCTGATATTTTTTGTTCAAGATATTTATTAAAGGCATCTTTATCAACTTCATTTTTAACTATATCTTTATAATTTGGAAAATTATTTTCAACATTCTCTCTTTTTACTTCATATGTTTTACCACTAAAATTATATTTAATATATTCAACATTATCTATTAATGCAAATATTGATACTGAATTATAAACTATACTTTTTTCTAAATAATAATTCTCATTTATATACCAGCCTGTTATATGATAATCAATTGTTATTCCTAAATTATCTGAATCTATTTCAAATACATAACCATATTCAGATAATGGTAATGAAGCAATTAGATTCCCAGTATTACTATTATTACCCACATACTTATTTTTATATTTAATAATATTATCAATTCCTGATTTATCTCTATTAAAAGGGACAACTGGAATAGTATCAGCAGTATATTTCTTTTTTGTATCTATAATAATATATTCATTTTGTGTATTACTGTTTACCCTATACACACTATATAATGGATTATCACATTCATAAACATATTCATTACCGGTTTTTATAGTACAAAATCTAGGTAATTGTTTTAATGAGATAACACTTATATAATCTATAATAAATAATGATATTAAAAACAATATAAAATATGTAGTACAAATTAATAATCTTTTTGAATATTTATAATTCTTAGTTAACTTACTAACACCTATTAGTGATATAATGGCCCCTAAAACAGAATATATACTCCCCCATGAACTTTCTGATGCGAACATAGTCATAGCTGTAAAAGATATAAGGATTCCTAATATTAATAATACTAATCCTAAATTATTTCTAATTAAATTAATTTTCTTAGTAGAATAATCAATAGTATTAATGATATTTTCTTCAAATTTATCTTGATATTCTTCTTTCTTTAATCTTTCTCCACTTAATAATTCGTTAATAGTAATATCTAATTCATCACATAATGGTTTAAATAATGATAAATCAGGCATATTTCTACCATTTTCCCAATTACCAATTGATTTATCTGTAACTCCTAATTTTTCTGCTAATTCTGATTGTGTCATTTTTTTATCTTTACGACATATTGCAATAAATTTTCCTATTTTTTCTTGATTCATAATTTTTCTCCCTTCACACTATAATCATATAACTATTACAGTTAATTTAACAGGAAATAATTCTAGGGTTAATAAATTTAATAAATGTATAATTGAATTTCTACTTATATTTTATCATAGAAAAAGAAAAATTTTATATTATTATCAAACAAAAAAGGAACTTTCGTTCCTAATTTCAAAATTAATTTTGATTAGCTAATTGTCGCTTTAATTCAAGATTTTGTTCTTCTAATTCATTTATTCTACTTTCATATTTTTTTCTAATTTCATTATTATTCTCAATTTATTTTAAATGATTATTCATATTATCTTTTAATTTTTCAATATTTGATTTATTTGTATAAACCGTAATTTTCTCTATATTATCGTTTATAGAAATTATTTTTTTATTATTTGCATTTTTTAAAAATTCTCTTACAAGTTTTGTTGGATTTTCACAATATGCCCATGCCATTATACTGTTATCTGATTCTTTATTAAAATGATCATCTACTTTACAATATTTATTTATAGAATATTCTATTTTTATATTATCGTCATCTGATTCTATATATTCAACTTTATGATTGTTATAAGGGTATATTAATAAATTATCTTTCATATCATATTCTTTAGTTACCGTTTTTAGATATGATTTATCATTTTCAATAACATCAAATGAAAGTGTTCCAATAAAAATCATACCACACCCTATACCAAGAACAATTAAAGAACCAATAAAACTCCAAATAATTTTCTTTTTATCATTCTTCCTATTAAATACAAAATTTAAAATTAATAGAAGAATTATTATTGCTATTACAGAAGATGATAAAATGGTTAAAAGTAAACCAACAAAGAAGAAACCTGTTTTATAAAGTAAAAATGATGCTATAAATGATATAAATAAACATATTAATGCAAAAGCTACAAATAATCCAAACCATAATGTAAAAAATTTAATAACTCCAATAGTAATTTTAAACAAAGCATTTAAAAATCTATATTCACTATGTTTAGAATCTCTAATTATTATTTTGTTCTCATTTTTCTTAAATAATTCTTTATTTTCTTTTTCAACTATTTCTTCATTCTTTTCATTTTTATCAAATAATTCATTATCTGCATCATTATTTCCTTTTTTTATTTTCTCATAATAATCTAAATATCGTATTTGAAATATATGAGTAATAATTATGATAGATATTATTAATAAGGCAACTATTAAAATTGAATTTAAAAGATTAGTAATAAAATAATATATTTTATCTGGTAAAAAGTATACAAAATGACCAAATAGATTTTCTAAAATACTAGATATAATTAATGAGGCAAAAAACAATAATGAAGCTATAATAATTTGTTCAAATATACATCTTACTTTGCTTTTAAAATTCATATTACTTAATAAATTAATTGTATTAGTAATAAATTTTAAAAAATCATCAAAACATTTATTTATCTTTTTCTTACTTTCCTCTTCACCTTTTACTTCTGTAATATCTTTATGTAATAAATCATCTATATTTAAATTAAATTTATCACATAGTGCAATTATTTTATCCATTTCTGGATAAGCAACCGCAGATTCCCATTTAGATATTGCTTGTCTTGATACACCAAGTTCATCAGCAAGTTGTTCTTGTGAAAGATTATTTTTCTTTCTAATTTTTTTCAAATTTTCTGAAAATTGATTATTCATAATTTTCCTCCCTTTCATAAATATTTTACTTTTTTCTACCGGTTGCGCACTACCATCTTTAGGTTGTTTTTTGTAGAAATTTGGTTGCATTTAGAATATTTTACCATAAATTAACATGTTTTTCTATTTAATTGAATGATTGTCATATTAATTAACTAACAAAAAGATAGCCAACAATTGCTATCTATATATGAGTTATTAGATTTTAAGATAAATATAAACGTATCATTCTTTCATTCGTTGTTATAATAACATCTGCCTGCTGATATATTGGAATATCCTAATCTTCCAAGCATTTTATTTATCATTTATAACAATTATATTTTTTATCATTTCTGCAGTCTCTTCGACTCCAAGTTTATCTACATTAATTGCTAAATCATAATTATCAAATGAGTTCCATTCTCTATTAGTAAAGTGATTATAATGTTTAGCTCGTTGTTTATTAATTTTATTGATTTCTTTTTCTGCTTTATCTTTATCTATTCCATAGTACTTAACAGCTCTTTTAACTTTTGACTCCGTATCTGAATATAAGAATATTTTAATAACATGGTTTCTATTCCTTAATACATAATCAGCACATCTACCAACTATTACACATGCTTCTTTTTTGGCAAGTGATTCAATTACTTTAGATTCTGATTCAAATAACTTATCATCATTTGTATAAAACATACTTGATTTCGTACTTTGTTCTTCATTTTGTTCTATATAGTTTTTATTAAACCCATATTCTTTTCCCCAATAATCATACAATATTACATAACCAACATTACAATAGTTATGTTTTTTTCAATCCTATTTACTGATATATTTTCAATAGGAATATTACTATCTTTTAAAGTAATAACCCATTTTTCATATTTTGAATCATTAGCATTTTTTATCCAATCTTTAATACATTCTAATTCTTCTTCCTTTGTAAGTTAAGAAACTTTATATATTTTGCTAATCTATTATCTGTTAATACTTCATATTGCATATCAATATCAGTTTCTTCATATCTTCTTTATATTAATCTTTCTGTTTCTAATTTTGGACTTAGCATACTATCAACTCCTACACATATTATAACATTAATTATTTAAAAAGGATATGTTCACATTTAAAATGTTGTCCACATCCTTATTTTACATAGGTTTTCTCCATATTGCATGGACAAGTTATCAAACTCGAACCAATTAATATTTTTTGAATTTCTCATTTTTCCTTATTTTATCTTACTTTCCGTGGCATTGTTTGTACTTTTTGCCCGAACCACATGGCGTCCATTTAAAACTACCGTGTAATTTTTTCCTTTTAAAGTGGGCTTTATTACTCAAAAAGTTGAATAGTTTACTCATAAATTGTAATAAAGTTATGTCTATTTTTCTAACATTGCAGTTTAAGCGTATCTAAAAACGTATCTAAAATTATCGATTTAAAGTATCGCAATATCTTAATCTTACGAACTCTTTAAATTGCAACTTGTTAATTTTTCAACTCTGCTTTAAAACCATTTTCTTTGTCACCAGAAAATGTAATATTATAAGTTTTACCATATTCTGCATTTATCTTTAGCATATCAGTAGTTGCAATTTCTTCTATATCATCTTTCCCATAAGGTGAGAATGTAAATGAGATTTTAGATATATCTTTATCTTCAAAATAGCCTTTAGGAAATGTTAATGTCATATCTGTTTCTTCTGTTATCACATTTCCTTCTAAATCAGCCATACCACCTTTAGAATAATATTCATTATCTATATACATTGTATAAAATATTTTATATATATCTTTACTTTCACATTTTATTTTAAATGTAACGATTTCATTATTATCGGGTGGAAATAATATAAACATTATAGTTACTACAATACCTATCAATAATATAATCGTACCTAATTTTTTCCTTTTCAAGTCTAACCTCCATATATAATAATTCTTTTAATAATCTTTTTTTATTTTACAAGTTCCTGTATTTTCATTAAAATAAAATTCAATATTTCTTGCACTTGTATCTAAATCACTAGAATCAAAATATTGATTTTCTATTTCTTCTGATAATTCTTTAGAACAATTAACACATTTGTAATAGTTATTACTTTTTATATCAATAATATAGTTTTTATCATTTAAATTACAATTTAATTCAATAGACTTTACTTTATTATCTCTATGAGTATATTGATATATCATTTCAAATGCAAATAAAAAGAAAATTAATACACCAATTACGGTTAGAACTCTAATAATTATTTTAGTGTTTTTTTCAGTACTATCTATTTTTTCTTCTACAACATTCTTAATATCATTACCAATTAAATCATCAACAGAAACATTTAATGCTTTTGATAAAAGTTTTAATTGTTCTGGATTAGGTTGTGTTTCATTTAATTCCCAATTAGATATAGTTTGTCTTGTTACATTAACTTTTTCGCTAAGTTCCTCTTGTGAAAATCCTAATTGCTTTCTTAGTTTCAAAATGTTATTTCCAAGCATAATCTTCCTCCTTTCAAGAACTATTATATATTTGCAAAGGTTTGCATACTACCAAAAGACTTTGGAAATTTGTCAAAGACATTTAACATTTTAACAAATTGCTATTTATCTGTCAGTTCAATTATACCACAAATTTAAGCCAATTTATCATTGACATAGTGTTCGCAATATTACCAAAAAAAGGAACTGATTTCTCAATTCCTAATATCTTAATATGACGAGTTAATTTGAAAGTTAAAATTATAGTTGGTTAGTCCATTTTCTTATTGTATCTTTTACTCCCTGATGAATATCTTTTTTTAATACTTTTTTATATTCTTTTTTTACATTAAACATATTTGGCATATCATCTATTTCTCTCATAACATGATTAACATTTTCTGGAGTATAAATTGTTACTCCATCAATTGAAGATATGTTATCTAATTGTCTATAATCTGCTTGTATATCTGCCATACCAGTAATTGCTAAAACTTTACCTTTATAATCTTTTAAAATGCGAACATATTCTTCATTGCTTAGTGCATTATGTTCTTGCATATATTTTGTGTTAAAGAAACCTCCATTATAGAAGTATCTTGATTTTTTACTTTTAGAAGCCTTGTCAAATAAATCCGTTACTTGTTTTTCTATTCTGTCTTTTGTTAGCACCTTTCTTAAATACCATCCCAATATACCTTTCATATCTTGAACTTGTTCAAAAACTAAATAATTTTGATATAAAAGTGCCTCTTTTAATCCCATACAAGCACCACCTAATAATATAATTCCACGAAGTCCTTCAGTTTTTGTAAGTAATGTAGCAATCATAGATCCTTCGCTATGTCCACATACGACTATCTTTTTTTTATCTACATAATCTAACTTTTTAACATAATGAATTACATTAGCAGCATCTGTTACTAAATCTGATAATCCACTTGTTTTATAATTTCCAGTAGATTCATGAGTTCCTCTTTTATCATATCTTACACATACATATCCCATTTCAACAAACATGTCAGATAAATTTTTATACAAATTTGATTTAAAACCAAAAGAGTTACCATCTCTATCAGTTGTACCAGTTCCCATAATAAGTAAGACAAGTGGCTTTTTCTCGTTTTTATCTTTATATGCAATAGTTGCACCTATGTTTATATCATTTGAGATAATTATTTTTTCTTCATTAATCATTTTTATCACCTGATATTACCTTTTTTTGCCAATTCTTTTGCCCACATTTAGGACATCTCATTTTTCTAGTTCTTCCCATATGTTGAGCCCATAATACACTCTGATATGTAGGAATATATTTATGATGGCAATCAGAACATTCGTAGTATCCAGCAGTTTGTTCTATTTTGACAGCATTAGCCATACCGAATGCAAATATTACTGAACCTATTACAATAAGTAATATTCTAAGCCACATTGCCATTTCTATGTAAGATGCTACAAATATTAAAGTAAAGAAAGTAATTGAAGCAGTAAAACCAATTACAATTTCTAATCTTAACAACTGCTTATCTTTTTCTTCTTTTAATTTTGCCATTCCTAATAAGTTTTCTTCTAGTTTCTTTTCATTATCTTTCATATCTACTATTTCACCACTAAATAGATCATTGATAGAAATATTTAATATTTTACAAAGTTCAGGCATTGTTCCAGCATCTGGTAAACAAATTCCATTTTCCCATTTTGAGATAGCTCTATCTGTTATATTTAATTTTTCTGCTAATTGCATTTGTGTTAAATTTTGTTTTTTTCTACATTCAGCAATAAATTTTCCTATTTTAATTTGATCCATATCTATTTACCTCCTTCGATTTAAGTGTAAGATATTATTATTAAAAAGTACACATACCATTGGTTGAGTGGGGCAGTTTTTATACATTCTTACATTAGTTTTTTACCTTCTTGAAAAGCATTTCCTACTTTATCTCCCACAACATAATATCCATGTCCATAAGGATCATAAGAGATAATTCCTATTTCATTTAGTTTTAAACTTCCATCTTCATTTAAGTATTTTTCTTCTGCTTGAACACCTACTACTTCAACTAATGTTCCATCATCTTCAAATCCAACAACTTTACATTCCATACAAATTGGATATTCCTCAATAATTGGAGCATCTACTTTATCAGATGCTATAGCATGTAATCCTGTTTTTTCAAATTTATCTGGTACATTATTTGCTGATACTATTCCTAAATAATCAGATTCTATCATTAAATCTTTTGTTCCTAAAGCTATTGTACAAGCCATAGTTCTTTTCATATTTTTTACTGTTTTATGTGATTCTGTTAAACATAATTTTAATTGATTCATACTTTGAGCCATTCCCCAAGCTGCATTCATTACATCTACACTTCCATCTTCATTATATGTTCCTATCATTAATACTGGCATAGGAAATATTCCAGGTGCTTTCTTTATTTCTTTTTTCATTTCAAATTCCTCCTATTTTTTAATCTTTAAAATCTGTTTTTATACTTATACTTTTCCATTTTTTTGCTTCTTCGATTCTATTTTCAAATTCAGTTATAGACATATTTACTGCATCACTACCAAGCAATAAATGTTCTGGATAATCTTCTTTTTCAATCGTTTCTACTCTAACTTCTCCAGCTTTCATTGGATCTCCTAGCTGATTATGGTTATCTATCACATTTTCTATTCTCATTTTTCCAACTGTCTCGTTATAATCGTCTATTTTTATTGATGAACCTTTTAATGAAGAATTTGCATTATAAAAATTTGTTCTAAAAGCGCCTGGTTCAACCATCATTACTTTAATCCCTAAATGACTCGCTTCTTTATGCAAACCATCACTAATCAATTCTAGGGCAGATTTAGATGCTGAATAATATGCATTTCCAACTGCAGCTCTAATAGCACCAATTGAAGTAACATTTATAATAGCTCCACTTTTTCTTACTCTCATTTGTGGTAATACTTTATTTATTAATTTTGCAGGTGCATAAAAGTTTGTTTCAAACATTTTTCTAACCTCTTCAAATTCACTTTCTTCAACCGCAGCTCTATATCCATATCCT
>ERZ842401.6748-NODE-6748-length-12115-cov-6.352736_pt1 | contig 12115 bp, 9 predicted proteins | sample MGYA00521270_ERZ842401 | MGnify/ENA primary metagenome ERZ842401 (study PRJEB31892, sample SAMEA3878208) | bioreactor metagenome | biome: Moose rumen | place: Sweden | collected 2011-10 | study: EMG produced TPA metagenomics assembly of the PRJEB12797 data set... | reverse complement strand
CTATCGTTTTTTTTCGAGCATGGATGTCAGACGTTCTCCTGCATCGGCCCAGGGGACATCCAGACTCAGAATCTTCCCATCCACGCGATACCTCGGTATGCGGGCTGTGATGTACGTCTGGCACTGCCACAGGTCCAGATGCCGCCATGTACGCTCCGGACGGAAATCGTATATCGGGAACTTCTTTCCTGCTACTGTCACCTCCGGCTTCGAAAAGCGGACTTTGACGTATATGCTCTCGTTGGCCTCGTTCTTCTCGAAAGACTCCACCTGCCAGTCGCTGTCTTCCGGCAACAGCAGGGAGGCCAATATGTCTTGTACGTTTGCTGCCATGATGCAAAGGTACGAAGATTCTCTCACTTTGAAGCATATTCATATGTTAAGAGCTTTAACTTTTCAAATTGTTAACTCACACTAAATCCTGTAGAACCCAAAATAGAAAGCATCAAATGGGTCCAACGGTATGGAGCTAGGTGTAGATATGACAAGATACTTTTTGAACATCTTAGTATCAAACACCTCCTTTTCCTCCATGATGTATTTACACGTAGCTATCAACTGGCCTATCCCATCCAGCATATTATCATAGAGATTTTTTTCCATACAGTACTTCAATTCCAGGAAAATCATCCATCCTTTGCGATTATCATGGCGATCTGCATAAATGATGCATTCACATTGGGGCACTTTTGTACCATCATCCCTGGTATAAAGAGAGCCATTCTTCTCATTATTGACAACAACGAAGGGATGCGAGTTATCATCCGTTAGAACAAACGATGGGATGATTCCATTCTCTTGCATACCAACAAGTACACCCGAACATGGCGCAGCATCCCTCCCATTCTTACTGACATAATCAGTAAAGTCTGCCACGTAAACCGTCTCTGAATAAACCTCGCTAATCATCGAATTCCAGCAGTTTGTTGAAGTCACTCATCACCTGTCGCATCACTTCGTTGAAATAATTCTTCCTGATGAGTCCTCTCTCATCCTGAATAGTCTTATGAGGTTCATTCTTGTCGTTTCTGAGACACCCGTCTTTAATTGACCATACAGACACATCCTCAGGATTTAGAGCATATTTTGTGCTATCAATCTTTGAGGCAGTTTCCCCGTCTATCTTATCCTTCACTATGTATGCCATCATACAGTTATTCAGCGCATACAACATGTATGGACTATGGGTTGTCAGAACCAACCGATGATTCCTTCCGTGGTTTATCTCCGATATCAAATGATAAAGCAAGTCCATCTGAGTTTGAGGGAACAGATTCTGTTCTGGCTCTTCTACAATAAACTGTGTGTGAGAATACACACGACCTTGAATAAAGCCGCGCAGTCTCTCTATTAATTCCGACTCATTATCATTGGTACTACCCGTCAAATGCGCCAATATATTACGAACACGTTCATTCTCTGCAGGCGAAAATGGCTTGTTTTCTTCATATATACCTGAGGAGAGCCACTTCACTAACACAGCCAAAGGCACTATTGATTGGAATCCGCTTGAAGCCGATGTCAAGGGAATTACACCATCTGCCCCTAATGTCAGGTAGTCAAGATCAAGACCTTGATTATAGTAATAGCCCAATCCAAGGTTTGTAACAGGCATCGGTTTTTCCTTTGTATATTGCCGCTTTGCATCAAACCAGTCATTCACAAAACTCTGTAGGTTGTCGTTTTTGTCAGAGTAATTCTTCAGAGTAGGAACCGCTGACACAAAGTTGCGCTCTGCGGGTATATACACCACTTTCGGATTCACAACCTTGTTAACAGTGTAAAATAGCACCTCCTTTTCATGTAAATGCTCAACATTATATTCGCCCCAAGAGTCTGATAAAGGAATAGCTTCTTGTTCTTTCCAATTATATGCAAATACTACATTGTCACCTTCATACAAAATGACCGACTTATCAGAAAAATACTCTTCCATATGGTGAAATGAGCCCAAGCGTTTTATCATTCCATCTCCTGCTGCTCGATGTGTTGCTTCATTAGCCTTCTCCAGCCATGAGCAGAAACTAATGATTTTGGCAATAGTACTTTTACCACTACCCTGCGGACCGATAAAGGCATTCACTTTATTCAAGCAAATATCCACACTTTTAATAGGACCAACATTCCTGATAACCAGTCTTCTCATATTCTCTTTCCCAAACAATTTGCAAAATTAACTATTCTATATTAAAAAATGGATTCTATTAAGGATTATTTTGCTTTATTAGCAATTACGTTAACCTACTTCTTATTGCTATCTTTTACAAATATACAAATACATATTCTCTTATTTTCATCTGCATTAAAATCGGTTCTACAGATTCGGCACTCGTACAGTTCTGTCCACTTCATTTCAAGATATTTTTTTATATCTTTTTCATCTTCTTCTGATAAAACACCAATAATAGTTCCACCTTCACCCATAGTTTTAGCAACGACTTTTCCCTTGGCAGATGGATCTTTCTCTTCACAGATCAACTGAAGTTCCGAACCTATTTCTAGAGCATTAGGGCAGAATTTTTTCAGCCTAAGTGCATCAAATTGATTTGTTTTCTGCAGAAAACACTCTTTCAAAAACGTACCCATAATTATTAATCTTTTAATTTCTTATAATACTTAAATCTCTGTTCTATTGACATCTCTCTTACTCTGTCAAGCCAATCAACAATGGCTCTTGGTGAATTCTGATGTTCCTCCGTTTGATTTCTTTCAATAGCCAAAGCCATTAAAGAATACTCCCTTTCAAGCGAAGTTGAGAATACGCCCTGATCATCCGTATTGATAGATACAGCAACATCATGACGTGGAAATGGGGTGTTTAAACCATAATTAAAGAACTTCAGAATTGGATGCTCATCATATCTAGAAATCTCTCCAATCTTGAAATTTGAAGAAGGATTGCACTCTATGGCGATATGTCTTTGCTCGATTTTTCCAATAAGATGTTGCTGAATTTTTTCCAGCAAGGAATACCATTCTTCACGATACATAGGCGGAATAGTTAAAGTGTCCCCCAAATATCCACGTCTTGCATATTTAAATGAATGATAGGCATCAAATAGCTCTCTTGCATTTTCATTTCCTAGGGCCACCTCTGCACATACCTGATGATTCATTCCTGCATGAGCCCATTCTAAATCTATGGTTGAAGTCAGCTTCTTTAGATTTTCAGAATCCAATTCCTTACCGATAACAGGCGAATCACCTCTTAACAGCCATGATAGATAATAATCATTAATGTTAGAAGACAATTCGTTATCCTCTTGAGGCTTGAAATATGAATCAATAATGTTTTCTCCTACTTCCTGTTTTACACGGTAGATTTCAGTAAAATACTTCAAAAACATAATCTCTAGCCAACCGCACAGTTGTGTATAGCCAGTCAGCCGAATGCACTTATGATGCAACCATGCCAGATTATCAAGTATCACCTGCCTACTGGCACAGATAGTATTATACCTCCTCTCATAGTATTCCTTTACATTAGTCCCCAAAACCAAAGCATGACCTATTCTATCACCATTTCTCAAATTTAAGAAAATCAGCGCTTCCTCTACCGCGCGAAGCCCATCAGCTATATCCATAAAGTCTTCACCTACATGGTAGGTCACATTCAAATCATAGGGATAGTCATCCAGTTCCTCATCTATTTTTATTTCATGACCTCGCAAGAATCTAAATGCCTGGGCATAAACCTCAGGTCTACAAAAAATCTCCGAATTTGCAGCATCAATTCCCACAACCTTTCCTACCAGATTATTATTCACCTCCCAGTTATCACGATTGCATCTGAATTGATATATAGCATAGGATTGTTTCTTTATCTCCTCTCTCAACTTAAAATGTCGATACAAGTCAGATTCCCTTGGTTCATCCCTTTTTTTGATAAAGTGAAAGATAAAATCATATCGATCCTCGAATTTTTTATCTATTTCCTTACATATATTCTGCAATGACTTTACAATACCCTCTTCAGTATCTTTTGGAACGATTCTTGCTTCTAAGAACCGTTTTTCATTCTTCTGAAGAAAACCTTCTATTGCTGCTTTATATAGTATGTGATCATAGTCGCGCAGCAGATAATCAGTTTTTCTTTCTTCATAACTGGCAAAGTTAGCAAACCCCACCCGCTCATTTAACTGCAGAATCTCATTTCTAAAATAGTTCTTATATAGCAGATAAGCATAAAACAGCGTTGCGATATCTTCAGTATCTTCATTGTTGTCGCCATATATCTTTCTGAATACAGCATACATAAAGGTTCTTTCAGGTGCCAATGCCTTATTCTCTACCAACTCGTTCCCATAATGGCTTACAGGAATGTAGTCTACGATATCCTGATCCTCCAGTATATCATCGAATTTCTGGGCAGCCCGCAGAACCTCAAACTTCAACTTTGTACTATTCTGTGTTCTTCTCCTACTCTCATCAATCATACTCTGAACATCGATAATTGGAACATCCGCAAGCCGCTTGTCAATCTTTTTCTTAATCAATTCTTCTATATCATTCCACAAAACCTCTTGCAACTGACTCAAAGAAATAGTTTCTGGCAAACATCCTACTGCCCCAGCCAGATAGTATCTTATAGCGGCAGCTCTTTTAATCTTTTCATAAAGGTCTTCATCCGGATTGCGATACTTATGTAATGGATGTTCAACTTCGAAGTTGTGCTGCATGATACCAATATGATTCATCATGCACAACCAACTCAGGTCAAAGTTATAAGAAGAACCCTTTAGGTGCATATGCAATTCTGCCATCGGTCGATCAAAAAGGCTATTAAGCTCCTTACAATCATGACCTATAAAAGCATCCCAGTCAAAGCTCTTCCTTTCTTTTCCTAACTGCAAATCCCTTGAAGCCAAAAATGAAGTCGTCAACAAATCCTCCCCAACAAGAGAGGTAATGAGGTGCCATCTCAATAGGTTTTTATACGAACACAAGGGTTCACCATCTTTTACCCTAAGACATTTCAATGAAAAATAGAGCAGTATATTAAAAACAGATGACTTTCTCCTAAACTTCAAAGACATGCATGAATCATCAGACTCCATCCACTTAAACTGTACTAACTGCCCCACCATAGACACTTGGTCAATAGTACTCTCCTTATCCACCTGAAGCAACCTATTAACAATAGTCGATTCTATCATATCAGAATCCATCCTACAGGGATCATCATCCTTTTCTGCGCCATAGCCAGCCTTTTTCAAGACTTCATCACCATCAACCTTTTCAAAAAGAGCTTTGATAACAGTACTGATATTCTCCATTGAAAACTATAAGTTAAAACAATATCTTCATTTTATGGGACAAATATACAAAAATAAAACAATATTCAGTGGAAACAAAATGCTTTTTTAACATATAATCTCATTATTAGTAAAAAGGCAGATGCTTTTCACACCTGCCCTTTATCTTTATCCGTTCAATTTTGGGTGAAACAGAACTCGAGCTTACTCGCTTTGTACCTTTAGGCCAAATACTCGAGCTACGCTCGCTTTGCACCTTTAGGTCAAAGAACCTGTCCGGTGTTCTTACGTTCCTTCTAAGGTGTCTCAATCATTTCTACCCTCGCTTCATCCTGAAAATAATTATTCAAACGATCACAAATAATCTGAGCTTCACTTTGTGATAACTTCGATTCGCATAGCCGGCTAAGCACTTGTCCCTCAGGAGTCAAGCCATAACATTGTATTTCTATCTTTTTCTTCTCTCCTATAGCATTAAGTTTGAAATTAAAGCCGTTACCTTCTATATTACTTTCCTCTGGTAAATCGAAGGTAGATACTAAAGGGTGAAAAGGGTCTCCACTCCTAAAAATAATCCTTAAGGAGAGCAGTTTGGGTAAATCATGCGCCATTCCTTCTAAATTGTTCACGATACAATCAGGGACAAAACAATTATTAAGAAAAAATCTCATTGACCGTCGTATTGTCTCTATTTCCTGTTTGTCTAAATCACGGATAAAGTATAGTACTCGATTGTTTATCCCTTCTGGATGCACCATTCTTTCTGCCAGCAATCGTCCCCATACTTTCTGCAATTCTGCGTCTGAAATATATTTGACCTCGTCAAAAAGCCGTGCATACCATTCTTTGTCCTCTTCCTCAGAATATAAAGACTTACTCATTTGTGAACCATCTGTACAATCAACAGCAGCTTTGATAACATTACATATATTCTTCATTTCCTCAACAGCTTCGGTAGGGAATCGACCATCAGAATTTTTCATGAATTCCTTTGCGAATGCAAGCTGCTTTAAAGGGTCATTGCGGAATATGGCCAATTCAGTTTTAGCTTTGACTTTAGCCTCATGAGCAATAAAATATGGCTCTAAAAAACGTTTGATTCCGTAACATGCTGCAAGATACAACTTCCGTCCTACTGTTCCTGCTGTCCCAATGGCAGCGAGTGCATACATTAATTCATCCATCTTTTCTGTTTTTATTCTTTTATACCATCATCATGTGCCTTCATCACATCCTTCTTTGAATAGATTTTAACGATCTCCTCTTCACTTCAGATATATATTCTCATCCTCATCACATACAACCTTGATATTATCAGCTGGGATGCCGCAAGAAAGAAGAGTTTCTACAAGGGCATCGTGCTGATCCTGTTTTGTCGCATATCTTTCTGTATCACGATGAAAATAATCAGTCCAAAGCGATGGTGATGCTTCTGCCTGTATTTTCTCAATATATGGTAAATCAACCTCTCCAAGAGAATGTCCTATAATTACAACCTGATCAATAGTTCCTTTAAGTCCTTGGAAATACATTTCATGTTCCTTGATGATACTGTCAACAGGTTTGATAAACTGTTTGAATAAATCTCTTGCATGATCAACAGCTTCATCAGTTATCACCCACGCTTCTTTTTCTGGAGGCCATGCGTCATCATATTCCTTCTTCCCATGTCCAAAGATAGGATTACTCTGGTTTCCATGAATATGAAGAATATTAGTCTGAGGAATGTTGTATATTTTTTCTAATGTTTCAGTGTAATTGAATGTCAGGAAAATATCCTTAGGGTTGATATCATAGAAGGGTTTCACCTTATCGAGCGATATCTCTGCGACCCAATCGGAGAAAGCATCAGCTAGACGTTCTCTGATATTCGATGCATTCCAATGCATGATATCCTGTTGCATACGTGCCTCACGTTCCAATTCTTCATCTTTCCCAGCGTTGTCTACGGCATCTTCATAAATCACCTTGCCTGTAATGAGTCCTAAGGCTTTTTCAAACTCACACCACAAATCTTTCACTGTGCAACCATACAGCTCCTCCAGCATTGTGACAAGGTCATCATACTCCTTACTATCATTCATAAAATCCCGAAAATCCCTGTATCGAGATTTTATATCATGAGCTATATCAAAACCGTTACCGATGAAATATAATGTCCTCATATAATCTACTCAGCTAAAACATTATCCCTTCATCATAACGCTAGCCATTCCTCTGCGAGTATATTCTAACAACTTATACCCCATCTTATTCTCCTTATCCCTTCTATCCTCATCAGAATCATAGATAGAATCTCCCGTAAAGATATCCCCTGTATGAGTTATCTTACTCCGAAGATTGTAAATCTTATTGTAGTTCTTAACATCTTCATCATTAGAAGAAACATATTCTTTTAAGAAGTTCTTAACTTTTGCGGTTACTCCCCATATAGGGCGTCCACATTGGGGACAGGTATAAGGTGATGATATAATATGATGACATGAATGGCAATCTTCATCAATAAGGTCTTTATCATTTGTCACCATATCAGATAGAGTTTCCAGAGCTGCCACGCCTGCCATAAACGACAGACTATGTCTATAATACTTCAATGCTATAGAATCAGAAATAAGTCTTGCTGCAGAATAAATCTTCTTTTGCTTTTTATCATCCATTGCAAAATAAGCATCCAAACATTTCACCGTTTCTTCTGAAAATGTTATTTCAGCTTTATCGTTGCGTATATCGTACCTATCCTGTTCTGAGTCAATATATGTCCAATATTGTTTACGAAGTGACATCATATCAGCCTCTGCAATCTCAGAGAAAGAATTTCCCTTCAATTTATGTGTTGGATCTTTGTAATGAAAGAACGGATAGTAAAATACAGGTTCTTCTTTTAAAATATCTTTTTCGCCCTCCTTTAACTCATTTTCAACATAATCATAGCTAAAGACTGGAAACCTTACGCCCCAAGATGATGCATAGAAATCATATATGAAGACCCTGTAAATCGAGAATGCAGTCAAAATAACAGGAATCTCCCTATCTCTATCCCACTGCGCTTTCCCATCACAGTTATCATCAGGCAGGCTATACTCTAAGAAACAAGGGTAGTCCACAGCATATCTACTCACCTCCGGCTTAAAGTCTTTAGTGTAAGGAACTAATTGAAAGACATCCTTATATCTAAATGCTTTCCGCAATGGTGTTTTTGTAAATACAATGATTCTAAATATAGCCATCGTCTTACATCATTAGTTCCACGTTTCCATATTCCCGTTGATTCGCAACTCCAAGAGTCCGTAGTTCCCTATTTCCGTAATTCCTGAAGTTTCAGTATTCCTTCCACCTCATGCGGCACACGCTCGACCTCTGGTCGCTCATTCGAGCTTGCGAGTCTTGAGAACGGGCCCTCTTTACACTCAAAAAACACGGAACCGGATTCTAGACTTTCTAGATTATGCCATATTCCATTGGGGGATGTCTACTCCAAGGGAATCAGAGAACCCTCTCCTGCTCCTTCAAAAATCCACAGTTTCATCTGTCTTGACACTCTTGCAAAGCACCGTGAAGTGGGCTGGATCTTTTGTTTTGAGAGCCTTCATTATCATCTTGGCCGTTTTCTCAATCTCTGGAACATCAATCACCTTCAATCCACGCTCTGCCCATGCCAAGTGCGAATACTCATTGATAACCCTATGAACCTCAGAAAGCTCATAGCCTTCAAACATCATATCCAAATGGTCTTTGGTGGGGTCTTCAGAATCAGGGAATCTGTAGAACAAGTAGCACTCCAAGAACTTGCGCATGTTGTTGGCCACATTGTAATACTGCGTATAATTGTGCTTATACATCTCTCTTCTATCCCCACTGAAAGGTTTTGCAATGTCATACACTTGTTTGAACAAGAAGTTATATTCTGTCACGTATTCCTTCAAGTAGTCTGGCATCATTTTAATTTCGCAAGCGTAGTCATCATCACCCTTACGCAGTTTCTCTACCACAAAGTGCTGTACTTTCTTGTCATTCGGATTTCCTGGCAGTTTAAGTCTTTTCAGGAACTTCAGAAATTCCAAGTTGTGCGTACTGATGAACAACTGGCCATACTTTTTCGGTTTGGCTATCACGCTATCTATCAGACTGTACATAAAGAAGACGTGGCTACTGTCCAAACTACTTATGGGGTCATCTATAAATATCACCAGCCTTCCTGCATCAGGACCATTCAACTCATCTGCCATTTGTGCGATGAAGTAGCAGAAACCAATCAGGCTTCTCTCTCCTTCACTCAAATTTTTGGCATAGTCCGTTCCGCGTTTCACCACAAACTTGGTATGTGGTATCACTTCGCCGGTATCTTCATCAATTTCGTCCACTTGTTCGGGTTCCAGACTAAGACTGCCTGCACCAAAATGTTTGACCAATAGTTCAGATACCTTACGGGCAGCTTTCCCCTCGTCCTTCTTTTCAAGTTCTTTCTGCTTGCGTTCTTTCTGTAATTCGCTTATCTGAGAACCGAGTTGTTTCACGGCTTCTTCCATAGCCTTTACTTGATCCTCCTCGTTCACCCAACGCTCCATCACTTCCGCATAGTTGATATCTACACAGAATCCATGCACGTAGTTCAACCTTAGCTTCTTTCGTGCTGTCTTCTTGGCTTCGTCCTGTTGAACACCGTAAGCATTATTCTTCTCAATCAGTTCATTAATCTTCTTAAGGATTGGAGTCAATGACATTCCCGTAGTTTCTGTCTCAGACACCTCATCAGCATCTTCCGTCTCTTGCGATTCCGCAACCTCTACCGGCTTGAAGATATTGGCAAGTCTTTCATCCAAAAGGGCAATCAATCCATCTACTTCCTTCTTATACCACTCTACGTAGGCATCCCATTCCTCCTTTACCTTGTTGTATTCGCCTTGTAGTGTGGCATAAATGTTATCTTTCTTGAAGTTTCTGTCTTCCAGGAACGTATCCAGAGCCTGCCTTGCTGCTTCCATTTTGGTTCTTTGTTCCTGCAAGGCTTTTTTCAGTTCCTCGCTCTCCTTGCTGAAGTGAGCATCCAATTCATCCCAACGTTCTTTGGTCAGCGTACCGCCGCAGAAAGCGCAGGTCGTCCGCTCCTTATTCAGTTCGCGACCGTCATCCACCCACTTTTGCAACAGTTCATTTTCTACCAATTCTTGCAGAGTCTTGTTCAGGGTTATCTTCTTTGTCACCAAACCCTTCACCATCGTCATGAAACCAGTCAGATGTGTTTCCCCTTCAGGAAGGCGCTCTAAGCTGCTCTTCTCCTTCTCGTCGATGGTCAGTTCCAGTTCCTTCCTTTTTTCCTCAGTCAGAACAAACGAGCCATCCAATGTATATCTTACCTGTGGCTTCTCGTGTGGGAAACCATGCTCGTCAACTGTTTCTGTTCCTACTATTATTATTTCATCGATATCCTTTTGGATGTTGTTCACATTATAGGTTTCACCAAGCTTCACGAAATAGTTTTTCTTCTTTATGTCGCCGTTTGCCTTCGTCCTCAACTGATTATCCACTGCCGACCAGACAGCATCGTGAGCCTGCTTCTTGCGGTTGTATTCTCCGGACTTCCAGTCATAGGTATATAACAGTCCAGACTTCTTCTCTACTGACCCCAGTTTCGCATCTATCTCATCAATCGCCTCCTGAGCTTTCTTGTTCCCTTCTCCGAGCAAGGTGAACGATCTGATTTCACCAGCATCTTCGTCTTTAAGCCAACCCAAGTTGCGACCGACAAAGTCAGCATTATACACCCTTACCAGATAGGGGCAGCCGCTCATATTACTTTCTTTTACCTCAGTAACAGTACTATCATCTGTGTGCAGGGTGAAATGACCATCAAGGTAGTCCTTGTGCAACTGTCCGAGCGAGATGCCATCAAAGATTCTCGACAATGTAGTTTTACCAGAGTAGTTCCTTCCATATATGATATTCACAAGGTCAAAATCCTTCATTTTGCCCGGATTCCAAGTAAAATCCTTATACAGTCCAAACTTTTTGATGTCGATTTTAGTAAACATTCATAACTCCTTTCTGCTATTAGTCTTGGTATCATCCATCTTACCTCAGCCTTCTATTCTCCTCCTTCATACTTCAGCCTTCCGAATCGAGTTTCTTACATCTAGAAACGAGTATTCGCACCAGTTCTTCCCCATTAGCAAAGATGGATTCGTACTGTTTATCATCAAGATACTTATTCCTATGCAGTAGTTCAATCCAGTATAGACTTTCTCTCGCCTCCTTTAAGGCTATATAGCTTTTACTCTTATAGTCCGCTTTACTTATTGCACTTGTCGCTTCAGAATTATTCGCTCCAATGCTTGTTCCGGCTCTTAGAAGCTGATTGCATATGTTAGCTACTGCTTGAAGATATACGGGAATTGATTTTACTGTTATCTTTTTGTTTCTTCCATCAACCTTCAGCCATCGCACTTCAGGCTCTGCGTTTGCTGCTTGCTTAAGCAGGAAATCGTTGAGCCTTACCACTCTGTCAGCAAAAGCGTCACACTTCGCTTGTACCAAGTCACCAAATTCACTCATAACAACTTCTCTTCAAATCCAACTTCAGCCCTCAGCCTTCGCACTTCAGCCTTCAAACATCAGCCATCGTCAGTTCCTGATGATTCTCTGGATTGCCTTGGCATTCTCAACTATTGATTATTGCTGACTCCAATTATTCGTGAAACAGGTACCCGTTCCATCATCACGTGATAGATACCAGTTCCCGATGATTCTCTCGCTTGACGAGGCATTCCTTAACTTATTTATTATCTAACTGTTCCTATTCTATCTGAAACGTAAACGTTCTATTATCCGCCAAATCCTCTGAAGTGCCCGTGTTTGCGGGCATT
>ERZ842401.6747-NODE-6747-length-12115-cov-12.731758_pt1 | contig 12115 bp, 12 predicted proteins | sample MGYA00521270_ERZ842401 | MGnify/ENA primary metagenome ERZ842401 (study PRJEB31892, sample SAMEA3878208) | bioreactor metagenome | biome: Moose rumen | place: Sweden | collected 2011-10 | study: EMG produced TPA metagenomics assembly of the PRJEB12797 data set... | reverse complement strand
GTGATGCTGCCCCCCGCGAGGAAGGCGCCCCGGATGAAGCTCTGCCGGTCGCACTCGTTCTCCAGTACGCCCAGATTGATGTGCAGGGCCACCGCGTCGTGCTCCAGCCCGAAGGCGGCGAAGATCGTCTCCAGCTTCTCCGGGTCCTCCAGCACGAAGGTCAGCTCATCCGTGTCGCTCTCATCCAGATAGATGTTGAGCAGCCAGGCGTCCTCGGCGCCGATCACCGGGACGATCCGGTTGCCGTCGAGCACCGCCCAGAAGGACATGACCGGCGCCGCCTCGGAATTGTGGGCGTCCTCCACGTCGTAGATTTCAAAGTAGGGCCGACCGCCGCTCTGGTCGAGAACAGCCCAGACCTCATAATCCCCATTTTCGATGATGATTCTTTCGTTCATAAGCCGGATTTACCCTTTTAAGCGGATTCGCCCTCGTTTTTTCTGATCAGCTGCCCATCCTTGACGCAAAGCCAGTAGCTATTGGCGACGGCTTCCTCAAGCAGGGTTTCGAACTCGAATTTGGACTCGTAGTATTCCGCGTCTTTCAGCGTTGGCTTGGTGACGGGGTTTTTGGGCGCGAAGATCGTGCAGCAATCCTCATAGGGGCGGATGGAGATATCGTAGGTATGGATGCGTTTGGCGGTGGAGATGATGGAAACCTTGTCGCTAGTGGCAAGCGGACGGATGACGGGGGCGCTGGTGACCGCATTGATGACGCCCATCGATTCAAGGGTCTGCGAGGCGACTTGGCCGATGCTTTCTCCCGTAGCGATGGCTAAAGAATGGTTCTTCTGCTTGCATTTGGCGGCGATGCGGAACATCATCCTGCGCATGATGGTGACTCAATTGCTCTCATAGCTATCTTTTTGCGAAGTTCCTCGTCTTTCATAAGGTGCAGCATCTTTTCTGCATACATACGGATTTTTCCCTCTGGGATTATATAACCATTCTCACCATCAGTAATAATATCAGTCAGAGACGCATAAGTATTAAATGCAATCGGAACACAGCCAAATTGTTGAGCTTCGGTTAAGGTTAGTCCCCATGCCTCGCTCTTACTCGTCATCATAAACAAAGAACTTTTTTCATAGAATTCTTTGGGTTCTCTTCGCCCAATAAAGAACACATCTTTAATTTTCTTTTTTTTGGCATAAGATTCAAAGAGTTCTTTATCGCTTCCCTCCCCAACGATTTCAAGCTTCCAATTGTTTGCAATTTCTGATTTTTTCACAAGATTCCAAATTTTTAGTGCTAAAAGAATTCGTTTTGGGTAATTTACAAGCCTACTAACTATCAAAACTGTATTCTCTTTTTGCTCAATTTGGTCTTCCTGCAAAAAATGGTTATATGAAAGCATATTCGGAATGACAGAGAATTTTCTTGTATCAGAAAAACCAAGTATTTTTTGGAACGGCAGAATAAAATTCTTTGACAAAAGGACTATTTTTTCTGAATAATCATACGAAAGCCTGTAGCGTTTTTTGCATAAACGCTTAGCCCTAAATTGAGCATAAGGAAACAGCAGAATTTTTATAATTGTTTTAAGGGTTGCCCTTTTGGTTATTATCTCATTGAATAAAGCATTTATTGAATTACCTGAATATTCCCATCCTGGCTCAAAATGATGGGCAAAGACCAGCTTTGCATTAGGAACAAGTATCTGCATATTTTGTCTCAGCGAGTCAACAAAGCGAAAATATCCTTGACACACAACTATGGCTACATTCTTTTCCTTGATGTATTCTGCCATTTCAGTGGCAGTAGAACACTGTTTTTCGCCCTCAAATGCAGTCGTATGAATTTCATCTAGAATTGAATAAATAGAAAAATTTTCATAATGCCTGAAATTTTCTTTCAAGCCATTCGCAACAGACAAAGTGATTCTTTCTGTTCCACCAACAAAGGGATTTACATATTTTTCTGTAATGAAACATACACGAATAGTTTCTTCTTTTTTTTGTTTAATTTGTTTTTCCGCACTTTGCAGGGCTAAAAGAAACTTTTCAGACACCTTTCCCTGAATCGTTTGTGGTGGCAAATCAAGGGCAGAAAAATCAGAATTTGATAAGTAACGAGGTTGAACACCGTAATCAGAAAACAATGTATCAAAGCGGGTGTTCATGCCTACACACGAGCCAGACAACGGAACGACTGCAAATTTCTTTTGAAAGAACAAGCTAAAAACCGAGCAATGAAACGAATTGGTAACAACATACTCCGCATTATCAACGAGCCACAGCCATTCAGGAATCGTGGCATAATACTTTTTTCGCTTGTCAAACGCACCGTTACCAGTAACATAAATTACTTCAAGATTCCTTTGCGAAGCAAAATCATAAACAGTTTGAATGTCAAAATCATACTCGTTCATATCTTTATTGAGCATATAAAGCAAAATAAAAGGCTTGTTTACTTTTCTGATTGGATTTTCTTGATACAAACTGCGGTAAGTATTTGCTTTTAAAAGAAAGGTTGGGTCGCAGACACATTCTGCATCAAAGCGTCCGCAATCGTTGCACAAATCAATACCCTTCTCTTCTCTAACAGAAACATATTTAAAACCAGCGAGCAACGGCTTTATCTCATCAATATATTCCTGCGACAAAGATGTCATTACCCAACTAGCCGCATAAGAAAACTTACTTGCATTACCAAAATCAAGGAACATCGCATGAAGGCAATTTCTAACCTCATCTAAAGAGTGTCCTGAAAAATTCCAAATCTGGTCGCTACCTGCAATGTACACATCTGCTAAAGGCGGATTACTACATAATTCAGAATATGAAGCATAATCAATTTCAGACTGAACAATGTATTTTTCCCTAAAATCATCAAAATGACGATTATTCTTTTTCTGTTCTATAAGCAACGCTCTTTTTTTCCTTCTGTATGCTATTGCCCGCACAAACTTACGTGGGTCAAAGAGTTTTAATATACGAGAAAAAAAAGATCGTTTGTTCAAATTTATTACATCTGAACTTTTTTTATACCGAATCAAAAACGCATCATGCCCCAAATCACGCAAATATTTTTGTAGGGCGTAACCCTGGAGAAGCTGACCATAATTGTCCTGTGCCCACCAGAAAGTAAGGATGCCGATTTTCATTTTGTTCCTTCTCCAACAACATTCAATTTTCTGTAATAATTCATAACCTGCGCGTTCTTACCTGAAACATAAGGAAAAAAGCCATTCAAGAGAATGGACTGGAGAGTTTCAAAGCTATGCGTAAAATGATGCAGGTTGTCTGAACCGATTTCGCTCATCTATTTTATATTCCCTTTTCTTTGATATTAACAAGGCTTTCCTCTTGCAGGGTGATTTGCATTCTTTGGTCGTGCCCTCTGAACAGCTTCTCGTAGACCATGAATTAATTCTTCCGCCTCGTCAGGATTCATAAAAACTTGATAGCCAGGAGTTGTAACAGGGTCATCATCTGCGTGTATCATACTCAATTCAACACCGCCGTTGTTTTCGCAAACAAAAACTCGGTATCCAGGAGCAGTTTTTGTAACATTATCCAAATCTCCATTATCTGGTAAAAGTTTACCATACATACAACTTCCCATAAATCACCTCTCAAATCATTCAATAATTGAATATCTTACTATAACACAGTTATGGGGTTATGACTAGGAGTTTCAAGCTTTTTACACCCCCAAATCCATCATCACCTGTCGAGTAAACTCTTTTCTGCCTTTCAAATTAAGGAAGAAACTTCCGTTGAACAGCTCCGGCTTAGAAAACCTGTCATCAAACATATAATCAAGGAATTTTACGCCTTTTACATTTGCCTTGCTCACAAAGTCAGTAATCATCTTCTGCCTGAACTCAGGTGTGAACTCCTTTGCAAGATATGATGACATGGGTATTGTGATAATGACGGGCTTTAGATTTCTGTAAAGGCAGTAATCTATCATTTCTGAGAGCATTTTTGCACCTGATTCATAATACTGTGTAAACTTTTCGCCCCAAAAATCTTCATATTTCTTAACAGCAAACTCTTTCATCCAGCCTTTTATCCAACGCTTTGCATCATATTCAAGTTCAGCGGCTTGCATGGTCTGGTCTGCAATTTGCAATCTGTTATCTGGTGCTACATCGTGCAGAATATAGTAGGCAAGTTTTGGGGTAAAAACCACTGGAAAGCGCATTTTTAGCTTTATTTTTCTGGAATTAGGCAGTTTGTTTGTCTGTGCATAATCCAATATCTTTGCAAACTTCATGTAATAACTGTCAGACCAGTAATCAGGTCGAGTTTCAAGAAAGTTAGAGATTGAAGAAAAAGGCATTATCGGGATAAGCACATAGCCGCCTTCTTTTATATAACTGTGGTAATATTTTAGAATCTCAAAATCCATTGGGAATCCCTGTGAACCAGTCGCCCAGTTCTGTCCTCTGTTGTTCTCGTAGAAAAAACCGAACAAGGCAGGATTGCTCCCAAGATTAACAACCTCAAAATTTCTTCCAAGATTATCGCGATAGCCAGCGTTGCTTATAAAATTTTTCTCGAACAAAAACTGATTTTTCCAGTGGTTTGTTTTTAAGTACATTTTATTTGCTATTAGCAAACAGCCACCCATAAAGCCCAGTAGTGCAAATGCAATATACATTATAAGGCTCGCTGTCCAACAAAAAGGAATAAGAGCCAATGCACAACAAATATATAACGCAGATAGAATTTTTAGTTTCTTTTTCATCTTAGTACCCCGGACAATTTACAGATTCTGGATGATATTTATAATCGATATTCAGAGCAAAAATACGCTGAATATCTTCTTCTGACAAAGAAAAGTCAAACACTTCAATATTTTCTTTTATGTGAGCAGGATTATTTGAGCTGAAAATAGGAACTACACCCTGCTGTACATGCCACCTCATAATAATTTGGGTAATGCTCTTTCCGTATTTCTGAGCTAGCTGCTGCAAAACAGGATTCTCGCGCACAAAAGAAAGCATCGCACAGTTTGCAGTGTAGGCTTCAATCTGGATTTTGCGGACATTGCACATCTCTCTAAATCCGCTTATCGTTCTAAAAGGGTGATATTCCACCTGCACAACCTGCGGCATAACCTCAACTCCAGCCTGTTCAAGCTCCAGCAAATGACGCTCACGAACATTTGCCATTCCGATTGCTTTAACTTTGCCCGACTTATAAATCTTACAAAGCTGCTTCCAGTTTTCAATGTAATAATCTGGCAGCGGCCAATGGAGCATCCAAAGGTCTACATAGTCGAGGTTCATGTTTTTTAGGGAAATATCTATTTCTTTTTCCATATCTTTCAGACGCTGCTGACCGTTTCCGACCTTAGTTGTTATAAATAAATCTTCACGCTTTACAATCTTGTTTTTTAAAAGGTCAGAAAAGATTTTTCCCAGCAGCGGCTCATTGTTATAATCACGTCCGGTATCTATTCCTGTAATGCCATTCTGCACGGCATACACCAAGCCGTCAGTCATCTGTTTGAACAGTGTTTTATCAGAAACACGGCTTCCAAATCTGGAAAAACATTGTCTGTCGCATATTGAGGTGCCAAGCATAATAGCCGGCATTTCAATTCCATTATTAAGCGTTCTTTTTTGCATGAAGTTTTCCTTTTATAAAAGTAATTAATTTTTTCTGATTGTTTTTGTCAAGACCAAGAACAAAAACAACGGCAGCGTTTATCAATACCGAAAGTCCATAATAAAGAACAAACACAAAGAAGTTGCCTTCTATGTATTTTGAAATAAAGTAATCAATGACAAAAACTACAGAACCAACAAGAATACAGCGGACATAAACCACAACAAAGTATTGTCGTATGCTGAATTCTTTCATCTCGAACTTAAAAATAATAGTTTCAAGCAAGTTCGCGATTATACCCCAAGTAAATAATGAAAGGAAGGCACATACAGCGGGAAAACTATGTTTAAATAAAACATAAGTAACAGGAAGCGGGAAAAGTCCAACTAGTCCAGCAATTAAATTGAGTCTTTTTATATGACCTGTTGCATGAGTTCCGTTTATTACAGGTCGGGCAATAACCCTAATCATTAACATTGTGAGGATTATCCGTGCAAAAACATTTGTCTGTTCCGGCACCTCTTTGAGCCACAGTTGCAGTACATAATCGATTTTGTAAAGAACGGGAATCAAAAAGACTGCAAGCAAAAAGAAGCCGTATTTTGAGGCATCTTTTATCAGGTCAATCATTTCGTCATACTTCTGAAGTGCAAAACTTTTTACAATTTGAGGATTTACCGCAGTCATAAAATTGTTTGTAAGCTGAGAGAAAGCCCCTTCCAGCTGATAAGTGATTGCCCTTGCTGCATTTACAACAGGACCAAAGAACATGTTTAATAAAATATTAATTCCTTGTCCTTGTGATAAAGTACACAATGAACCAATCACATCCCAGCCTGAAAAAGAGAATATTTCTTTGTATCGGGTTTTATCTTTACAGAAAAGAAATTTTGATTCTTTAAAATGTTTTCTGCAATACAGCCTGTATGTTCCTAAAATCATCAGCTGAATAAGAAACAAAACAGCACTGTAAAGAATCAGATTGTCTATAGTTTTGTTCAGACGCAATAGGAAGGTCATTCCAAGTTTGAGCAATACTTCCACAATGCTTACATACGCATAGATATTCATATTTTCATGTGCGATTATATCAGCAGAAAACGGAACTTGCGTTAATTGCAGCATCAATGTTAAAACAGAAAACTGATATACAATATTTACTGCTAATCTTCGACTTGAATCAAAAACAAGCTTATTATTCACGAACAAAAGACCTATTGTTTCAGTCAATAACAAAATCATTGCTGCCAGTATTAAATGAGAAATGAATGCTGTATTGAAAGTTTCTCTTAACCGTTTTTCATCTCCTGTTCCAATGTCATATGTAATGAATCTTGAAGTTCCAGAACTTAAAGAGCCATTCAGAAAAGAGAACATTGAAACAACGCCACCGACTACATTATAAAGTCCGTAATCGGCAGCACCTAAAACTTTGAGCACGATTCGGGAGGTGTACAAGGCAACTCCCATAATCAGTACCATGCGGAAATACAACATAAGTGTATTTATTGCAATTCTCTTTTTTTCTACCATACCTTTAATCACATTTTATAGAGAACGTCCGTATCGACAACTTTTGCTGGATTTCCCGACACCATTGTATATGGCGGAACATTCTCAGTTACAAAGGAGTTTTCTCCAACAATCGCACCTTCCCCTATTGTAACTCCTGGCATAATCGTAACATTTGAGCAAATCCAAGCCTTATCTTCGATTACGACAGGTCTTGAATCTTTATAGAACGGTCTGTTTATAAAATGGCCGCCGTTATTATCGCGAATACATACATTTCGCCCCATTCCTACATAATTTCCAATTTTTATGCTATTGGCACAAATAATCTCGTTGTTTATATTTGACCAGCAGTAGCCCATTTCAAGATGTCCGCCGTCAAATACTTCAATATCCGCCCCATAGCCAATAGCAGCATTTCCTTTAATATCAAGTTTTCCAGAACCTTCGACTATTAAACGAGTTTCAAGCCTAGAGCCTTTAACCCTTTTTGTTCCGACAATTAGGTCTCCACCGTCAAGATTTACACTCTTTTTATTTGCAAATCTGCAAATCGAATGGCTGAGAGGAATAATCAAATTTTTATCTGAGAAAAAAAACTTTGCAAGACCGTTATATGAAATAAGTCTAAAGTAAGCAAAAACATCAAGCTTATAATGTTTGAATAAACCATAGTACCGCTTTAGGATCTTTTTCACTTTCTGTTTAAATGAAAGTGTTTTATTATGGTACATATTATAAAGTTCTGTAAAATTATATCTGTCTAGATTTTCATAGAACTCATCACGGTTAATCGTTGTCTGCATTATCGGATATGACAATGCCCTGTTTCCTGGTAATACAGTTTCAAAAGGTATTTCTTGTATTTTTAAGGAACCTTTTGAGGCATTCAGATACTCAAATCCCTTCTGTGAATTAACTATGACAACCGATGTTCCCAAGTCATTATCGAATTCCTTTTTAAACTCTTTTGTATATATAGGATTATTCTTCCCTCCCCAAAAATCACCAATTGTTATATCTGCAATACGGGGGAATCCCTTGAACTTGCAATCATAACAAGATGGACGGCAGCTTGTTCTTGTACTCATATAGAAAAACTGAAATGGATTTTCATTATGAGCTTGATAAATATGGCGACCGTCTTTTAATACAAACAACTGAGTAAGTTTTCGCCAGCCAAGTTCTTTGCTTTTAGCTTTTGTTGCAACAACTGGAGAACCATACTTTTTGCCAACATCTTCAATGTACTTCTTAAATACTTTTGGTGAAGGAATACAAAGACAAATCAAATCTACAATGATGAGATTCTCATAGTCTTTGCCTAAATAATTTCGGAGCGCTGCCATCTGGCATGGCATACCGCACACAAGAACTTTTCTGCCTTCTTGCAAGGCAGCTTTTACACTTTTATAGAAACCCGTGGCATTACTTTGATAGTATTTTGAACTTCGGAGTTTTTCTAGTTCGCTCTTACTATCAATTAGCACTTGTTTTGCATTAAACTCTTCATCTGTTATTGCTCCACCTACAAGCCCGCCCTCACGGAAGATTCTGTCAGAAAGAGCAGAGAAAAGTCCTCCTGAAGTGCTGTCAAAACGAACATAAAGATTCTTGTTTATTGCCGCAAAACACTTTGGTATTTCAAAGTTTTCCTGTTTTGCTTTTGGCAAATTTTCTACAGGACAAATTTTATTACAAAGTCCACAGTTTACGCAAAGTTCTTTATTAACAATAGGATACCAAAATCCTTCGTTATCGGTCTGTAAAGAAATAGCATTTTTTGCACAAGTGTCTACACAGGCACAACAGCCCATGCAGTTTTTCTTTTCAGAAATTTCAATCATTAAAGTTTCCTCTGAATGCAATCTGCCATATCACCGACATTCGCACATTCCATTATTTCTTTGGAAGTAAGTTTAATCTTAAAATGATTTTCAATTCCAACAACCAGCTGAATATGGGAAAGAGAATCCCATTCTTCAATATCATCTGCTGTTGTATCTTCTGTTAATACAATTTCATCATTATCAAGAACATCAATAAAAATGCCCTGCATCTGCTTTAAGATTTCTGATTTTTCCATATTTTTCCTCCAAAAACGCTATAAAATATTTGCACCTGCATTTACAGGTATTGTTACCCCATTAAGCTGAGATGACAAATTTATTAAATCCAAAACAACAGACGCAACTTCCTCTGTTGTAAGTATTGTTTTTAATGGATTAGATTCCCTTATTTGCTCTTTTACAAAATCGTTTGTTTCTTCTGTTAATGCAGTTTGCATAAAATCTGGAGCAACTGCGTTGCTTGTAATTCCAAATTTTATATATTCTTTGCTCCAAGATTTTACTAATTGCGCTATATAAGCCTTTGTTGCCGAGTAAACCGAATACCCCATTGGCGGAGTTCCCACTAACGCAGATGTTAGAATAGTTATAATCTTTCCAGATTTTTTCTTTCTAAATGTTTCAATAGATTCTTGCGTGATAGAAATAAGAGGCAAAACATTATTTTGAAAAGCCTCATTAAAATCTTTTACAGGTGTCTTATGAAAATGCCTCCCAAGCGTTATTCCTGAATAAGCATTATTTACAAGAACGTCAAGATTAAAGCCTGCAATTTGGTTTACAAAACTTTCTAAACTTGCAGAGTCAGTAAAATCACAATGAATCGCTACAACATTATTAAACTGAGAACAAATTGTATCCGCATTCTCTTTATGACTTCTGTAGGTAAAATAAACAGTATTGTTATCAGAGGCAGCAAATTCTACAATTGATTTTCCCAGCCCAGAAGAACCACCAGTAATCAGAATATTCATTCAAAGACTCCTATCTGAATATGACCTTTTGCCACAACTTTGTTTTGTTCATTTATGAACTTATAAATAAAAACAACAACATGAACGGATTCGTGAATCTCTTCTGTTTTTAAATTCATCACAAGTTTATCATTCAAATAGACCGGCTTTTTATATTGAATATCCTGCAACTGAAGCATGACATCTGGAGTTGGCAATTCCATACCAATAGCATACGAAATGAACCCATTAAGAATATTCCCATACATTACACGGCTATTAAAACCTTTTCCTTTTGCAAAATCATCATCTGTATGAAGAGGATTCAGATCTCCAGAACACTGCTGAAAACTCTTATAAACCTCTTCTGAAACAACAAAAGAAAGATTTTTCTCAAAATCCTTAAACAAATCAATTTTTGCCATTATTTTTCTCCATAATGAAACATGGTTTAGTTGCATAGCTCTTTACATCAAGAACAAACCTCGCTGTTTTCGACCCCTCAATTTTTGCAAAACCAAGATTTGTATAATGGTCTTTTACCATCTCATTTTTTTGCGTAGGAAGGTATTCGCCAATTATTTTTTTATAGCCTTTTTCCTTTGCCGCAGAAACAAGTATATTAAGCGTGAAATTTTCCATACCTCGCTTTAGAACACGGCAGCTCATAAACCATGTATCAATAAAAAGTGTTTCAGAATCTTGTTTTTCCATGATTACAACGGCAATCAATCCGTTGTCTCCGAATTTGTCTTCAAGAGAAAATGCAAGGCAAATAGAATCAGAATCTTCAGAAAAAGCTTTTATGTCAGCATCAGAGTAGCGGACTGTCCTAAGATTAAACTGATTACTACGCTGTGAGAGCTGCGCCACACGCGGAATATTAAAACTGTTAAAATCTTCAACTTTTGAAACCATATTCAATGACTTTAAATAATCATCTTCGTTTGCAAATGTTTTTGAAAATGCAGCACGCTCTGCCTGTACCTGATACTGCTTCGTTCTGTCTTTATCTGCAACACTATAAGAAGCGGTCTCAAACAGATTCAGAGAATACAAATATTCAAGATAGTACGCTGGATCCTCCGGCAATTCAGGAACCGTTATTCCTGTGATATTTTCACGAATGACATTTCTTTCAAATGGATTATCATCTAAGAAAACCATGGAATCAAATCCTATATTCAGTATTTTTTGAATCATTCGGATATTATCAACTTTGGATTCCCAATTAGCCATAAAAACAGAAATATCATCTAACTTTAGAATTATATCAGGATGTTTTTCAAACGGTTCTTTTGCCTTAGCTTCGTCATTCTTACTGCAAACGCAGATTATAATGCCCCTGTTCTTAAGTTTTTTTACCCACATCTGAAATTCGGTAAATGCTTTTCCAATACCAAGCCCATGCCCCAACTGGATTCCTTCAAGCCCATCGTCTCCGATAACTCCGCCCCAAAGAGTGTTATCCAAGTCAAGAATCAGGCATTTTTTTACTTTTCCTTTCAAAGAAGCAATAATGTCCATTACCCTTGAAGCAACATAAGGGACTGCCTCCAGAGAAAGAATCATTTCTGTACTTGTATAAATTGCAGGGTTAAAGATAAAATTCCGTCCAAGTTTATTTTGTAATCCTGCTAAATCACATATAAATAAATTTGGATACAATTGAGCAAGATTCATTAGCTCAAAATTAAGTTTACGCACTTGATACGAAAAGGATGCCGAAACTTTGTTTGCATAACTTCCAAAAATCGTATCTTCAATTTCTGCATAATTGAAGTAAATGATAGGAACTTTTATTACTTCGCATACAGATTTTACAAATTCAATTCTTTGGTCTGCCAACGTTTCCCAAGAATCAGAAGGTAAAAGACTGTATTTTTCATTAAGTCGGTGCGTTGATTGAAACACTACAACAAACTGCACATCAAAAGTGTTCAAGTCGCTTGACGGGTCAAAAATCTGCTGTTCAATCTGATTGTATTCTGCTTCAAACAAATCAATGTTATAACCACGCTCTACCCCCATTCCCTTTATTGCAGTGGCAAGGAATTGAGTGGCAGTATCACCAAGCAAGGCAACTTTTATTACGGGGAGAGATGAATTATCATTTTTTAGGATTTTCTTTAACTCTTTAAATGTTGTCATTGAAATTCTCCGAATTAGTAATATTTAACATTCAGAGAATACGAATTACGCCACATACGCAAAACCTCCCTGAGTATTTGCGTACT
>ERZ842401.6746-NODE-6746-length-12118-cov-5.607395_pt1 | contig 12118 bp, 16 predicted proteins | sample MGYA00521270_ERZ842401 | MGnify/ENA primary metagenome ERZ842401 (study PRJEB31892, sample SAMEA3878208) | bioreactor metagenome | biome: Moose rumen | place: Sweden | collected 2011-10 | study: EMG produced TPA metagenomics assembly of the PRJEB12797 data set... | reverse complement strand
AGGTTGGCGCAGCCATCAAAATACTAGCCGCCACAAAAGCACCCCCTCCCCTCCGGGGAGGACTCGAAAACTTGCCTACCCCACAATAGTGCGACAGGTGGGGGAAAAAAATCACTCCGACATATAGGCGTGCAGGCGAAACTGTATCACACGAAACAGACCGCTTAATGCTGCTCGGTTCCCCGCCTGACATGGTTCACAGCGTTTCATTGTACAGGACCCGCACACCTATATCTCGGAGCAATGAGGAACATTTCCGAAATATTCATTACATATAAGCCCCGAAGCGCTAAGCTTGGGGTACTTTAATAGTATAGCACATCTTGCAGCAAATTGCAAGTGTTTTGAGAAATTTTTTTAATAAAGCTCAAAAAAAGCAGCGCATTCAACAAACTTGCCCTGCCGCAAAACAGCAGGGCTGGTGAATGCCGGTGACCGGGGTCGAACCGGTACGGTGTCGCCACCACCGGATTTTGAGAAGTGTAGGTCACTTTGCAAATCGTTGCAAAACATTTCAGCTTATGGCATCTTTTTCCCTATTTTCAGGGCTTTTTAAGCCCCTCAAAGTACAAAACTGCGTAAAATCGGGAAAACGAAAAATTCGGAAAAGTGGTAGATTCGGTAGACGAATGGTAGAAAAACCGAAACTAAGGCTGGTAGAGAGTAAAATAGTTGGTAGACAGGCGGTAGAAGCCTTGAATGGCTGATACACACCATAAATAAACGATTTTCGGCGTATATCGCTCTATGATGAGTAATCTGGAGCGCTATACGCTATTTTTATGCCTAAAACTGAATACTGTATGTCGCTCCTCAGAAATGGGGAGCTTTTTTTGTGCCAATTTTTCTCAAAATCTAACGAATGGTTGTTGCTGCCATTTCGCAACCACCTAATTATTGAGTTTAATCAAAATGCTCGACTCAGTTATTATACCATATCCTATCAGATTAGTCAAGCATTTTTTGAACTTTTTGTAAATTTCTACTGATTTCAAGGGGGAATTTTCTATGCCAAATCCTATGCGAATCGTTCCTAACGATCACGGTGTCCTCACTCTGCCGGCTTATGCGATCCTCGACAATATGCTTAATATCCCCGAAAGGGACTACCGCACGTTTGAGGAGATGTGTTCTTTCTTTCCGAAGGACACCCCTGCAACGGTGCGTGATGCTCTTTCGGAGCTTAGAAAAGAGAAATACGTTGTTATCATTCACGGTGACACCTATGCCGTGAACAAGCTCCGCATACCGCAAATGAAGCTGAGATAGGACCTGGGTGATAAAAATGGGCAAGAAGAAACCAAAAAAAAGCAAGACCATAGCTTCTACGGTCTGCCGAATACACAAATCAAAAAACTTTACCCTGCTGAGTAATGCATTTCTGCGTTCGTCTAATCTCAGCCTGGCTTCTGTCGGGCTGTTAGGGCGAGTGATGGGCTTGCCCGAGGAATGGGACTTCTCCGTCAAGGGGCTGACTTCTATCTGCAAAGAGGGAGAAACGGCTATCGAGACCGTCCTGAAAGATTTGCAGGAGTGGGACTATCTCAAAATATCAAAGCTCTACCCGAATGAGACCGAGGACGGCAGGATTCATTATTTCTATGACTTCTACGAAAGCTCGGAGAAAGACAAGACGCTTCCCTTTGCCGTTATAGCCGAAAGCAATATGCCCTTCAACAAGTCAGGGCGATGCCGTGTCAATAAGACCGACAACTTCACCATAGTGAGCAATGCTCTGCTGAGGTCAACCGAGATCAGCCTGAAAGCTCTCGGTCTGCTGCTGCGTGTGCTTTCCTTTCCCGATGATTGGGACTATTCCGTTTCGGGGCTGGTCGCTATCTGCAAAGAGGGCAAGACGGCTATCGACTCTGCTCTTAAAGAGCTTAAAAATGCTCACTATCTCGTAGTTACCAAGCTGTATGCCAATATGACGGCAAGCAAGGGCATTGAGTATGTCTATGACTTTTTTGAAATGCCCATAAGCGAGGAAGAAGCCGAACAGCATACGGAAAAGGTCAAGGCAGAAGCAAAAGCGGCGGTATCGGGTGCGGGACTTTCAACAGAGCTGTTGAAAACCACTGAATTTTCAGCTCCGCAAGAGGGTGAAAAACAAGGGGTAGAAAACCTATGCCTTGATCCTCTACCGCTTGAAGTTCTACCGACAGAAAATCGCCCCCAATATAATACTAAAGAAGAAAATAAAGAAAATAAAATACTGATGTATCAAGAAACTATCAATCAATCGGCTGTTTCAGGCACAAAAGCAGACCATTTTGTTGAAAAAACGGTTGAAAGATTGATGGACGGATATATCACTGACAAAGAAAAGATAAAAGCTGTCATCAAGGAAAATATCGAATATGACAAGTATGTCGATTGGATAGGACTGTTTGGCAGGGACTATATGACCGTCAAGGTGCTTGACCAGATCGTCAACAATATGGTGTGGACGGCTGTATCACGGCGAGGGCGTGTCATTGATGATAAGGTCTATTCTGCTCAGGAAGTCCAGGACTCTCTGCTTAGAGTGAACAGGGCTTGCGTGGAGAGGGGCTATGACGTGATGAAGAAAACTATGGGTATACATAACCCTATGCCCATTGAGTGCTGGCGCTTGCAGGGTTTCACCACCGAGCAGTTCAGAAAGGTCGAGGCCGCAGGGCTGTCAGATGCGCAGCTCTATAAACAGGCAGGAAATGCCGTAACAGTCAACGTTGTGGAGGCTATCGCACGGAATCTTCTCGAATTTGACAAGGAGGTGTGGGGGTGATAAGGTATTTTGATATGTTCGCAGGGATCGGCGGATTCAGGTCGGGTTTCGAGAAAGCAGGCGGATTTGAATGTGTCGGTTTCTGCGAAATTGATAAATACGCTATAAAGTCATACAGAGCTATGTATGATACCGAAGGCGAGGTGTATTACGATGACGCAAGAAAGATCATTCCCGAACAGCTTCCCGATTTCGACCTTATATGCGGAGGCTTCCCTTGTCAGCCGTTCAGTCGTGAAGGAGGGCGTGCCGGTATGTCAGACCCAAGAGGAACTCTTTTCTTTGAGATTGCTCGCATCGCTGCCGTTAAAAGACCTAAGTATCTGCTGCTTGAAAACGTACCCGGACTGCTCGACCATGACAAAGGCAGGACATTTCAAACGATCCTACACACGCTGGAGAAATTGGGGTATGATGTCACATGGAGTGTGCTTAACGGGCTTGACTTCGGGTCGGCACAGCAGCGCAAGCGAGTGTTCATTATCGGATATGACAGAGAAAAATGCAGCGGCAGAACATTACCTGTCTGTGGAGCAGCTCGGAAGCCTGATAGTGAAAACTCAGATATGACCGTTTTCAGCAACGGTGAAAAGGAACTCATCAAAGGTGAAAAAAGCGAGCTTTTCAGCAAATACGGAATCCCGATAAAGGTAAAAACCAATACGGGATATATGCCTGCGCTGCCGGGCGACAGCATAGATTTGTCGTATCCGAACCTCAATTCAAGGAGAGGTCGGGTCGGACACAGTATCGCCCATACGCTGACAACGAGCGCCAATCAGGGCTTTTACTATATGACAAGTGATACTATGCCGGAAAATATCCATACAGTAAAAACGGCGGAAATCGACGGAGTACCGTTCACAGGTCATATCCGCCGGCTGACGCCTCTTGAATACTGGCGGCTGCAGGGATTCACAGATGAGCAGTTCTTCAAAGCTAAGGCTGCCGGAGTTTCGGACAGGCAGTTATACAAACAAGCCGGCAATGCGGTGACAGTCAACGTCATCGAGGCGCTGGCAAAATTTATTAAAGAGATCGAAAAGGAGAATACAGAAAATGAATGAGATAATGACATTTGTAAATGAAGAATTCGGTTCGGTAAGGTCTACCGTTATTAATGGCGAGCCGTGGTTGGTGGGAAAGGACATTGCGGTAATTCTGAAGTACACTAACCCTCAGAAAGCTATAAGAGACCACGTTGACCCCGAAGATAGGACGGTGAACGAAACGTTCACCGTCAACGGAACAATGGCAACGCTCATAAACGAATCAGGCTTCTACAGCCTTGTGCTTGCAAGCAAGCTGCCATCAGCAAAAAAGGTAAAGCGGTGGGTCACTTCCGAGGTTCTGCCCACTATCCGAAAGACCGGCGGTTATGTTGCCAATGAAGATATGTTCGTTGAGACCTATCTTCCCTTCGCCGATGATGCAGTCAAGAACCTTTTTAAGCTGCAGTGTCAGGTCATTGATCAGCTCAACGACCGCATTCGCCGTGACGAGCCAAAGGTCAGGTTTGCTGACCATGTGTCCGATACCGTCAACCTCATCGATATGAACGAGATGGCAAAGCTGTGCGCCGATCACGGTATTCGTATCGGCAGGACAAGACTGTTCGCTTGGCTGCGTTCAAAGGGCATTCTTATGGCGGGGAATCTGCCATATCAGGAATATATCGAGCGTGGGTATTTCAGGGTCAAGGAGTCGGTGTTTGAAATGCACGGCGAGATAAAGACCTATCAGCAGACGCTGGTCACCGGCAAAGGACAGCAGTATATCCTTGCTCGTCTTATGAGGGAGGGTACGCATGCCTAATCACATTACAAACAGGATCAAGCTGATTGGCGAGCCTGCCGAGGTAAAAAGAGTTATGGAGGCTGTTAAGAACGATGAGGTTGGTCTTGGAAGTATTGACTTTGAAAAGATCATACCAATGCCTGCCGATGTTGATGACAGCTATAACTGGTGTATTTCCAATTGGGGAACAAAGTGGAATTCCTATGGGTATGAAAGCATTGAAAACCCGGATGATTCCGACAATATATCTTTTCTTACAGCATGGTCTGCACCCCACCCTGTCCTTGAAAAGCTCACAACAATGTTCCCGACAATCACCTTTGAGCATGAGTGGGCTGATGAGGATATCGGGATGAACTGCGGCAGGCGCACCTATTATGACGGTGAAAGGATAGAAGAATACTATCCGGAGTATGGAAGCAAGGAAGCCTATGAATTTGCAGCCGATGTTATGGACAGACAGCTTGAAGAAGAGTATTCGCTGTATCTCAATGCCTCGGAGACAGGGTATATCAACATCGAATATGATGATGAATATGAGCTTGTCGAACTTTTCGGCAAGCCTGCACTGTTCACCAACGACAGGATAACCGATGCAGATATCCCGAAAGGTATGTACTGCTATCATATGCGGCATGGCGATGAGGGAAACTTTGAGACTATCGAAAAACGTGTTACAGTTAATCATGCAGGCTCGGTGGTGACAAAAGAGCCAATCGACCTCGGAGAACAGGGATATATATCCTTTACTGAAGATACCTCACCCAGTTTTACGGGTGAGACAATGTCCTTGTATGAGTTCAGAGAATATGAGTCGGAACAGAAGGAAGACATGGGTATGGACTTATCATAGGGGTGATGTGATATGGCTGAAAAAAGAATGATTTCTCAAGAAGAAATCGATGAGGCCTGCACCAATCATAATCTATGGGTCGAGGAGAGTAAAGGGGAAAGAGCAGATTTCAACAACTGCGTTTTCAAAGGTCTTTCGTTAAAGGAAATGCAGTTTAACGGTGCAGTTTTTAAGGACTGTGAATTCATCGATACCGACCTTTCAGATGTGGGATTTTGCTTTGCAGAGATGAATAATGTGAGCTTCAATAACTGCAAATGTAGAAGGTTTACTGCTGAAGAAGCCTCATTTGACAATGTTCGCTTTGTAAACTGCGACCTCAAGTATGCTGTATTTACCCATAGCTCTTTGAAAGAAGTCAGTATTAACGATTGCAAAAAGGAGGGAATAATAATGTCTCGCTGCTATGAGCCTGACAGTAAAATTGAGAATATAGAAGCTGAGAAGTTAAGGAGTATGGGAGAAAAAGAAGGTCTGATACTCCAGGGCTGCGGAGGTGCCCCGCAGGAGTGGCTTGACGGAATAAATGATATGCTGACCGAGGCGTGCGTCCTGCAAAACGGCAGCAAATTCGAGAACATTTCCGTTTTTCATCATGAGGGCTGCACCTGCATTCTTTTTCCATTTGAGGGCGTTGACCTTGATGTCGGCAAACTCGCTATGTGGAGATTGCAGACCCATGAGATGTTTGGCGGCACCTGGCTTTCCGACTATGTTCCGAACCGGCTTGGCGGCTTCGTGACTGAGGAACAGGGTCAGGAAAAGATAAAGCCAAAGTGTCCGTTAATTGGGACTGATGGCAATATCTTTGTGCTGATGGGGATAGCTTCAAAAACCCTCAAAAGGAACGGCATGGCTGACGAAGCGAAGGAAATGTGTTCAAGGGTCACAGGTTCGGGCAGTTATGCTGAGGCTCTGGGTGTTATCGGAGAATATGTGGAAATATGCTCCGAAGAGGATATGGAAGAAGATCCTGAAATTGACCTTGAAGGAGGAATGAGCGAACGACAATGCTGTTTATCGGAATGACTCTCGGCATAATAATCGGGCTGCTTATCGGCGGCTTCGGAGTGGCATGGTATGCCGCAAGCAAGGAGATCGAGAGGCTCAACAAGGAGATGAGGCCTAAGTGAGACAAGGGTATGTCGGGCTGAACCTGCTTGATTGGGTGATGAAGGCTGAGTCTGTCCGGGATATGCTAAGGATAATGAAACCCGTGCTTGACCGTGACAGATATAAAATGCTGAAACGTGCAGTAAAGACCCATAATGATGATCGTGGAAAGCGTGACTGCATCATCAGATATGCTGAGCAGATAATGAAAAGAGAATACTAAATAACAGTCGTTTTGCCGAATGGCAAAGCGATATTTTTCTGCCGTTCGGCATGGGCGGCAGAAAGGAAGATATGAGCAATCAGTATTACGGCGGGTGCGATCCGCCCATTCCGTGGATAGGCGGCAAATCCGTGCTTATCCCAATAATCAGACGGATAATGCCCGACTATCCAAAGAAATATGTGGAGGTGTTCGGAGGCGGCGGTGCGCTGACCTTCTCGGGAAAGATAGCACCTATACAGATATATAATGACTTCAATCAGCACCTTGTAAACTTCATGCGAGTGCTGAAAAGTCGAGCAGATGAACTCCTGAACAGGCTGATGGGCGTTTACAATTCTGACGGCACTTTTCGAGAGGATTTCTTAAAAGAATTCTTCCTTAATGCAAGGGATCAGTTTATTATCGCATCAAAGGTGTTCTATCACAATGAGGATATAGAGTACCTTTATGAGCAGGTCAGGAAACAGATAAACTCTGCCGAAAGCCTTGACGATAAGGTATATAAACTGTGGCTGACAAGTGAAATGCTCAAAGAATACGATGACCGAGCCAAAGACCCGAAGCTGTGGGATGCTGTTAACTTCTATATTCTTATGAAATGCAGCTACTCGGCCACAGGAACAAGCTGGGCGATAAAGCCTATTAATTATGAATCTATTATCAGCCTGATCAATGGTGCTTTCAAGATGCTGCAATCTGTCATAATCGAGCATAAGGACTGTATCGATCTGATAAAATTCCACGATGCTCCCGGCACTTTTCTCTACTGCGACCCACCCTACTATATGGCAGAAAGTCTGTATAACGGTGTTCCGCTGTTCGGAGATTCAAAGCATAAGGAGCTGCACGATACCCTGCTGAATTGCGAGAGCAAGGTGCTGCTGTCCTACAATGACTGCCAATTTATAGATGAGTTATACTGCGAGGACAAGTGGTACAAAATGCGTGTGGCAAGACCAAACAGCATGATACTCCACAACACACCCGGGGCGCTGTACAACGAATTTCTTATAGCCAACTATGATATTTTCGAGCTTTACAACTTCGGGCGGCAGACCACATTTTTTGACGATCTTGAACCTATTGACGATGAAGGGAGAATAACACTATGATAAATAACCTTATTTTTGGCAGTCTCATATCAGCCGACGGCAAAAGCACATTCAGCGGTCTTTATGACGAGAACGGCGCCCCCGTGAAGATAGTGCTTGAAAAGGACGGCGACGATGTTTTGCTGGCGGTGTTTGCCGAAGGCGGCGATGACGATTATGATGATGACCAGCCCTGTGACTGCGGCATTTCCGACGAGGAATTTGACAGGGTTTGTCAGGAGCAGGAGGACTGCAATGATTGTCCTCTGCGTGAATGCTGTGAGTGGGAGGAAGATGATGACTGATCTGCTTACTGAAAAGCACTGCGAGCAGCACGAAGAGCCCCAGGACTACGAGGGCAAGCTGCTTATCATCAAGCCCGAAAAGCTGAAAGAACAGTTCAGAAACCCCGTGGTGCAGTATTTCTTTGCCACCAGTGGCTTCGGCTGCAAGCCTGAGCATGGGGATAAAAAAGTATTTGGGCGGTTTCTTGCAGACGGTATGAAGGACCAGCTCTACCGCAGCGATTTTATTGGAATCGCCGACAGGTCACAGCTTCCCAAGTGGGCGGCAAAGCGGCTGGACATACTCGAAGCACCCAAAATGAAAGTGCGTATATTCCAGCTTAAGGACACTGCCGACAATCATTTTATGAGCCACGACTTTACTATGGCTCACGGCGGTGTTAAGGCAGAAAACTATCATCAGGTCTACGGCGGCGAGGTGCTTGCAGACGGACTTGACGGAGTTTTCATGCTTTGCAATACCGACCACCCGCCGGGATATTATGGGCATTCCCTCTCGGTCAGTGATGTGGTTGAGGTCTGCGAGGGCAAGGACAAGGGGTTCTGGTTCGTTGACAGCTTTGGCTTTAAAAAGCTCGATGACTTTGACATCAGCAAGACCAACCACAGCGAGATGATGAAGATACTTGTCCTTGAAAATGACCGTGCGCCCTATGCTGCGGAGATAAGGCATGACGGCATTGAAGCCATGCAGAGCGTTGTCGGCGGCAGCTTTGAATGTGTGTACTTCGAGCCAAAAGGCGATGCGGTCTGCTGGTGCAATGACGAGTTCCTGCTGAACGGATCTGCACCCAACAGAAAGATCGGTGAGACTCTTGTACACGGTACCTGCTTCATCAGCGGCGACGGAACTAACGCATACGGTGAGTATGATGCCCGTTCGCTTCGAGATGATCAGATCGAGCTGTATAGCAGAATGTTTCCGCAGTCCGTTATCTGCACCCGGGATATGCAGATCGAAGAAAAAGAAGATATGTCCGAGAATATCGGGCAGAGCATGACATGAAAGGAAAAGTGATAAAATGAAAGTAAACGCAACTATCGACAGACTTATCGACAAGCCAGACAGCTCGGTAAAGGCCATTGCATCTGCCAGCTTTGACGGATACTACGCTGTTCATGGCATCAAGGTATGTTCAGGCGAAAAAGGGCTGTTTATCTCCATGCCCTCAACTTCCTTCACGAACTCAAGCGGAGAGAAAAAGTATCAGGACACCTTCCACCCGATCACTAAGGGCGCAAGAGATGCACTTGTTACAGCAGTTCTCGATGAGTACAGCTATGCTCTTGAACATTCAAGAAAAGCAGAGATCGAGGTGCAGGATACTCCCGATGAGGAAGAGTCGGAAGGACAGGAGCTTGATGAGCCTGACCCCGACCCAGTTATGTCTATGTAGTATATAAAGCAACAGCGAGAGTCATGCATTCACCGAGATAAATTACTATGAGCTTTTTTCTGGTACAGCCTATCATTCTCATTATAGCAATATCCCGACTCCTCTTTCTTATTATATAAGAGTACACACAAGCTATATTTACAGCCGATATAATGGAAATAAATGCGGCTATCATAATTATGTTATTGTACAGCATAATAGTATCATCATCAGGAAATTGTAATTCTTCAAATATAAGAACATCAGGTGCTATATCTTGTGAAGCTTTAGTTATCTCCTGATACTGTTTACGTGTTATATTCTTGTAGAATATAAATCCTATTCCATAAAGTTTTAGATCATCAGGTACTGTTAAAAAAGGTACAATAGGGCATGCTCCTGCACCTGTATATTCTCCGATGATCTCATATTCCTTGTCAAATAGCTTTATCTTGCCGGCTTCTGTCTTTAAGCTTTCATTAATTTCTTGTGCATCTACAGAGATAATTGCTACATTTGCTCCGCTTTTTTCCTCATCATTCGTAATATATCTTCCTTTTTTTAACTGACCTTCTTCCTCAAAGGCTTTTCTAGTTGTTTCACAAATTTGAAATTGTCCATTCTTTATGGTATACCGCATATACATTGTACCATAGTCCATAATTGGATATTCCGGAATTTCAGTTTCGGCGTAAATAACTTCCATTGCTGACAATGTATCTTCACTAAGACTTAGTGATATTTTTTCCAGATCGCCTTTTGTGAGCGTTTTCTCTTCTGCTATCGTAGGTACAAGAGAATTTAGATCTATTTCGTACTCTGTCTTTTCTGTCTTATAATTATAATAAAGACCATATGAAAAATTTAATGCAAGCGAAGAACATAAAATACACAGTATTATTATCATAAATATCAATCTGTCTGTACGAATAAAAGAAGATAGATTTTTTATAACGTATTTCATGCCAATCCCTCGTTTTTTACTTATAACCGTGTTATCGTCAGTTTAACATTTGTAATTTTGCATTACATCAATAGACTTGTCCACTAACCGCAGGATATAGTAGTGTGGGGCTTGACTCACCTTTGATAAAAGCACCAATCCTTGCATTTTCATAAGGTCGAGGCAAGCCTAGACCTTGTGATATATTGTATATGAAATTGGTTAGTGGACAGGTCTAATGTTAATCATTTTATGGTTGTTTCCTTAAGCACAATTATTTCGCGCTTGCAGACATTTCTCTTGGCGAACTATGATAAGATATCATAAAATGCAACACTTGAAATAGTATGCTAATAGGAAAGTCATCATTTTACTTTAAAGGCTTTGGCCCCCAAGATTCAGCTACACCAGATTCATATGGAGTACTGTTATATATTTCGCCACTAAGCTTGAAGTTATACTGACTACTTGGATATGTACTGTAATTTAAACTTGCATAAGCCGAAGTACCATAACCACCGGTATTAGTAGCAGAGGCTGACGTTACATAAACACCTGTGCCGTCTCTGTATACTTTAGCATAAGACGATACTCGTCTTTGTGTCGTGGTGTTATTAATGGTTTCAGCGTATACTGTATTTAAGATAGAGGATTTCCCGATCCTTAGAAGCAAGGCGTTTCATTTGTTCCGTTATAAACTCATCAGAAGTATCGTGCAGATTCTCATCTGATAACATACTATCATCAAATTCTACCGAATCAATATACATCTCTTCTTTTTTCATAACATTCAATGCAGCGTTTTTTGCTGATATAAACACATAGTAATCCTTTTGCTCTTCACTTAGGTTTCTTATCTTTTTCCAATTTCTTGTAATCCTTAAAAAGGCATCTGACACAGCATCTTCAGCAAGGAATCGATTTCCTAATATCTCGAAAGCCACCGAAACCATACGTCTGTAAAATTTTATGTAGAAAACTTCAAACTCTTTTTCGTCCTTTACGGACATCATTTTTTGTTTTATCCCCACCTGCATCACCTACCGTATCAGGAACGGTCAGCGTTTACGCAGAAGCATTTCCGCAAGAAAAACGCTGGTGCAATCGACGCTTACGAAGAAGCCGACCAGTACATCAAAGAGCATATCAAGGACTATTACATTGACGGCAGAGCGCCCAAGCGAAGCGAGCTTGCAGCACTGTCTAAGGAGCTGAAGGATAAGCGTAAAGCCATTATGCCCGAACACAAGGCATATCTCCGCAAACATGATACGGCATTTCGGTACACCCGACAGGTGCGCCAGTATCTTAACGAGCAGTACATGAAGCGTGAGAGGGAGAAAAGCCGTCAGCGGACACAGGCAAAACGCAGAAATAAAAATGCACTTGAATAAAGAAAGGACGATACTATGAGCAAAATCGGATACATCAGAGTTTCCACTGAACACCAAGAAACCGCCCGTCAGCAGGAGATTATGTGCGACTATCAGGTTGATCGCATCTTCTCCGAGAAGTTGTCAGGAGCAAACGCAGACCGCCCTCAGCTCAGGGCAATGCTTGACTATGTGCGTGAGGGTGATACGCTCTATATCGAGAGTATCAGCCGTTTAGGACGCTCCACAAAGGACTTACTGAACATCATCG
>ERZ842401.6745-NODE-6745-length-12119-cov-11.725298_pt1 | contig 12119 bp, 10 predicted proteins | sample MGYA00521270_ERZ842401 | MGnify/ENA primary metagenome ERZ842401 (study PRJEB31892, sample SAMEA3878208) | bioreactor metagenome | biome: Moose rumen | place: Sweden | collected 2011-10 | study: EMG produced TPA metagenomics assembly of the PRJEB12797 data set... | reverse complement strand
TGCCAAAAGAGATAAAGCAGTAATCATTCCTACGGGAGCCACTGCCGCAAATCGTTTAGGGTTTTCGACGCAAGTACCAATGAACACCATTTTTCTGACTACGGGTTCTGGGCGAAAACTAAAATTGGGAAATCGAACGGTGACCTTAAAACATGGTGCGCCAAAGAATTTCGCATTTCATGGGCGACTGATGCCAGAATTGGTTCAAGCACTACGCAGCATTGGCGAAAACAACATCACTTCGGAGGATGAAGCAAGGATTGGGCAATTATTCTTAGAAACGCCAGAAACTGAGACAATAGAGCACGATTTGTTGTTGGCTCCAGTATGGATGCGACAAATTATAAAGAAAGGAATAAGACGATGAGCAAATGGATTGATTTCTCGCTTGAAGAGCGAAAGGCGATGATACAAGGTATAGTCGAGGCACGGCAAATTGATGAAGCTGCTGCAGAGAAAGACTGGTGGGTAACGGCCGTGTTGTATGCGCTGTTTCACACCAGCGTATCTGAGTATCTGTTGTTCAAAGGTGGTACAAGTCTCAGTAAAGGCTGGATATCATCAACCGATTCAGCGAAGATATAGATTTAGCATTGAGCCGTGACTATTTTCTGAACTTCAAGCAACTCTCTTGTGCAAGCTGCACCAGCAATACGCAAATCCATAATCTTCGAGAGAAAGGACAGGACTTCCTGTTTGGTGAGTTCAAAGACGAGTTAGCTGCCAAACTTGCAGAATTGGGACTTGAAGTAACTGTTCTCACAGACAACGATATTGCCAATGAAAATGGTGAGCCAAGAAAGGTTCCACATGACAAAGATCCTTCTGTGCTTTACATTCAATACCCCTCACTCTACGATAGCCAAGCCGCATACGCAATACCGACGGTTAAAGTAGAGATTAGTGTGTTGTCAATGTCCGAGCCTTACGAAATGAGAAGAATTTCATCACTTATAGAACAAACGTTCAAGGATGAAGATGTAGATTCCGACCTCGTCCAGACAATTCGTACCGTAAGCCCTGCCAGGACTTTCTTGGAAAAGGCATTCCTTTTGTGCGAGGAGTTCCAGAAAGACGAACCGAGAACGCACAGGATGACGCGCCATTTTTACGATTTGGAAAAACTGATGCATACCCCATACGCAGAAACAGCTCTTAATGATTTGGTGCTCTATCATGAGATTGTGGAACATCGTCGCAAGTTCTATCATGTTGGTTATGTGGATTACGACAAGGAGCTACCTGCCAATATTCAGATTGTGCCAAGTGATGAACTGAAGTCTGCTTATGAGGCTGACTACAACGAGATGAAAGAAAGTTTCATTTATAGCCAATCCTTGGATTTTGGAATGTTGATGGAAAGACTTGCGATGCTGCAAGAAAGATTTAGAACAATTTCCAGTCCGAAGGCAGACAAAGAATAACCCTTGTCAACAAAGAAAAACAGGAAAAATATTTATGCCATGCAGTCTTTTGCAGTAAAATTCTATCTATATATATGGGGCTATTCATAATGGCCCCATTTACTATATGGATTTAGACACTTTAATTCGGAGAGCAAAGAAGAAAGATCCAGATGCTCTCGACACAATATACAGAACATACTATCCTCAGATGGTGGGGGTTTGTATGAATATTATAAGGGAGGACAGGGCTACAGTTGATGACCTTGTCCATGATGCGTTTATCCTGGCATTCGTTTCTATTGGCAATCTTAGGGATAACTCAAAAATCAATGAATGGCTAACATCTATTGTAAGGAATGTATCACTGAAGCATATTGAACAACGAGAAAGGGTTCATACCCTACCTATTTCCTCTATCAAAGAAGAGGATGCTGTATTTGTTGATTCTGCGTCTTCACCCGATGAAGACTTGAACTACAAGGAACTGCTGGCACTTATCGATCAACTGCCCGAAGGTTATAGTAAGATTTTGCGACTATCTGTCATCGAAGGCTTCTCTCATAAGGAGATAGCAGAAATGCTTGGTATTAAGCCACATAGTTCTTCCTCGCAATTGGCTCGGGCAAAAATTGTCTTGAAGCATCTCCTTGACAATAAGGCTATTGGCATCATTGCAGTCTTGCTTCTTATTGCCCCTATATGGTATTTCATTTTCAATCACGAAGACAAACGGCAGAACGAAATTGTAAAAGTTGATGAACATGATAGACAATTGAATCCAAACAATGAACACATCCAAGCAGAGCAGATAGATACCATTACAGAGAAGGGCAACAGTGCCATCCTTAGTCCTGTAATCAATATTTCCACTAATCATAAAAAGGAAATCGCACTGACAGACAAGGTGGCAACGCAAGTTGTCTTATCTGATTCTGATTCCATAGCAACTGAGCCTCATTCTGAAATCCATAACGAAGTACTGGTAACGGAAACTGTAGAGGATTCGACTGTATCTGTTAAGAAAGATTCTATTATTGCGCCTGTAATTGTTCCAGAGTTAAATATCACAGAGGAACTTGGCAAACAGAAAAAGAAGTGGCAATTCCTTGCAGCTGGTTCTCTTGGCCCAGCATTGGCTCAAGGTGCATACAAGATTTTAGCCACTAATTCCGGCATTCCAGAGATTGATCCTGCGGCTCCAGAGCCAGACTATGTAGTGCCAGACAATGTTAGTACATGGGAGGATTATGGCAAATACCTAAGATTCGTATCCTCTCCTGATGCATCAGCCGATACGCTTGCGCTTATAGAGATTGCTGACCACAACACAGGTGAGATTGAGCAAAAGGAGCATCACGACAAACCAATTACCATTGGCATATCATTGACAAAATCTCTTGGCAGGAACTGGAGTCTTGAAACTGGCTTACAGTACTCAATCCTTAAATCACAGTTCTACATGGGAGAGAATGGCTACTCAATTGTTGACAAACAAAAGGTTCACTATCTTGGCATACCGCTTCGTGTCTCCTATAACTGGATTGACTACAAGCGTCTGTCGGCTTACACCTCTGCGGGTGTTGCGCTACACATACCTGTATATGGAAAGGTGAGCAGCAACTATCTCGTAAACTGGCAGAGTGCATATTCTGAGAGTCGGCACTTTACCCCGTCTCTGCAATGGCAAACTGGTGTAGGCATAGGATTACAATACAAGCTTGCTCCAAATACCAGCTTATTTGTAGAGCCGACATTCAATTGGTTTATTCCGTCTGGTAGTGACACACACACCATTTGGACAGAGCATCCATTTATGTTCACTTGCCCATTCGGATTGAGAATCACTTGGTAATAGTTTGGCACAGTAATCTTTTCCGTACGTTAAGAAGAGGAAGAATGGTAAAGGGACCCAGTGAGGAAACTTTACCATTCTTTGTTCTTATCACTATTTCCTCATAATATAGAAACAACTTGAACTGAGGAAGTTCCTGAAATAAGGAATTGATGATATAAGGGATGACAGTCTGCGAGGCGTAAGTCCGAATTTGACTTTGTAGTGTGGGTTGATGAGGTACAGGGTTCTGTCTTGAATCTTCAACTTCGTATGGCTTACAAGCCTTTCAAAAGCTTCAATTGTTATTCGGGTTCGTCTTATGGAAAGCAATTCGTTCAGGCAGTCATCGTTTTCTTCTGCCAATCTGATAATGCCTTTATACAAGACTTTGGGCAAAAGATGAACAAAAGGAATATGTGAAAGAATCCTGCTTCTGCATATTTGTTGGTGCCCACCAAAAGGCATCTGCCATGCGGGGAACGACATGAAGATGACACCACCCTCCTCTAGGAAAGAACCAATATGTGACAATAAAACCTCCTTGTCATCTATATGTTCCAGGACATCATGGCATATAATAATGTCGTACTGATGTTCGAGACCTTTGAGTTTGAGGAAGTCTTCGGCTATGAACCTGCCCTTTGTTTGTTTCTCCGCAAAGAATCTTTTAGCTTCTTCTATCCTACCTGATGCAATATCGATACCTGTAACATCACATCCAATCTTTGAGAATGGCAGTAAATTGCCGCCCTCACCACATCCGACCTCCAAGATTCTCATTCCTGGAGCTACCTCATGCCATCGTTTTATGTACGGAATGAAGAAATTTGTACAAGTATCTGCCAACTCTTCAAAGTAGCGTCTTCTGTTATTATGACGTTCCTGCATTTTATTATGTTAATTTGCAATAATGATTGGTTGCCTGTCGTTAATAATGATATGGCAGTAATCCCGATGACTGCATAGTTTAAAATATATTTTGTGCGATGCAGTCTTTGCCCCCGTTGGAGTATCTATATTAGAAAGGGTATAAAATGCATTAAAGGAAATTCATCATGAAACAGCATTCCACAATTAAGACTGCCTGTGCAGTTCTGCTATCGTTAAGTTCATTTGAATTATACGCTCAACATCATTGGGCTATAGCCGTCTTAGAAAATGGGAAAGAGAAGCCCACCATTATGGAGTATCATAGTGTCACAGAGAAGGCTAAGAATGGAATTGAGTATCATCGTATCTTTGACGATGGCTACCGCTTCCGTAATGAAGCCTATAATCCTATTAAACTACAATATGGTTATAGATGGGCCGACAAGCAAATGTACATTTATGACTTTGAGAACAATGAAGAGACGCTCGCCTTTGACTTCAATCTGACTTCTGGCGACCATTTCACGACATTCAATGGCATGGAATGGGAAATAGAGGAGGTTAAGGACACTCTTGTAAACACATCATTCCAGGGAAAAGGGGAATGTGTAACAAAGACGTTGCTGACGGTAAAGACGCTTGATGGCACTTGGCGCGACCAGTGGTTAGAAGATTTTGGCTCCTTTACTAACCATTTCATGATTAGCAGTATGGAGAACGTGGAATGCTCACAAACATTATGGATGGAATATGACATGGGAGAGTATCTCGCAAGGGAGATTACCACTGGTCCAATCTATGCCCATGATTCTGGGTGGATAGATGGAGCCTTCGAAGCATCAGTCATGCCTTTCACGGTTTGCACATACTATGATGACGGTCGATTGATCATTGAGGATGTCCAATGGTGGTATGCGCATCGCGATTACATCTGCTTTTACCGAGACGGGGACGACATCCACAAGGTGTATAGTTGGGAATTGGAGCCACATATCGACTTAGGGAATTCTGCACTCAGGAGGGATGTTATTACATTCAATGGATTGCCTGTGCCATCAAGTGGCAAATACACAATTCATTGGGACGACAAAGAGTACACCACAGGGATAAGGAACATAAATACCTCTTCTCAAACTAAAGATAGAGTGTATGACCTTCAAGGACGAAGATTGTTGTCTCAACCAGCAAAGGGTATTTATATTAAGGATGGAGTGAAAGTGTATGCGAAGTGACATAAAGGCAAGGCTTTGTTGTATTGCATTTCTTGCTTCTGTAGGCTTGCACATTAACGCACAGAGTAGCAATGGCAATTCCGCTACGCTCATAGTAACCGAAATTTGTGTTGCAAACATTGACCAAACCATTGATTATTCAAACAATTATGGCGGTTGGATTGAATTGTACAATCCAACCGCATCAGGTATTTCATTGGACAATTGGTATATCAGCGATGATGCAGGAACATTGCAGAAACATAGGTTGACGGGATATGGAGTGCTAAGTCCAAGCAGCTATAAATGTGTGTTCTTTGACCATAACTCAATGGATGGAGAATATGGCTCTGATGCTTCAAAGCAAGTGAGATTCAAACTGAACAGGAAAGGTGGTACATTGTATTTGTCGAAAAATGGGAAGGATGTGGACTTGACCTTTACCTACCCAAAGTCTGTCCCACGTTGCAGCTATGCGAGAGTGAGATTGAACGCTGATGAATGGCAGTATTGTGGCGTGCCAACTCCAGAGATGCCAAATGATGGTCATTATGCACAGGAATGCTTACTTAATCCAGAGGTTGACTGCGAATCAAGACTCTTCACATCGGGATTCGATGTGCATGTGCAGATACCTACAGGGACAACACTCCGCTACACAACGGATGGCAGCACTCCGACACTTATCAATGGAATGACAAGTGGCAATGGGCTGTTCCATATCACGAAGACCACTGTGTTACGATTGCGGTTGTATTCTGACGAAAAACTTCCAAGCGGTGTGGTCACACGCACTTATATCTACAAGGATAGAGACTATTATCTGCCTATAGTCGCAGTCACCACCGATCCGCGCAATCTCTACGACAACATGATTGGCTGTTATGTAGATGGAAAGAACGGTGTGACAGGAAGAGGAGCAGAAGGAAAGTCCAATCTAAATATGGATTGGGAGCGTCCCATCAACTTTGAATATCTGACGACAGACGGCAAGATGGTCATCAACCAAGAGACGAGTTTTGAAGTGGCTGGCGGATGGAGCCGCCATTTCAAGCCTGCCTCGTTCAAGGTGCAGGCAAAGAAACTCTATGACGGAAATGGCCATTTCCCCCAATCCCCTTTTGCAGCCAAGCCATACTGCGAGTACCAGCAACTTATGATTCGCAACGGAGGAAACAACAACAGAATGGATGGTGGTCCTCGTATCAAAGATGGTATTACCCAACAGGTGCTGACGACAAGCGAATTCTATGTCGATGCACAAGAGTTCCAGCCAGCACATGTTTTTATCAATGGCAAATATTTGGCCATGATGAATATCCGCGAACCAAGCAACCGATTTCATGGTGCTGCTAATTACGGCTACGATGATGACGAGATTGACGGTTTTGAATATAGCAGCGGCAGTTACCATCAAAAAGGCGGTACCAGAGACGCGTTTGACAAGATGATACAACTGTCATACTATGCTGACACAGACGAAGGATATGCCCGAGTTGCAGAGATTCTTGACATTGACGAATTTGTGCGCTATATGGCTACGATATGTTATACTGGCACCAGTGATTGGGTGCTGACCAACAATAATGTTAAAGGCTATCGTTCGCAGGATGACGGCAAGTTCCATTTCGTATTCTTCGACCAAGACCTAACATGGGAAAACACTACCAATGTGGAAGATTTGGATGCCAATGAAATAGTCTATCTCTATCGCAATCTCAAAGAAAACAGCAAATTTCGCCAACAGTTTGTGGCGGCATACAGCATCCTTCATGGAAGTATATATACTCCAGAGCGATGTCAGTTCATTGCAGACAGCATTTGCTCCTTGATAAAAGATGCCCTCGCATTTGACAATCGCAATACTACTGCCACTTATCGTAAACTGGAACAGACCATGTGGGAGAAAAGTCACAGGGAGGCTCGCATACAATCTCTGATGAAATCCTATTCTCTCTCAAATAAGATTGAAGTGAACTTAGGCACAAACTGTCCATTTGCCCGAATTCAGGTTTGTGGCATGGAGATTCCTTTTGCGGAATTCTCAGGTGTACTTTTCGCTCCTACCCATATTTCCACAGATGTTGCCGATGGCTACCGCTTCGTTGGTTGGAGAGACCAGTCTGGCAAATGGCTGAGTTATAACAAGGAATGTCAAATCACAAAGAGTGGCACATACACGGCAGTATATGAGAAGACGGAAGAAGATGTGTCACCCATCTGTATCAATGAGATAAGTGCTGCCAACGACATCTATGTGAATGACTACGGCAAACGGGCCGACTGGATTGAACTTTACAACCGAAGCCAAGAACCTGTTGATGTGACACAATGGTTTTTTATCCTTGATGAGAATGAACTGGAAAAATATCAAATCGATGCAGCCAGTGAAGTAAAAACTATTATACAGCCAGGTAGTCATTTGGTAGTTTGGTGTGACGGTAAACCATCTATATCCGAACTACACCTGCCTTTCAAACTAAAAAATGCCGATAAAAGTTTCTTGGCTCTTCAATCAGCAGATGGCAGGTGGAAGGACAAGATGCTTTTCAACGCTCTTTCATCAAAAGAAACGGTTGGAAGATACCCAGACGGAGGAAGCAATTGTTGGAAGTTCTACCATCCCACAATAGGGACTCACAACATGCAGACTTCCTACGATAGCGCAATAGATACTACTCCGAATGCGATTCTTTTACCAATCTTCTCCGGCAAAATAGAGAGTATCTGCTATTATACCATCAGTGGAGTCCGTGTCCTTCACCCGGCAAGAGGCATATATATAAAGGTGGTACGCTATGAGGATGGTCATACTGAGCAAAGTAAGGTCTGTGTTAGATGAAGGTCAAAAGAAATACAATAGAGTTAACATCGTAATACATATGACATCCAGATAAGCTTGTTGTTCCTCACGATGGCTGTTAGCCGTTTGTTTCCACGACCTTTATATCCTTCTCAGCCCCAACCTTAGCGATTCCCTGTACATCTATACAAGAATGTCAAGAAGACAAGCAAACCCACTGATTTTAAGCTTCAATGCCAATTATCAGTGGGTTCATTGTTTCCAAATTGCATCACGCAAGCCATGATTGGATGGTATAGTTCGGCGGCCAGAAGGGTAAAGTTAACATTAGATAATGTCTAAAACCAGTCAAGGCATTTGCCAACCATCATGACTATGAATGACGTGAACAGAAAGAATCCCAGGACAAAGAAAGACCAGAAGAACCACTGGGCATAGTGACCGAGATAACAGCCGTCATATTCCTTGTATCGTTTCTGAACCCTCCTGCGTTCTTCGACAAACATATTGTTGACCTCCCGGATATGCTCCTGCATCTTGGTAAGCATCCACTGGTGCTGCTGGTCAAATAGGGCTTGAATCTTCTGCCAGTCAGCATCAGCCACGTTCACCGACACCTGTAACTTGGTCGGGGCATCCTTTAGGACTTTATCAATATGGTCATTGATGCCATCAACCTTGCCGCGTATGTCTGTGACAGTAGCATCCAGTTTCTTTTCGGCACGTTGGTACTGCTTAATGGCAGACTCCAGTTCGTATGTGGCACTTAGCCAAGTGGTGGTTGCCTTGTCAATGTTGTCACTCAATAGTTTCAGTTCCGGCACTCGACTGATGATTTCCTGTTCGGCATCCTGTTCTTGAATGTCCTCTTTGACCTCGATCATCATTTCCTCGAAGTCGGGCTTGGCCTCTTTGTTTTTATTTGTTCGTATCATAGAGATAATAGATATTTGTGATTGTATTAACGGTGATAACCACGCTGACGTGGCTTTGGTTTACAAATGGAATGAGCCATCTTGAGACAGCGGCGAGCATACTGACGTTCATCTTCGTCGTCTTTCTTGCCCCAACCAGATTCTGGGGCAGACCCCCCACCACCTCCGCAAGATTCGGACATGGATGTGGCGGCATCGATGTACCCAACAAAGAGCAGCATTGCAACGTGGGCAACATTCTCAATAGTGGCAGTATCATTGTCTTCTGGAATCTGAACCTCCTTGAAGAAGATGTCCTTGACAGAGTTGGGAATCTCAACAGCCTTGCTGCCAATAGGTGTGTCGATGTTGAATGTGGTAAAGGATGGCACAGGTCTCGGCTGGACTTTTGGCTGCACCTTGGGCTGGGTAGATGCTGTCGTCTGTGTTGCTGAACGTACAGGACGGCTGCTTGAGGTAACAGTCTGTGCAGAAGGCTTCATCTTGACCTGAACGGGCTTCGGATGGAACTTCTTCCATGTGGCTTCAAGCTGTGAAGCCATGTATTTACGTCCTATTTCAGATACCTTGAATACAGATGCATTCTTGCCGATGGTGTAGCCGACAAGTTTCTTGTCCTTGTCGTAACGAGGTGTGACCTCATAGCCCTTCATACGAAGCATCTTGAAGTAGAAGTCAATGTCAAACTCCTGCATCTTCTGAAGGGTGTATTCGCAAAAGTCCGCAATCTCTTCTCTTCGCATGTCACGAATCTCTTTCGGCTGTTTCCATCCATGCCTCATATTGATGATTTCCGCAGCCAGCATTGCCCTCTTGTGAATATCGTGGACATCGTTGGTGTTGCCGTCAAGGTCAACACGGCAACAATCCATGTGAAGGTGCAGCGTTCCCGACTTGGAATCAGAGTGAAGTCCACCCACATTCATTGAGTTGCGGAAATTGGTCTTGACCTCCTTCTTCATGCCCTTGGGGATGAGTCTGAGAGAGTCCATTGTTTCCAGACTTTCATCTTGAAGGTTCGCCCAGTCATTCATGGTGAAGTTCTCTGCCTCTTCCTTGGAGGGGGAGATTACAAACTGAACCATGAGACGTTCCAAATCTCGCCCGACTGTCCTGTCCTGCTGATGCAGTTGGCAGTGATGCTTCATCATATACCAGATGGCAGTCGGGTCGATACCTTCTGGCATGTGGTTTACCTTGACCACTTTTGCCTTCTCCTTCTCCAATGCGTACCTTACGGCATTGCCGCCGTAGGGTACGACTTTAGCAAGCATAATCATGGTTCTTTCTTTTCTTTGGTCAGTACAGGTGATGAAATATTCTCTTCGATGCTATACCAATGTTGGATGAGTTCTGCAATAGACTTAATCCACCATGTCATGAACTTCTCTGACTTGAAAAGCTTCAACTTTTCCTCATCCGTCATTTTTGAAAGGACGTTGCTGATTTTTATTAGGCCTGTTCTGGCGTAGACCAGGGAGTTAAGAGCATCGACCTCTTCCTTGGTGAGCCGCTGCCGAGGGTGATGCTTCAAGCCTGTTTCGGTCAGATAGCGGTTCAGACTTATGCCACATTCCTTGGCAAGCGCCTTTAGTTGCGACCAGACTTCATCCGTACATCTGAAGGCATGTACTCTGGTCTGCGGTTTCTTGGTTATGTTCTTTTTCTTCATTGTCAATAACTTTTAATGAAAGGGGATGAATATAAAACTGTTAGAAAGAAGGACAAGGTCTGCGAGCCTGCGAGTAGCCCGAGAAACTTTTAGGAGTGCAACAACAGGGACACCTGTTTTGTACTACAAAAGGATTTCTCGAAAAGTCCCTCTAAAATATCGGGGCTTTTAACTCCAAAGTTCCCGTCAGGGCTTAGAGGTGCTTTGCTGCTTGTAAGGCATCCTGCATCGGCAAACTTCCCTTGGGATGGTTGGGTTGTGCAGGTCGCAGACCAGAGTCCTTCAAGGCTATCACTCGTTGTTATGGAAGCCATTAGGGTTGTAATAGCTTTCAGGTTTCTGATGGAAGTCATCGTTGCCATTAGACGAGGCGTTGTTTGATTGTGGTGACAGTCCTACTTGCTGTACTGATGGCACATCATTTCTTTTCCCTTCATTCTGACTGCCATCGGCTTCTACATGCGAAGAAGGGATGTCAGCAGACTGATGGGAAATGTTGTTCTGAGAAGAATCGGATGTTCTTTCATCCGTCACAGATTTACCCACATTGTCACTATCATTAGATTGTAGTGACGGATGGAACACATGACCATCAGCAGAAGGAACAACGCCCACGCTAGTTACTTGGGAATTGTAGAAACCTGAGTCAGAACCTTCCGCACCTTTGTTTCTGTCATTTGGCACCTCAATAGTGAATACCCTTGCAGGTGGAACTTCCGCGGTGACGATTGCAGTGCCGTCGGCATTCCTTCTTGTCGCGAACGGATTCTTGACAAACCTGCCATCCACATACCAGCCCGAAAAAGCATGAAGCGTATGGATGCGGTTATCTCCCACTTTCTGTGAAGAGGAAATACCCAGAGCCTCCATCGCCTCTATAAGTTTGGGAACCGTCTTGCGGTCTTTATCCCAGAGCTTAGCAAGTTGGGTGTTGTCAACCATCACTTGGCCGGGCAAGATTTCAACCTTTTGAGTCTTGCTTATCTGTACCAGTTTCGTTTCGCGTTCAGCAAGTTCTACAAGAGACATGAAGCATTCCATGCGGTCAATCTTGTACTTCTTGCTGCGGAGATACTTCATCTGTTCCTCGGACAGAATGAAGCAGTAATGAATTATATGCTCGTTCATAATTGCTTGATTTTAGATTTTATCCCCGTCAAAAGGTTTTGCAATAGGTTGACTTCGTCGAGCTGAACCTTCATCGTTCCAACTGGACTTGTTTGGCTTGCGCTTGTGCGATGCAAGGATGGCAGCGTTCTGTTCCTCATCCGTCAGAGGAATGGGATTCTTGCGGTTCGCTTCAAGCCACTTGTCTATCTCATCAAGGTAGATTACCCATCGCTTGCCTGGCTTGGAGCCGGGGATTTCCCTGTTTGCGAGTTTCTGAT
>ERZ842401.6744-NODE-6744-length-12121-cov-5.476048_pt1 | contig 12121 bp, 5 predicted proteins | sample MGYA00521270_ERZ842401 | MGnify/ENA primary metagenome ERZ842401 (study PRJEB31892, sample SAMEA3878208) | bioreactor metagenome | biome: Moose rumen | place: Sweden | collected 2011-10 | study: EMG produced TPA metagenomics assembly of the PRJEB12797 data set... | reverse complement strand
CGACAAGGTGGGGGATTTCGTGCGTTATTTCGAGCCGATGCGCCGCTGCTACTGTCTGCTCGGCAAAAACGGCGTAACGATGACGCCCTACGGCAGAGAGTATATGTACAGGCGCTTTTTGAGCGCGGGGACAAGAAAAGAAAAGATCGACGAGATGCTCGGCGATATCCTGCTGACAAAGGACCCGGAGCATACGCCGGACGTGGAAAAGATGGTGTACTACGATGCGAGGGATCCGCTGCCCGAGGTGCGGCGCTCGCTCGGGACGTATTTTGACGTCGAGGCGGCAAGCTTTGTGGAAAAGGACGATTACAGCGGCGAGGTCGGAAAGCGCGGCATAAACAAATCCTACGGCATGGAAAAGCTGATCTCCCATTTTCATCTGCGCAGGGAGGATACGATCGCCTTCGGCGACGGCCCCAACGACGTCGATATGCTGCGCTACGCGGGCATAGGCGTCGCTATGGGAAGCGGCTACGACGTCGCAAAGAAGGCAGCGGACATGATCACCGACCACATTCTGGACGACGGCGTCTATCACGCGATGGAAAAGCTGGGATTATTGTGAGCTTGCAGGCAAAAAGCACGGGCTTGTCCGCAGGTTGAAAAATACGGCGAAATCATGTATGCTTGGCAAAACAGCTTTTAACGCGGCACGGAGGGTAGGAAGCCATGCAAGATAAAAAAGGAAAAAGACGCTTTTCGCTGCTTTTGGGAGCGCTTGCCGCCGTCACGGCAATCGCCGCAAACGGCGCGTATGCTCCGGCACGGACGGTGCGCGCCGAGGAGGCGCAGCCGACGGAGGGCTACGTGCACAGCGTATATACCAACGAGCTTGTGCCGGTGGCGCAGGCGGCGCTTCGCCCGATCGCGGTCATGATGCCCACGGATAAGATCGCGCAGCCCTCCTACGGCATCGGCAGCGCGAAAGTCCTCTATGAGATCATGGAGGAGGGCGAGATTTCCCGCCAGATGGCGATCATCGACACATGGCAGGGTATGCAGAAGATCGGCAATATCCGAAGCTGCCGTCTGTATTACATACCGGAGGCGACGGAATGGGATCCGATTTTGATTCATTTCGGCGGCGTCTTTTACATGAAGGAAATGATTACGCGTCCCGACATCAACAATCTCTCGGGGACAAGCCAGTACGGCACCGGCGGCGGCGCGCCGGGCTCGGGTGCGTTTTACCGGACGGATGACAGAAAAGCACCCCACAACGCCTATATCAGCGCCACGGGCATTGCTTCCGCGGCGGGGCAGCTCGGCTATTCCTTAAACGTTCGCCCCGAATACTACAAGCCGCAGCATTTTCTCTTTGCGGAGGGCGTGAACACCCTCGCGCAGTACGCGGACGCGAAGCAGGCGAATACCGTCGACCTGTCGCAGATTTTCACCTATACGAAAAGCGCGTTTACCTACAACCCCTCGGACGGTCTGTATTACAAGACCTTGCACGGCAAGGCGCAGACCGACGGGCTGACGGGGCAGCAGCTTTCTTTCGCGAATATTCTGATCCAGAACACCAAGTGGGTCAATCTGGACGGCAAGTATCTTGCGTTTGCGAATTATGACATCGAGGACGGGTATTTCTGCACAAAGGGAAAGGCGATACACGTCAACTGGGTCAAGAGCGGAGATTATGAGCCGACGCGCTATTACGACGATTTCGGCAACGAGATACAGCTCAACACCGGCAAGACCTATATCGCGATCGCGCAGAAGGGGCGTTCGCCGATTTTCAAATAAGCTCCTTCAGCTTTTTTCGGTCGATTTTGCCGTTGTCGTTGAACGGCATCTGCTCCACGCAGAGCACGCGGTTGGGGAGCATATATTCGGGGAGCAGCGTTTTTAACCGCGCGTTGACCTCCTGCAGGGAAAGCTCCCCCTCTAAAAAGGCGACGATATGGCCTTTCGCCTCGTCGTACAGACAGCAGCACAGGGACACCTCGTCGAGGGACGACAGGGCGGTTTCGATTTCGCCAAGCTCGATGCGCAGGCCGCGCAACTTGATCTGATGGTCGGTACGTCCGAGGATGACGACGTTTCCATCGGGCAGCCATTTGGCATAGTCACCCGACTTGTAGATGCGCTCACCGTGGTAGTCGATGAAGCGCTCGCGTGTCATCTCGTCCAGGTTGTTGTAGCCGTGCGCCACACCGCATCCGCCAATGTAGAGTTCGCCCACAACACCCACGGGCAACTCGTTGCCGTCCTGGTCAACGATAAATTCCTTGACGTTCAACTGCGGCTTGCCCACGGTCACGATGTCGGCGTTAGTCAGTTCCTTGTTGTTCGAGGCAACGGTGGTCTCGGTGGGACCATAGCAGTTGAAGATGCGGGCCTTGGTCACCTTGCGCAACTGGTCGAGCAACTGGTCCGAGAACTTCTCGCCGCCGGCACGGCAGATGTTGATCTTGCTGATGGCGTTGCAGAAGTCCTCGCTCGTCAGCCACGTCATCCAGCGCGACGGGGTGCCCGACACCATGTTGATGTGCTCCTCATTGATCAGGCGCGCCAGGTCAAGCGGGTTGTTGGCTTGCTCCTCGGTGGCCACGATAAGGGTCTTGCCGTTGAAGTAGGCGGTGCCGATGTCCTGCAACGCAGCGTCAAACGAGATGGTCGTCACGCTCAAGATGCGCTTGGCATCGGTCATCACACCGTTGGCAAACACGTTGGCCGGGTGACCGTACAGGTAGTTGCAGATGCCGCGGTGGTGCAGCATCACTCCCTTGGGACGGCCAGTCGAACCACTGGTGTAGATCAGGTAGGCCAGATCCTCGGGGTTGATATCGGTCACGATGGTGCCGTCGTTGTCGTCGTGGATGAGGTCTTCGATGTCGATGGCCTTGTCGGCAGGAACGCTGTCCATGCGGTCATGCGTGGTGATGATGTAGCGCGCCTCGCTGTCCTCCAGGATGAGTTTCACGCGGTCGGCGGGATACTCGGGGTCGCAGGGGATGTAGGCGGCTCCTGACTTCAACACGCCGAACAACGCCAATATCAGGCGGCTCGTGCGGGGCAGCAGCAGGGCGACGCGGTCGCGATCCTGTACGCCGCGCTTGCGCAGGGCGGCGGCGATGTGGTTGGTCACCTCATCCATCTCCTTGTAACTGTACTTGCCGTCGATGGCCACCAGGGCGTCATGGTTGGGCTGGGTCTGGGCAAAGTGGCCGATGCACTCATGGAAGAAGCGGAACGGGGCTTCGCCAGTCGCGGTCTCGCGCACGTGGGTCAGTTCCTCCTCCTGGCTTGTGCTGATGATGGACAACTGGCGCAGGCGTGCTTGTGGCTGCTCCATCATGCGGTTGGCAACGGCGACAATGCTCTCGGCAAGGCCGCGTCCCACACGCTCACTGTAGATCGAGTCGTCATATTGCACGACAACGCCGCGCGACTCTATCTTGATGTTGATCTTGAACTTGGGTACATTGAGTTCCAGCAGTTCCTGGCCGATAGGTTTGCCGTCAACGGTGTATTGTGACAGCACGCCCACCTGATAGGCATAGGCGATGGCGGGCAGGAAACCATAGTCGGTGGCGATGCGGGCAAACGGGTAATCCTCGTGCCGCAGGGTCTGGTCAAAGGTGTCGCTGGTCTGCTTCAGGAACTCGGCAACGCTCACGTCGTCGATGCTCATGCCCAGGGCCAGCGTGTTGACAAACATGCCCACCGTGTCGGCAATCTTGAGGTTGCTGCGGCCGCTGCTCACGGTGCACAGGTACACGTCGCGGTTGTTGGTGTAGCGCGACACGACATAGGATGTCGCGGCAAGGAACAGGTGAGCAGGAGTGATTTCCTGCGAGCGGCAGAAGGCGGTTGCCTTCTCGAAATCGGCGGCGCAGACGGCCTCACCGATGTAGCCCTGCTCATTGCTCTTGGGCAAGTCGGCGGGAATTTCGCTGGCTCCCTCACAGGTCGCCAGTTTCTCGGCAAAGAACTGCTGTGCGGCCTTGAAGGTGTCGCTCTGCTCGGCCTGCTGCTGGTCGGCGACAAAGTCAAGATAGGAATAATTCTCGGTCTCGATGGCCTTGCCCTCGAGCACGGCATTGATCTGGCGGATGAACAAGTCGGCCGAGCCGCCGTCAAACACCAGGTGGTGAACATCCATCAGCAGGTACAGGCCCTGCTCGGTCTTGACGACCTCAAAGCGGTACAGGGGCGCCTTCTGCAAGTTGAACGGACGCACAAACTCGCGCTTGTACTGCACCAGTTCGGCATCGCTCATCTCGCTGTTCAGCACCTCGACGGGAACGCCGTCGGCAGTCGTCTGCACGATGGTGTCGCCCTCGGTGGTGAAGTGGACGCTCAACTCGGGATGCGCCTCGACGACGCGTTTCACGGCATCAGCCAGTTGACGGGCGTCGGTACCGCTGGGGTAACTCAGCAGGTAGGGGATGTTATAGATAGTGGACGTGGGATTTTTCAGGCACTCGAAATAGACACCCGTCTGGGCATAGGACAACGGCACGCTGGTCTTGACCTCACGCGTTTGCTCCTCCTTGGCGGCTGGTGCGGTCTGACCGCCCGACAGCATGTTTTGCAGGATTTCGTTCTCTATCGACTGGATGCTGCCGGTCTTGACCAGCGAGCGCGAGTCGAGGGTCACGCCATAGCGCTTGTTGATCTGCACGGCCAGTTTGATCGACGAGATGGACGTCAGGCCAACATAGCCCAGCACGGTGGTCACGCCAAACTCGGTCGTGCCGGTGATGTCGGCGATGATGTCGTGCAACTGCTGCTCGAGCATGTTCATGGGCACGTTGCTCTCCTCGATGACGGCAGCCTTCTTCTCGGGCTTGGGCAAGGCACGCTTGTTGACCTTCTGGTTCTGGTTCAGCGGGATGGCGTCAATCTGCATCGTCACGGCAGGCACCATGTAGGGGGGCTTCTCGTCCAGGATGAAGTTGTTCAGCGCCTCGATGTCAACCTGCTCGTCGCTCACAACGTAGGCCGCGATGAACTTGCCGCCGCCGTCCTCGTCAAAGGCCTGTACCGTCGCATCCTTGATGCCCGGGAACTCGCGGATGATGCTCTCGACCTCCTTCAGTTCGATACGGAAGCCGCGTATCTTCACCTGACCGTCACGGCGGCCCACAAACTGGATGTCGCCCGACGGCAGATAGCGCACGATGTCACCCGTGCGGTAAACGCGGCGGTATTTTTCATCATCGGTGAACGGGTTGGTAATATAGACCTCGGCGGTCTTCTCGGGGCGGTTCAGGTAGCCACGGCTCACCTGTGGACCCGCTACCCATAACTCGCCGGCGGCTCCCACGGGCAGACGGTGCCCCTGGGCATCGACGATATATAGCCGCATGTTGTCCAGCGGCTTGCCGATGGGGATTTCCTTCATCTTCTTGTCCACGAGATAGGTAGTGGTGAAGATGGTGCACTCGGTGGGACCATAGACGTTATAGAAGGGCAGACCCTGCGGGGGAGTAAGCGACGCCAGTTTCTCTCCACCAGTGGAAAGGTGCAGCAGCGAGTGGTTCTCAATGCTGGTGGCAAACTGGTAGCCCACCTGGGTGGTCATGAACGAGTGCGTGATGTGGTTTTGCTCAAAGTAATCGTTGAGCGCGATCAAGTCGAGCCTGAGTTCTTCGGGAATGATGTGGACAGTGGCTCCGCACGTCAGTGCGGGATACATGTCCATCATGCACGCGTCAAAGCCGTAACTGGCATAGGCGGCCACATTGTGCTCGGGCAGCAGGCTGTAATACCGCTGGTACCAGTGACAGAAGGCCACCAGGTTGCCGTGGGTCAACTGGCAACCCTTGGGAATGCCCGTCGACCCCGAGGTGTAGAGCATGATAAAGAGTTGGTCGGGCTTAATGTCAACGGTGGGGCAGGGGAGTGCCGGCAAGTTCTCTAACTCGCGGGTGAGCAGCACTTCGCCTTGATACTCGTCAACGATGTCTCGCAGTTCCTCGTCGGCAATCAGCAGTTTGGCGCTCGCATCCTGCATCATGAAGTTCAGGCGCTCCTTGGGATAACTGGGATCGAGCGGCTGATAGGCGCAACCGGCCTTGAGCACGCCCAGCGAGGCGATGGCCATCCACTCGCAGCGCGGAATCAGCACCGAGACCACATCCTCGGCCTGCAGTCCCAGCGTGGCCAGGTGTGCGGCAATGCGGTCACTGATTTCGTCCACCTGCTTGTAGGTGAACTGCCTGTCCTGATAGACCACGGCCACGTTCTGCGGCGTGGCCTGAGCCTGGCGCCTGAACAGTGACACGATGGTCTGCGTGGCGTCATAGTCCACGTCGGTGTGGTTGAAACTGTCCAGAATTTCAACCTGGCCCGCAGTGGCGATGTCGATGTCGCGCAGGAATTCCTGGCTGAGCATCCCCTGCAGCACGGCATCATAACTTTCGAGCACATTGCCGATGAGTTCTGGGGAATATTCGTTGGCGTTATACTCGGCCTTGGCTTGGAATTGCCCGTTCTGGATAAACACCTTCAGGTAGAAGGACGCGTCAAGCGTGCTGTTGCCGATGCGCATGGTGCGCATGGGTTTGCCGCCCATCGTCTCGTTGTCAAACAACTGGCCATGCCAGGCAAACATCGAGTTGCTTTGCAGGTTCAGGTCGGCAACGACGTCGCTGTAACTGTAAATGTGGTGCTCGCGGCAGCCGCTCATCTGTTCCTGCCCTTGACGCAGCAACTCCAGCACCGTGGTGTCGGGCGTGAACTTGGCGTACACGGGCAGCGTCTTGACCGTCATGCCCACCGAGCGGGCAAACCGCTTGTCGGGCCTGCCGTTATACACTGTGGTGAACAACGACTCCTGGTCGTTGTTGAACTTGGCCAGCAGGAAGGAATAGGCCGTCGTGAACAAGGTGCTCTTGAAAACACCGTTAGCCGCACAGTATCGATTCACCTCGTCCATATCGATAGCGAGGGTGCGAACCATGCTGGCCTCGCTGTGGACGGTGTCTTCGACATCGGGCATCAGCGGCGTGAACGTGTCGCCGCAGTCAAAGTTCTGGGCATACCATTGCTTGCCGGCTTCAAAAGCCGCACTCTCGCGTTCACTGGCTTCGGCCTCGGCAACCTGCATCAGGGTGAGTTCCTCAGGGGCGATGGACTCGCCGCGATAGGCCTTGTCGATGTCTTGCAACATAATCTGCATCGACGTGCCGTCGACGATGATGTGGTGATAGTCTAGGAACAGGTAATAGTGCTCGCTGTTGCGCATCACCTCGACGTGGAACAGACGCCCACCATACAGGTCAAAGGGTGTGACGAGACGTGACTTTTCCTGCTCGATGTCCTGAATTTCCCTAACGGCAAGCGACCACTCCTCGTGCTCAATGTCGAGCGTCTGCAGCGGTTCGCCCTCGTTGTTCAACTCGATGCGCGTGAACAGGGTGGGGTGGGCCTTGAAGGCCGCCTCGATAGCCCCAAGCAACTGTTGCTCATCCAACGAGCGGTCTAACTCATAAATGTAGGGGAGATTGTAATAAGGTTCACCCACGTGGCTTGCACATTCCACATAGATTCCATATTGTGATTTGGTTAACGGTGCTGACTGTTTCATTACAATGTTATTTATCTCTTAACTCTTATCAATTAATTACCACTTGGTCGAGAAAATGCGTGGATTCACATTCAGTGAGATCCAGCCCCAACGCAGGGTACTGTCCTTGGTCAACCGCTTGAGGCTCTCCATCGTCTTGCCCCCGTGCATGAACGAGCCGCCCAACGATATCCTCACGTCGCGAGCGATGGCATAGGAGGCTTGCAGTTCCACCTCGTGACCCAGGGTCATGTCCTTATCCTCGAGGTGGGTGGCGGTGGCTAAATAATGATAACTGGCACTCAGGTCTAGCCCCTTGACGGGTGAAACCTGCGCACCGATGTAGGTGTTCTGCAGACCAGGGGTGAAACCGTTCACATAGGTGCTCACATAGAAGAAGTCCATAGCGCCATAGAACTGGTGATGGGAGCCATAGACAGTGCTGAACCCCTTGATGACCTTGTGCTGCGACATGCCGATCTGTCCTGCGCTGGGAACGGCAAATTGCTTGTCACCGCTCAGGAAGTCATAGCCCGCGGTGATGCTATACAGGGTGCTGGGCTTGAATGTCGCCTTGGCACTCGCCATCCAGGCGTCGATTTTCATGTTATTCTCGTTGTGGCCGAACTGGTGGTAGTAGGATGCCGACAGCGACCACTTCATGGGATTAAAGGACAGGTAACCACCCAACAGATGCTGGAAGATGGTCTTGTCGAGCATGTCGTCCTTGGTGCTCTGCATACCGATGTTCATGAACAATGCCGAGATGCCCAGCGGGAAACGTCCCACGTCATAGTGATACCACAACGTGTGCATCGTCTTGTAGGGCTGCGCACCGTATCGGTATTGAGAGTAACCTGTGGTCATCACCTCGGCATTCTGGTTATAGGCCAGGATGGCGTGGGCCTTGTGACCATGACCCTCATATCCCAGGCGAAGCACGTCGTGGGACAGGGCTGCCATCGCCCAATCGTCTGTGCCGATGATGCGGCCGTCGTCATAACTGAGTGCCACACGTCCCAACTGGGCAAACAGGCCCTGGCGTGACGTGAGTTTCACCCACGATTCATACAGGTTGAAGGATCCCTTGCCTTCTTGACCCCACACGCCGGAATGCTGAGCCGTGACTCGGGCTTCTAACCAGTCACGCCTGTAGTTGATGGGCAGGCGCAAGCGGCTCAGCACGAAGCTGGACTTGCCGGGCTTCGGATCTTCGGCCTCCTCGTCAAAGGGGTCAATCTCGTCGACATCTATACCTCCATAGCGTGACTCGCCACGCCCCATGAACTGGAAGTCGATGCTCAACTCGTTTTTCTTGACGGTGGCCGTGTCGTTACCAGTCTGGGCACCGGCGGGCAATGCCAACCATGCCATAGCAACAATCAGGAACCTCTTGAAAATCTTGAACTTGTGCATGTGGTGGCAACTGCAGTTATTCAAATTCAAACAGGTTGATGAACCCTGTGATCTTGAACACGTTCTTGATGTCGTCATTGACGTTGCGCAGCACGACCTTGTGGCCTTTGGCCTTGGTCTTCTTGAGCACGTCGAGCAGGATGCGCAGTCCGCTCGATGCGATATACTCCAGTTCCTGGCATTCAAACGTGATGTCTTTTCCATCGCCCTCGGTGATGGACTTCAGCGTCTGCTCAGACTCAATGGCTGCCGCCGTGTCGAGAGAGCCAATCATGGTGACCAAGGTCATCTCGTCAAGTTCTTGAATTGTCGTTTTCATCATGTTGTACCTATTTTATTATAATAAGTTATTGTTTCTTGTTATACTCTTTCTTGAGGGTGAGCACATTCCTGCCATCGATGCGCTCATAGTTGATGGAGTCCATCAGTTGCTGCACCAGCAGGATGCCCAGGCCGCCGATGGGGCGCTCCTCGGCACTGAGCGTGGTGTCGGCTTCGCTCTTCAACGTCGGGTCAAAGGCCTTGCCCTCATCGGTGATAATGAACTTGATGCTGTTACCGGTACCATGGGCGGTGATAATGACATCGCCCTGGGTGCCAATGGGATAAGCATAATTCATCACATTGACCACAGCCTCCTCGACGGCCAGCATCAATTGAGATACTAAAGACGGCTCAAGGTTTAATCGCTCACATACCGATTTCACAAAACCATTGAGTTCAGGCACTTGGCGCACATCATTTTTCAATGTGAGCGTCTCATCGAGCACAAGCGTCTCGTCGTGACGGTGGTAATGAACACTGAGCATGGTGAGGTCATCGGTCTGCTGTGCTCCATCGGCAAACCGCATGGCCTCGTCGTGCAGCGAGACCATCAACTCGTCGGGAGAGATTTTGCCTTGCTCAAGGCATGCTTGGGCTGTGTCGATGATGCGCTGCAGCCCAAACAGATGCCGGTCGTTGTCGCTCATCTCGGTCAACCCGTCGGTATAGAGCAACAAGTTGGCCTCTTGGGGCAGTTGCATCTCTTGATGCTGGTAGTTGAAGTCCTTGAACACGCCCAGTGGCAAGTTGGCATTGACCTTCAAGGGGGCGACACCATGAGTGATGACCAGCGGAGCGTCGTGTCCGGCGTTGCAGTAGCGCAGCCGCCCTGTGGGCAGGTCGAGCACACCGATGAACATGGTGACAAACATATTGGTCCCATTGCTCTCGCTGGCCGTGTCGTTGATGGCATTCATGATGTGTGAAGGATTGCTCTCACGCGTGGCCAGGCTGCGGAACAGGGAATGCACCACCGCCATCACCAGCGAGGCCGGCACGCCCTTGCCGCTCACGTCACCGATGCAGAAGAACAGTTTCTCGTCACGGATGAAGTAGTCATACAGGTCTCCACCCACCTCAAGGGCGGTGATCTGCTTGCCGCTCGCGTCAACGTCGGGCTGTGAGATCTCGTGACTGGGCAGCATCTCGCTCTGTATCTTCTGGGCAATGTTCAACTCGCTGTCGGTGCGCTCCTTGCTCAGCCTGGACTCGTGCAACCGCTTCACATAATGATTGACGCGGTACAGGATGAATCCGAGCAACGAGAAGACGCCCAGAATGATAAACAGGAAGTTGCGACGCATGGTCTTTAGTTTGCCAAACACCTCCTTGTCATAGCACACCATCACCACCTGCCAGTGCGGTTGGCCTCGCATGAAGGCATAGTAGGCATAGCCCTTGCCCAACTCCTTATCGTGGAAGGTGATAATCTTGCTGTGGCCCGAACTGCTCAACTTGCGCTCGCAACTGCTGTCGTTGATCATGTTCACGATTGCGTTCACATCACTTTGCTGAGTCAGGCTCGAGTCGGGTTGCGAGATGAGTTGGCCATTCTCGGTGAGCAGCAGGAAAAACGTCGACGGGAAATTGTGACGGGTGTTCAAGGTGTCAATGATGCCCTTAGTGGACAGGTCGATGCCGAAGGCACCGATTATCTTGCCGCTATCATCGGTGAACGACCTGGCATAGGTGGTGACTATCGTGCCGCTGGCCTCGGTGTCCAGATAGGGGTCGGTCCAGTTCGAGTAGTTTTCCTCCACGGCTTCGTGATAGAACTCGCGCTGGGTGTAGTCGTGCTTCTCGCTCGCCAGCTGCATGGTGACAATGCTGTCGCCGCGGCGGACGGCAACTGGCTCAAACAGATACTCGCGGTCGGGGTAATAGCCGGGGATAAAGGCCACAAAACTGCTCATCACGTCGATATTGGTGGCCACAAGGCGGCCAATCACGTTGGGGATATTGTCAGGTTTGTGGATCTGTTGCTGCACGGGCCACAGGTAGTTGTCGACCATTTTCTCGTTGGATATGAGCATGCTCCTGACACGTATTGACTTGATGGCCAGTTCGCTTTCAACACGATAGTCGAGCTCTTCCTTGACAAGGCTGTGGGCATAGTTGTACTGTGCCAGCGACAGCAACTCGATGAGTAAGCCAGCAAGCAGGATAATGGCGATAGCCGAGATGGCCTGCCAGTACTTGCTTTTCTTGAACTTATTAATCCAGTTTACAGCCATTGGGGGCGATGCAAAATTCACTCAGATTTTACCTTGAAATCTAACTACCATTCAATAATGTTGCAAAGATATAGTTTTTCCGTAAATTCTATAATGTATTGCCACAAAAAAAGTGTCCAACCGGCCATATCACTCCAGCCAGTTGAACACCCCGAAAAATATCTTTTATCTCTTATCTCTTATTCGTCGTCCTGGCCGCTGGCCTTGGCGATGCGCTTGCGCTCGAGTTCGTCAAGGACAATCTTGCGCATGCGGATGTGGTTGGGCGTGATCTCGACGTACTCGTCGGCCTTGATGTACTCCAGCGCCTCCTCGAGGCTGAAGACGATGGGCGGCACGATCTTCACCTTGTCGTCGGCACCGCTGGCGCGCATGTTGGTCAGTTTCTTGGACTTGGTCACGTTGATGACCAAGTCTTTCTCCTTGGTGTGCTCGCCCACAACCTGACCGCCATAGACCTCCTCCTGCGGGAAGATGAAGAAGCGGCCGCGGTCCTGCAGTTTGTCGATAGCGTAGGCATAGGCCGTCCCGCCTTCCATGGCAACGAGCGAACCGTTGGTGCGGCGTGCGATTTCACCCTTCCAGGGCTCGTAGTCCAGGAAGCGGTGCGACATGATGGCCT
>ERZ842401.6742-NODE-6742-length-12125-cov-38.109776_pt1 | contig 12125 bp, 5 predicted proteins | sample MGYA00521270_ERZ842401 | MGnify/ENA primary metagenome ERZ842401 (study PRJEB31892, sample SAMEA3878208) | bioreactor metagenome | biome: Moose rumen | place: Sweden | collected 2011-10 | study: EMG produced TPA metagenomics assembly of the PRJEB12797 data set... | reverse complement strand
GTTGGCCGTGGCTGTCAGGGTGCAGGTGGTTCCACCCAAATAAGTTCCGCCGCCTGTCACCGTGCCGCCTTCGGCAGGGTTGGCCTCGGCGGTGATGGCATATTCCACGCCAACGGCCTCGAAGTTGGCCATATAGCTTGCGTCTGCCGTCACCGTGAAGGTGTAGCTTGGGCTGGTCGAAACCTGAGAGCCGTTCTTTGTCCAGTTGACAAAGGTGTAGCCCTCGTTGGCCGTGGCTGTCAGGGTGCAGGTGGTTCCACCCAAATAAGTTCCGCCGCCTGTCACCGTGCCGCCCTCGGCGGGGTTGGCCGTGACGGTAATGGTGTGGTTGACATACACGCCTGCCACGTTTTTCGTCAGTCTGTTGCCTACATTATCGTAGGAGTACTGAACCACCGCACCATTGGCGTAAGTCACCTTCGTGAGGCGGTTGAGGTTGTCGTATTCGTAGGTGTTGGTGGATTGGGCAAATGCGCCAAGTGCCAGCAAACACAGGATTGATATATTAATTATTGCTCTCATATCCAATTGGTTTTATAATTATTACTTTAACTAATATTGCATATATTCATGGGCTTTTTTAAATATTTTGCCAAAAAGATCTTTCTTTCTCTCTAAAGAGAGGTCTTGTCTTGCGCTTATCTCATGGAATAAATGCTTTAACGTATTTGCCATACCATCATTTGATTGGTGCATCCATAAATATGCTTCCTCATCGAATTGGAATTTTGGGGTAGCTGCTTGTTTTGCATCGATTGCAGCCTGAACACTTTTTGCTTGTTTCTCCTGTTTCCTTTTATACTTAATATTGTAAATCAATTTAGCCATACCATTAGTTATTTGTTCATCATATTTATCCCCTATCAGTTGTCCGATTGAGATGCCTGCGCTTAAACATGTAGCAACCGCACCAACAGGATTGGCAGTTCCCAAAATCATCCCAATTACAGATGCTGTAGTAGAAGCCCATGTCATGGCATAATTATTTACACCAGTTTGTGAATCAAGGTCAATTCCATATAAAGCTAAATCGGCTTCCGTTGCAAATGTCCCAAAATAACCCATAGTCATTGCAAATACATCAAATGCTGCCACTGGATTCTTCCCTTGGGGATCACTTAACATAATTGGATTATTATCAGCATAAGGATACAAATTGGTGCTCCAAATCGGGTCTTCACTAAGGAATCGGCCAATCTCAGGGTCATAATAGCGAGCACACATGAAACTAATCGCTTGGTCTTCATAGCTCACGCCAAATCTACCCACATAGCGGTATAGATTCTCGTCTTCCTCTTCCGATTGCAACAGCTTGCCGAAGTCATCGTATTGGTATTTATGTGTCACATTGGCCGCTGTGGTGGCGTCGGTCATGGCCACGGTACTGCCTCGGTAGTCATACACATAATAGCGCGTGTCGTTGTTGGCATCAATGCGTGAAATCAAACCCGTTGGACCATATATATAATAATGTTGTACCGTTCCGTTGGCATCGGTATCCATCAATACCATAGGCATGTTGCTTAAAAGATTGAGGACATACTTGGTAGTCACACCATTTCGTGTAGCCGAGCGACGGTTGCCGAGACCATCGTAAGTGTAGGAAGCGGCGAAGTCGCCGCTCACGCTAATCAGGTTGTCTTTCACGTCGTAGTTGTAGGTTCTTCCTGTACGCGTCGTGTTGTTGCCGTTGCCATCGTAAGTGAACGACAGGTCGCCTACCGAGGTCAAACGGTTGTCGTTGTTATAATTGTAGGACAAGTTTTCTGACGGGATGGACGGATAGGCCTCAAAAGGCTCCGTGAAGGTCTCGCTTGTGTGATTACCCATATTGTCAAACTCATAGCTGTATTCGGCAATCACCGATCCATTGCCACTATTGCGCTTCGTGCTGATGCCGTTGCAGCGTCCGGAGTTGTCGTAACTGTAGGTTGTGCGCACACCGTTAGGATATTGGTAGTAATCCAACTGACCATCATTCCTATAGAAATAGTTTGTCGTCATGTTGTTCCAGTCTTTCACAGCAGTAACTCTGTTCAACACATCGTAGGTGTAGGTCACGGTCTTGTTGCCCGGATAGACGATGCTCGTCACATTTCCGTTGTTGTCGTAGGTGTAGTTCACTGTCATGCCGTCGTAGGCGATGGAACTGATGCGGCCAAAGTCGTCGTATGTATAGGTAATGGCTTTGCTGTCTTTGGTAATTTTCCAAAGCCGTCCTGTCGAACTGTAGTAGGTCAAGTCGGCATAGCCGTCGCTGGTCAGTTCGCCCGCATTGTTGTAGGTGTAATTAAAAGTGTAGCCGTTGGCGTCGGTGAACGACTCAAGCGTGCCGTCCCTTTTGTAGGTGTAGTTTCGCGTATGGCCTTGAAACTCCACCTGGGTCATGAAATCGGTGTTGGCGTCGTAGGTGAAGTTGGTCTTGATGCCCTTGGCGTTCTGTATCCAATCCACATTGTCGTTGGCGTCCACATGATAAGTGGTGGTTTTCCCGTTGGCATCGGTAACGGAAGCGAGATTGTCGTTGTTGTCGTAGGTGTAATGGATGTTATGTCCGGCGAAGTCGTATTTGTCGGTCATACGGCTCACATTGTCATATTCGATGGTGGCCGACAAGTTCAGCGACGGGATGCTGATCTCATTGAGGTTGCCATAGCTGTTGTAGTCATAATCGACAATAAATCCCATGGCATTCGTCACCCTTGTGGGGGCGCCATGGCTGTTATTTTCGAAATACGTCGTATGGCCCAAAGCATCCACGATTCGGGTGAGATTGTGGTTGCTGCTCTCGTAGTAATAATGGGTAGTGTTATTATTGGCGTCTGTATATTGCTCGATGTCGTTGTAGTCGTTGTAAACGACCATTGTGGTGTGGCTTTCCGATCCGTTTGAAACGGTGAAGGAGCTTACCATGCCATTGCGCGAATCGTAGGCATACGAGGTTTGCAACCCGGTTTTGTTGTCAGTCCTTTCAGTGACCAGGCCCGAATCGTTCCCATCAAGTCCATACACGAACGACACGTTGGTGCTGACGCCATCGTTCACGTTGGTAATGCGTTGCTTGTCGTTCATCGTGTAGGTGGTGGTTACACTTTGGCTATTGCTTAAGTTTTCAGTCACAGTAGAGACCGTGCTGCCATTTTCATAGTTGGGCGTGATGTTGATGTTAGTGTGGGTCAGTTGGTTGTTATAGCCATCCGAATAACTCATGCTTTGCAGCTTGCGCTGTTGGTAGCCGTTATAGACGTGGTTGCCTTTGGGCAGCGTTATTTCCTTCAGCAGTCCTTTCTCGAAGTCCAAGGTGCCATAGGAGAACGTGGTGGTCTGGTTCTTGGCATCCTTGAGCGAAGTCAGTTGGCCATCCGTGTAATAGAAACGCACAACCCTGCCATTTGGGTCGGTCACGGACTGGAGCAGGTTGTTGGAGTTGTAATCGAATGTCAGGGTGCGGTTTAGCGTCGATACCGATGTGATTCTGACGTTGTTTCCGCTTGTGCCATAGTTGATGGTGATGGTGTTGTTGTTTCGGTCCTTGACTTGGGTCAGATGGTAAACGTTGTCCGACTTGAGCGTGAAGGTGAAGCTGACTTGCCCCGTCGATTTCAGGGTATAGGAACTGCCCGATTTGGTCAGCGTGTAATAATTGCCTTCGGTGAGTTTTTCCATTGTCCCATTGACTTCCTTGTACATCAACAAGGAGCCTTCTTGCAAGTGGAACACAAGGTAGGAGACGTTGTTGTAGTTGTCTTCGATGATGTTCATGTACATGACGTAGGTGTGCGTCCATGCCTTGCCCAATGGCTTCACAGGATAGAAATCCTCAGGCATTTCGGTGAGGTAGGAGTTGTAGGCGATGCCGAAATCAAGGTTCATATATCCGGGTATGTTGAAGAAGTCCTTGTTATAGTAATTGAAGTTACCGTATTCGGCGCCACGCATCGAGTTCACCACCTCGGGGCTGAGGTCGGTGGGGATGAAGAAATCGGAGGTAAAGGGATTGTAGGTGTCGTAGTTGGGCACGGGTCGGGTGAGCGTGTTGTTGTCAATCAGCTGAAGTATCCTGTAAATGAGCAGGAAGGCCTCACCGCGTGTGCAGTAATCATCCGGACGGAAATGGGTGGTTTGCACGATATTGAGGTTGTATGCCTTCTGTGCATAGCCCCAGAAACTGCTGTTGGTATAGCCCGAAGGCCCGAAATCGTCGAAGACATTGGTGCCGCCCGTCGCTGGTGCGATGTTGAAGGTTTCCAACAGCACTTTCAGCACAAAACAGCGTTGGATGTATCCTTCGGGATTAAAGACGCTTCTGTCGCGGTCGAAAGGCGAGATGCCGTCGAGGTGTCCCGCCGAGGCATCATAATACTCCAAATAGAGAAGGGCCTTGGCTGCTCTATAATAATAGGAGTTTTCGTCCTGCAAGTCGGGATAGATGCTGGGGAAGTAGTCCGTCACCAAGGATGAGGGGACGGTCAAGCCGTCGCTGTTGCTGTACAAGCCGTAAAACGCCGTCTTCGCCAGCTGTGCTCGGGTGATGCTGGCATCGGGATTCAGATTGCCGTTGATACCTTCCACAATGCCGCGTTCGCAGAGATATTGGGCGGCAGTGTACATTTGCTGGCCATACTCGCCGCAACTCCCATCTGAACAATCCGCAAAACAATCATTATCCCCTGTTAAAAAAGTATAATCTGCCCCACACATACTTCCAGCAGAGTTAGATGCGTAGATTCGGAAGTGATACGTAGTGTTGGCCTGTAGTCCCGTTACAGTAGTACTTACATTCGAGGTAGACATCGAGGCCGGAAGTGTTCCTGAAATCGTATTGTTGCCATAGTTAGTTGTTGTACCATATTGGAAATAATATGTAGTCTCAAGATTTTGAGGATTTACTTTACCATTTAGTGTAACGGAGGTTCCATCTACCGTTGCTGCTTGTGTTATGGCCACAGGAGTATCTCCTGCCTTTGTGGTAAAATGCCAAATCGATCCCGTGGAGGAATTGTTTTGGCTGTCATAGGCAACCACTTGCCAATAATAAGTTTGATTATAATTCAAACCATTCAGGAAAGTTGAGGTTCCTGTTCCGCTTACATGATACGGCAAACTTGACGAAGATGTTCCATAAAAAACATCATATCCAACCACATCTCCTTCCGGATCGGAACATGACCAGGAAAGCGATAGAGATACTGGGCATCCAGTCGCACCATTGGAAGGGTTGGGATTACTTGGAGTAGTGGGAGGTTGGTTGCCAACTTGGGTTGTAAAATGCCAAATAGGACTGGAAGATGAATTGTTCTGATTGTCATATGCAACAACTTGCCAATAATACGTTTGGTTATTGGCCAACCCTGAAAGAGTTGTAGATGTACCTGTTCCGCTTACATGATACGGCAAACTTGACGAAGATGTTCCATAATAAACATCGTATCCGACAGTGCCTCCTTCTGGATCTGAGCACGACCAGGAAAGAGTCGGACTTGTCGAAACACCAGTCGCTCCGTTAGCTGGACTAGGATTGCTAGGCGTGGTTGGAGGCTCATTCGAAACTGTAGTGAAATTCCATATAGGCCCATAAGTGGAGGCATCGTGTTCGTCATAGGCAATAATTCTCCAATAATACATCTGACCTTCATTTAATCCTGATATGTATGCCGAAGTTCCATAGCCTGACGTCCACAATGTCATATTCGAAGAAGAAGTGCCCAAATAGAACTCATAGCCGACATCATCTCCATCAGGATCGGTACATGTCCAATAAAAATATCGGCTGGTTGAAATACCCGTAGAACCACTGCTGGGATTGGGATTGCTAGGGGGATTAGGAGCACTATTGGAACCTGTACTTAAAGTGGTAAAAGTCATATCATCACCATAAGACGTTCCTGAGTTGTTAAGCACACGTATCCTAAAATGATAAGTCGTATCAGGGTCAAGCCCTGAAATAGTCTCAGATACCGTCTCCATGTTATAACCAGTATTACCACCTGCATCTGACAGACTACCATACGAAGTTGTTTTTCCATATTGAAAAACATACGCACCATTTCCGTAAGTATTAATCTGACCATTAAGAGTAGCTGAGTTTGCAGTAATATTAGTTGCAGATAAAGTGATAGCAATTGGCAACACCCTAGTACCATTATGTTCGGAAAGGCTATCTCCTTTCCCAACTTGAACAATTTCAATGTCTGGTTCTTGAGCATTCAATTGTGTCATCGCCGCCAACATCAGCAGAACGAACAACACGGCGTTTAGCGCCTTTTTCTTTTGTAAAATATTTGAAATCATGGTTTTAAAGATTTAGGTTAATAATCATGTGAATTGTGTTTTCTTTTTTATTCATTCCCGAGCGGGCAATAAAAAAACGAAGGCTTTACTGTATTTTTCTCTTAGTTGGTCTTCGAGGCCTTCGACTGCCTTTGCACTACAACTAATCAGTAAAGCCCACGTGAAAGCACGTGAGCATCGGCTTTACTGCCTGTAGTGCCAGGAAATGTCGAAGTTTCGAAGACACAAGCTATTAAGCTAACGCTTTTTCAATAATTATGTCAGAATCGGGAGGGTTATTTGTTCATGGGCAATGAAATTGGTTAGACTTTTGGGTCGATTTATCGGGGGCAAAGATACATTAATTTTGGAAGGAAAGATTAGTTGGCAAGATTTTTTCCGCAGGCGTTTCCATTTTGGAGAAAGCGAAGAGTTTCTTGCCCAAGTCTTTCAGGGAAGCTCCAAGATATATCACCTAAGTTCAATTTAATTGCGTCATATCAAAAAAATCTGAAATCACGCTTTTTTGCAAACACTATTTCAAAACCCCATCAGATTCGCGAAGGTTATGCCATTCGTTGTTCGTTTGGTTAGACTTTGGGGTTGTATTTCGGGGGCAAATTTAGGAAAAAACCGGAACGGCGACGGGTTTTGTGGAAAAATTCGTACTTTTGCGCTCAGGAACGACAAAAAGCACACCACCATGACAAAATACCCCATCGGCATTCAGACTTTCTCCAAGATCATCGAGGGAGGCTACGCCTACGTTGACAAGACGGCCTACGTCCACCGCCTCGCCACCGAAGGCGGCTACTACTTCCTCAGCCGCCCGCGCCGCTTCGGGAAGAGCCTGCTCATCTCCACCATCGAGGCGTACTACCAAGGCAAGAAGGAACTTTTCAAGGGCTTAGCCTTGGAGCGTTTGGAGAAGGACTGGACGGTGCATCCCGTCATACACATCGACCTGAACGCGGCGAAATACACCGAACCCGAGGCTCTGGACTCCATCTTGGACGGCCATTTCCGCTACTTGGAAAAGGACTACGGCCTCGACACGTCGGGATTGGCGTTGCCCGAGCGCCTCAAGGCCATCATCCGCCGCGCCTGTGAGCAGACCGGCCAGAAGGTGGTACTCCTCGTCGATGAATACGACAAGCCGCTCCTCGAAGCCATCGGCAATGAATCGCTCCAAGACGACTACCGCAAGACCCTGAAGTCGGTCTATGGCTTGGCCAAGTCGATGGACAACTACATCCAGATGGCGTTCTTCACCGGCGTGAGCAAGTTCTCGAAGGTCAGCGTCTTCAGCGACTTGAACAACCTTGAAGACATTTCGATGAATGACAAATATGTTTCCGTATGCGGCATCACCGAGCAGGAGCTTCATGAGTACTTTGATGATGAAGTCGCGCAAATGGCCGATGCCAACGGCATTGACAAAGGTGCCTGCTACGAGTGCCTGAAACGACAATACGACGGCTATCACTTTAGGGAAGACAGCGTCGGGGTTTACAATCCGTTCAGCCTGCTCCGCGCCCTGAAAAACCAGGATTTCAAGGACTACTGGCTTGAGACGGGCACCCCCACCTTCCTCGTCGAGACGCTGAAGCGCAACGACTATGAACTCGAGAACCTGACGCGCGAGGAAGTCACCAGCGACCTCCTCAGCAGCCTCGACTCCATCGACACCAATCCGCTGCCGCTACTCTACCAAAGCGGCTACCTCACCATCAAGGGCTACGACCCCGATTTCAGGACCTACAGCTTAGGCTTCCCCAATGGCGAGGTGGAACGCGGTTTCTCGAAGTTCCTGTTCAACAATTATGCCCCCATCAGGGCGGACAAGTCCGCCTTCTTCGTCAAGAGCTTCGTGCTCGAAATCCGCGACGGACAGCCTGAGAAGTTCATGTCACGCCTCGATGCGATGTTCGCCGACCAGCATTACCAAATCGTGGGCGACGCGGAGCTGTACTTCCACAACGTGGTCTATGTGGTCTTCAAAATGCTCGGCTTCTACGTCGATGTGGAACGCCACACTACCGACGGGCGCATGGACATGCTTATGCAGACCAAAGATTACATTTACATCTTGGAGTTCAAGGTTGACCAATCCGCAGACATTGCCTTGGCGCAAATCGAGGAAAAGCAATACGCCAAGCCCTTCGAGGCCGACCCGCGCAAGCTATATAAAATAGGTGTGAACTTCTCCACCACGACGCGGCGGATGGAGGGATGGAAGATAATATGATTTCCCGCTCTTTATAACCTTTCCTGCAAGGCAAGCATCTCGTCGCGGTACTTCGCGGCGTTGAGGAAGTCCATCTCCTTGACGGCTTTCTCCATGTTCTTCTTGGCCTGCTGGATGGCTTTCTGAAGCTGCTCCTTCGACATGTAAACGGCTTGACTCTCAGCGGCCAACGTCACCAATTCATCACTTTGTGCGTAGGCCAACGGCATGGGTTGGTTGCCTCGCAAGGTGCCCAACGAGTTGTCGATGGCCTTGACGATGGTCTTGGGCACGATGCCGTGCGCCTCGTTGTAGGCCGTCTGCTTCGAGCGGCGACGCGCCGTCTCGTCGATGGTCTTGCGCATCGATTCGGTGATGGTGTCGGCATACATGATGACCTTGCTCTCGGCGTTGCGGGCGGCGCGGCCTGCCGTCTGCGTCAGCGAGCGTTCCGAGCGCAAGAAGCCTTCCTTGTCGGCATCGAGGATGGCCACAAGGCTCACCTCGGGCAGGTCCAAGCCCTCGCGCAAGAGGTTCACGCCGACAAGGACGTCGAAGTCGCCCATGCGCAGCCCTTGCAGGATTTCCACGCGCTCCATGGTATCGACATCGGAATGGATGTAGCGCGTCTTGATTTTCAGGTTGTTGAGGTAGGTGTTCAGTTCCTCGGACATACGTTTCGTCAACGTGGTGACGAGCACGCGCTGGCTTTTCTCCACCACCTTGTGGATCTCGTCAATCAGGTCATCGACTTGGTTGAGACTGGGGCGCACCTCAATCAGCGGGTCGAGCAGGCCTGTGGGACGTATCAGTTGCTCCACATACACGCCGTCGCTTTGCTGCAACTCGAAGTCGGCAGGCGTGGCACTGACATAGATGGTCTGTCCCGTAAGCGCCTCAAACTCATCGAACTGCAAAGGTCGGTTGTCCAAGGCCGACGGCAACCGGAAGCCGTATTCCACCAAGGTCTGCTTGCGCGAGCGGTCGCCGCCGTGCATCCCACGAATTTGCGGAATGGTGACGTGGCTCTCGTCGATGATGGTGATGAAGTCGTCGGGGAAATAGTCGAGCAGACAGAAAGGCCGCGTGCCGGGACTGCGCCCGTCGAAATAGCGCGAATAGTTCTCAATACCTGAGCAATAGCCCAACTCCTTCATCATCTCGATGTCGTAGTTCACACGGTCTTCGAGGCGTTTGGCTTCCAAGGCCTTGCCAATCTCGCGGAAATACTCGGCCTGCCTGAACATGTCGTCTTGGATTTCGTGGATGGCGGAATTGAGTTTGGCCTGCGAGGTGACGAAGATGTTGGCGGGAAAAATGGTCAGTTGCGAAAGCTCCTCCATGCGGCGGCCCGTCACGGGGTTGAACATTTCGAGGCTGTCGATCTCGTCGTCCCAAAACACGATGCGGTAGGCGTAGTCGGCGTAGGCCGGAAACACGTCCATCGTCTCCCCTTTTATCCTGAACTTGCCTTGCGTGAACTCAATCTCGTTGCGCACATACAAGGCACTCACCAAAGCCTTTGCCACATCGTCGCGCCCGATTTTCATGCCGCGTTCCAAATAGATGACGTTCTTGCCGAAGTCGTCGGGGTTGCCAATACCGTAAAGGCATGAAACCGAGGAGACTACGATCACGTCGCGCCGACCCGACAGCAAGGACGAAGTGGTGGCCAAGCGCATCTTGTCGATGTCGGCATTGATGGCCAAGTCCTTCTCGATGTAGGTGTTGGTGGCGGGGATGAAGGCTTCGGGCTGGTAGTAGTCGTAGTAGGAAACGAAATACTCCACCGCGTTTTCGGGAAAAAACTGCTTGAACTCGCCGTAAAGCTGCGCCGCAAGGGTCTTGTTGTGGCTCAGCACCAAGGCGGGACGGTTCAGTTGGGCCAACACGTTGGCGATGGTGAACGTCTTGCCCGAGCCCGTCACGCCGAGGAGCGTCTGGGCACGGTCGCCGCGACGCAAGCCGTCAACGAGTTGCTTGATGGCTTCGGGTTGGTCGCCGGTGGGCTGGAAATCGGAGACGAGTTTGAAGTTCATGACGTTATTCCCTTCGATGATGCGAGCGGCAAAGATAGTAAAAATTCCCGACCCGGAATCGGGTCGGGAATTTGTTGTTATCGTAACAATAGCGCGGTTTTACTGCACCTTCTCGACGATGGCCTTGAAAGCCTCGGGGTTGTTGAGGGCGAGGTCGGCGAGCACCTTGCGGTTCATCTCGATGCCGGCCGTGTTCAGCTTGTTGATGAATTGGCTGTAGTTCATGCCATACTCGCGCACGGCGGCGTTGATACGCACGATCCACAGGCTACGAAATTCGCGTTTCTTGTTTCTTCTGTCGCGATAAGCGTAGGTCTGACCCTTTTCGTAAGAGTTTTTCGCCACAGTCCACACGTTCTTTCTCGTGCCGAACTGACCTTTGGTCTTCTTCAGGATTTTCTTTCTTCTGGCTCTTGAAGCCACTGCATTGACTGATCTTGTCATTTCTTTGGAATTTTCGTCCAGCGCCTCGCTCCTTTCGAGAACTTTTCTGCTGAGACAAAGTTAAACATTAGTGAATTAAATGAGAAGCATCTTTTTGACATTCTTCTCGTCAGCAGGCGAAACGAGCGTGCTGTGGTCGAGATTGCGTTTTCTCTTCTGGCTCTTCTTGGTCAGGATGTGGCCATGATAAGCGTGCTTCCTCTTCAGATGGCCGCCGCCGGTGACTTGGAAACGCTTCTTGGCAGCGGACTTGGTCTTCATTTTAGGCATTTTACAATTAGTTTAAAGGTATTAAGTTACTATTCTCTCTTGTTTTCGTTGGCTTTCAGCTTTCAGCTTTCAGCCGTCAGCTATCAGCCTGCTTGCTGAAAGCTGATGGCTTATAGCTTATAGCTTACAGCTTTTACTTCTTCGTTGTCTTAGGAGCTATCATCATCTGCATTCGCTTGCCTTCGAGTTTCGGCATGGCTTCCACCTTGCCCAATTCTTCCAGCTCCTGCGCGAACTTCAGCAACATGATTTCACCCTGTTCCTTATAGACGATGGAGCGGCCTCTGAAAAAGACCTCCACCTTCACCTTCGAGCCTTCCTGCAAGAAGCGCTTGGCATGGTTGAGCTTGAACTCGAAGTCGTGGTCGTCGGTCTGGGGTCCGAGGCGGATTTCCTTGATGACGACCTTGGTGGCCTTGGCTTTCTGGTCTTTCATCCGCTTCTTCTGGTCGAAGACGAACTTCTTGTAGTCCATCGCCTTGCAGACGGGAGGATTGGCATCGGGTTGGATCTCAACGAGGTCAACGCCAAGCTCCTCGACAATCTTCAAGGCCTCTCGCAACGGATAGATATTGGTTTCGACGCCTTCGCCAACCAATCTCACCATCGGCGCCTTGATTTCTTCGTTCACGCGATGGTTGAATCCGTCCTTGTCTTTGTTCGGCCTCTGACCGGGTCTTCCCTTTTGTGGAATCTGTGCTATGGTTTTAGTCTCCTATATTAAATTTATAATCAGTTAATTAACTATCTCTTGTTCTGTTCCTCCTCGACTTGCTTGCGAATCATCTCGGCGAAGTCGGCGGTGGGCATTGTACCCAAATCGACTTGGCCGTGCTTGCGCACCGACACCGCGTTTTCAGCCTCTTCCTTCTCGC
>ERZ842401.6740-NODE-6740-length-12127-cov-5.026011_pt1 | contig 12127 bp, 10 predicted proteins | sample MGYA00521270_ERZ842401 | MGnify/ENA primary metagenome ERZ842401 (study PRJEB31892, sample SAMEA3878208) | bioreactor metagenome | biome: Moose rumen | place: Sweden | collected 2011-10 | study: EMG produced TPA metagenomics assembly of the PRJEB12797 data set... | reverse complement strand
GAACATTAACACAAATCTCCATCTTTTAGAGATTATTAACCATATCTAAAAAAAAATCTCATAATGCTTATTGAAGATGTCGGCCATTGCCTCCTGATAGGACGAAACCGCCCTGCCGACATGTATCGGCTCATACACGCCATCGGTCAACCGTGGCCCAGGCTTATGAGATGCGACAAAGATAAGTAACTTCGACAATATATATTATCAACAAAGTGAATTATATACATCCGCGACCTCATTTGCAATAAGGTCCCAATTGTACTTACTCATATCATATTCAATACGCTGTAAAGGATGACAACAAAGCACCTCTAACTTTTTCGTAAGCATATCAACATCTCCAACCTCATGATAACATTCTTGAGGAAGCCCAACTTCCAAATTGGCAGGAATAGATGATGTAACAACAGGCAAACGGTAGCTCATTGCTTCCAACAATGCTATTGGCAACCCTTCATGTGATGATGGCAAGGAATAACATAGAGCATTTGTCAATAGCGAATGAAGCTTCTTACCACGAACAAAACCTGTCAATATCACTCCATTCTCTTTTGCTTTTTGTTTTAAAGTTCGAGAATAATCATCTTCAAAGTCAGTGTCACCTGCCAGAACTAATTTTATATCTAGTTGAGAATTATTTTTTTTCACCTTAATATAAGCGTCAACCAAATCATGGAGACGCTTTTCAGGCACAAAACGACACATACCAAGAATATACTTACCCTCTTCAATTCCCAATTTCTCAAAGTAGGCAGAATCATGACAAATATCAGGTTCGGGAACACCATTATATATCAGATGTACATTTTCTGTCCTTCCACATCGTTTATCAATCAAATTCTTAATAACTTCACTAATAACGATGACACGGTCAGCATACTTGCATCCCATCCATTCCCCTAATTTCAACATTTTCTTGGCTGCGAATCCCCATTTATCCCTATCATAGTCAGGCCCGTGGTGAGTAAAAACGACCTTCAAACCCAATAATTTAGCAAAAGGAACGACCAATGCTGGACCTATTGCATGAATATGTATGACATCAGCCCCTAATCGTTTGGCCTTTATAGCTGCTCGAACCGTATGGACTATTGCTTCAAACGATTTTTTTTTAGGTGTCTCAACATCTAATAGCTTTATCCCCTTCCATTCTATGAGATTGTCATGGACATAGCTTTTTCTGCGAATTATCGTTACATCATATCCTCGATCCGCAATCCTAGGGAACAACTCCTCACAATGCGTCTCCACACCACCCATAATATTAGGGACACCGCGGGTTCCTGTTACAACAATTTTCATTATTGTATTTTTATTTCCTTATCAGTCTCTGCAATTGTTCCTTCATAGCCTTGGCTCTCTACATCAGCATTAACGATATCCTCGCCACGCTTACCTTTCAATGCCTCCTTCGAGTCTTCTGACAGGCCATTGTTGACAATAGCATTCATGTCGCAGGTTGAAAGCTTATCCAATTCCTGTTTGGTAACCCTTCCATCACGATAATCACGACAGGTAGGAAGTTCATACATAGAATACTTAAGCCCTACTAATGATTTCAATTTATGGATAGCAACCCATGTTGCAGGCTTCCATATATATTTATGCATGGCAGGACTCACAGAACCAATCATCCAACAATCACGATCACAACAGCGAACTTTCTTACGTACTATTTCTGCTTCAGGTGAATTCCATAGTTCATCCCAAGTCTGGCGGTTAAGATTTCCCATCACCTCTTTATCCTTTGTGCCATTGCATGGCATAACGTCCCCATAAGGGTCAATAAAGAACGTATCAAACGACATATCGCATGGCAATAGGCGTTTCTGGCCGTATATATAGTTAATCAGACCGTGATTAAAATAGGCTCTAAACCATTTCTTTGGAGATCCAGATTTCAACAGTTCATTCACCAGATTCTCAAAATTCTTAGCTACCATAGGGCGGTCCTTAATGATATTCTTCGCTTCCACAAAATAGAACGAATTATGTAAAGATGCCGTAGCAAATTCCATTCCCATCTCGTCTGAAATCTTATACAGAGGCACCAAGTCTGGCGCATTTTTGTCCTGCACCGTCATGCCAAAGCCGACATCTTTCATACCCATTTCGCGCAGTTTCTTGAGCGTCGTATAACCTCGCTGATAACCATCGTTCAAACCGCGTATCTCATTATTAGTCTGTTCCAATCCTTCTATTGAGATACGGATACCTATCTGTGGAAACTCTTTACAGAGGTCAAGAATCCTATCAGTAAAAAAACCATTTGTAGAAATTACGATACGATCACTCTTCTTGTATAATTCCCGTACGATTTCTTTTAGATCCGTACGTATAAACGGCTCTCCCCCAGTAATGTTCGTAAAATACATCTTGGGGAGTTTCTTTATCGTATCAATAGAAATCTCCTCCTCTGCCTTGCTCGGTGCCTTATAGCGATTGCACATTGAGCAACGCGCATTGCAACGATACGTCACAATAACAGTACCATTTAGTTTCTTTTCTGACATAAATTAGTGTTTGTTTAATAACAATTTTTCAAAAGTATCGTGATAAATCTTTGCAGATTCTGACCAAGAATATTTTTGAGATTTTCTATATGACTCATTCGTCAAATCTTCATAATACTTCTGATCCCCAAGTATCTTTTGAATTTTTACTTCTGTAGCCTTTACGTCGGTCGGTTCAACCATGACATCTAATTCTTCGACTATCTCAGGGAAGCATGAAGTATTTGAACATATTACAGGAGTGGCACAAGACATTGCCTCAAGAACAGGCAAACCAAATCCTTCAAAAAAAGATAGATAGAGCATAACAGCTGCACCTGCATAATATTTAGGTAAATATTCATCCTCCAAATAGCCTGTAAATATTACATCTTCTTTAAAAGGAGAAGCATTTACATAGTCATAAATAACCCGTGAATTAAATCCATCCTTACCAATAATGACTAGCTTCTTTCCCTGTAATACTCCTTTCTGTCGAAGATTAAAAAAAGCTTCTATAACCGTCTTAATATTCTTACCGGGATAGTCGATAGTTCCTACAAACAACAAATATCCTTTATAAACTAGATTGTATTTTGCTATAGCAGGTATTACATCCCGTTGCTCATATTTTTTAAAGAAAGTTTTATCTGTAGCATTCAGTGTTAACGTCAACTTCTCATGCTTGACATTAAGATATTTAACAATATCCCTATATGAAGATTGTGAAACGGTCAAAATATGGTCACTACGCTTTGCCATTAAAGGGTCGCAGATAACCTTTCTATAAAACATCCGGGCCTTTGAGAACTTATCAGGCACATTATATTCTATCAAGTCATGAATAGTGACAACTGTTGGTACTACTTTCCACAAAAGCAATGTGAAATTAGGAATATAAGCCAAATCACATTTGTACTTTCTCAACAATTTTTGAAACAGCCACTGATGCCACCATATGTTTTTCAAAGTAGATTCTTTAGTATAAGGAACATCAACCAAATTTACATTGTTGAATCTATCTAAACTATCATATTCCCTAAAGTCTTGGTTTCGAAAAATAACATACTTATCATCAGGATATTGCTGTGCCAATTCCTCAATGACAGCAATCAAGACACGCCCAATACCAGTAAGTCTATTGCCTACATATCCACTTATTCCAACTATCATATATATTTAGTTATAAATTAAAATTCTTATTTTACTTCCCCAATAAGCAATTAAGCGATGAAGCCAAGCTAATGGGATATGTGAACTGTAATTCATTCTCCAATGCCGTATATAATGATAAGGGACATACTCATTTAATACTATATTGTCTGCAAGTATGTAATATTGAGGATAATCTTTTTTTAGCTGTTTATCAAAACATATTATCTTTTTTAAATTACGACACTGATCTGTTATCAAGAACTCTTTATATAGACACATCAGGATATGTTGAATTCTAAAATTAATATATGACTTAGCCTGGCCAAGTGTATCATTTCCTTCAAACTGTTTGAAAATATTATAGAGAACCGTTTTAAACTGATCACTATTTTTCACAAGAACACCAATTGTCTGTCCATATCGTCCCATCAGATATTTATAAACTGGTTTAGGGAAATATATTATCGTTTTCATATATACAAAAGGAATCGTACTCCATTCATTATCCGTATATGAGATACCCTCCGTTTGTTTGTAAAATATTCCTTTTAGAATACTAAGCTTATATGTTAATGCATGCATTTCTATTATTTCCATTGGCATCTGATCTATCGTAAGAGTCTGTATGGGATGCATCTTAAAGCGTGCTTTCTTCAAAATAACCCCATTAGTATCAACACTATCTACATCTGATATGATAATATCTTCATCTCTAGTTGTAAGAAAGTTTAGAAATAACGAAAATGAAGGTGTATCAAAACTATCATCTGCATCCAGAATTTTCACATATTTACCTGCTGCTTCTTTTATACCCCGATTAATACACGAACCATAATTGCCATTCTCTTTATCAATCACTCTAAATGTTTGAGGATATTTCATTTCATACTCATGCGCTATCAATGACGATGAATCCTTTGATCCATCATTAATAATCATCACTTCAAGCAATTCCATATTCTCATTTGGGACAATAAGAGATTCCAGACACTTACGAAGATATTTCTCCATATTATATGTTGGAATGACTATTGATAATATTTTCTTCATATCCACATTACTTATTTATTGTCGGTCAATGCTTCATACAGCGCATGAATATATCCCTTGCCATATTTAATATCAGGTTCCATATAATTACCTTCTGCCCATTCATTCCAAGACATTAAAAAAATTATTTTATGATCATCGGTTTTATGTTTTACTAAATCCAATGCCATTTCAACTTGTTCTTTAAAAAATTGTGGACTATTGTTATACCAAATTTCTGCAAGTTTTCCACTGCGTGGAGATCTATCCCAATTAGGGATAATTGTCGGATAAACGTTTTCTTCCTTTTCTTCTTCAACGAATAAAAGTTTGCTTATTTTCTTATAATCGTATTTCACAAGTCCTTGCCACGAAAAGAATGTATACATGATTTTTCTGATATATATAAGAATCATTGACCACCACATTGCATGATACCTTGCATGTGCCAAAGCCATCCCTCTTGAGTTAATAGCATCAAACCCCTTCTCTAAAACGCGAGGAAACAATTTAGATGCAGGTATCAATAATTCTTTATCACCACGTCTTCTTTTTTTCTTAATAGACGTAATAGCATTAAATTCTATACCAACAAAATGAATACCTTCCAAACCTTCCTTCCGAGCTAAAATATTCCATTCCTCTATAAAACCATTTGCATCTTCCAAACCTTCTGGATCATAAACAAGAAATAGAGGTTTCCCATCGACTTTTATATATCTTTTATCTCTAAAAGCAGGTAATACTGCATAAAAATGATTAATCACATCCTCCTTACCTGGATATTTTTGAATAATTAAATCTTCATTACGAAATCCAGCCCCGTCAATATTCCAATTTTTTCTCGTCCAATCATGATTAGCCCAACCCAAACAAAATGGGAAATCAGGTTTTCCACTTTTTACGACCTCATCAAAAATCTCAGACATTAAAGTTTTTCCATTACCAAACCAATAATGCCAATAGCAAAAACCTTCAACACCAGCTTCCTTTGCCAATTCAGCTTGCTGCTCACGAACAATTGGCAGTCGCAAATCATAATAACCTAAGTCCGCTGGTACACGAGGTTGCTCATGCCCTCTAAATAATGGTTTGGCTTTTCCGACATTAGTCCATTCTGTAAAACCTTTTCCCCACCATTCATCATTCTCTGGTATGGGATGAAATTGAGGAAGATAGAATGCTATAACTCTTGCTTTTTTATTCATTTTTATAATCTCTTTATAATTTTTGCAGGCACGCCTGCCACCATACAATTTGATGGAAAATCTTTTGTTACTACAGCATTTGCAGCGATAATGACATTGTCACCAATATGTACCCCACCCAGAATGGTAGCTTTATCGCCTATCCAGACATTATTGCCAATAACAATTTCACCTTTTGATTTCAATTCTCGCTCATTGGGTGCTATTAATGCTTCTTCCAAAGTCAATCCGCCATGACTATTATCGGAAATTAGAACATATTTTCCTGTGAGCAAACCATTACCTATTTTTACTTTTTTACATGACGTTATTTGAGTAAATTGGCCTATATTACAATTATCTCCTATGTCAATATTGGGAAAAAATTTTTGGTTTTTATATAAAAGCCAACAACCTAAGATACAATTGCTATGAATACAAGTATCTGCCCCTATCTTTATTCTTCTACTTCCTAATCCTTCCAATCTACACGGCTTCTCAATTAAAGTGTTTCTTCCAACGCCTCCAAGAAAATTACTTAGCCACATTGTATAAATTATATTAATACACCTCTCAATCCGCATAGAAAATGCATATGGATATAATCTGGATACATGCTTAAACATTAAAAAAAATAATCTCATAAATATTTAACAAATAGATATTTAGAATTAGAAGTCCTTAAAATTTCTTTATTGATGGATGGTTACTATAATCTTCAAAAATGAAATAATAAGGATGCATTCTCGCTTCATGATTTAAATCATAATTTGATAAATTAATTATTTCCGAACGCATATAATACAACACTAACAATAATAAAAATATATTAACTCTCAAACGAAGAACAGAGTTGGTTTTGTAATTATTTCCCATTATCCATGTAAGGGCTATAGCTCCAAAAAAATAGAGTGGATTAGTTATTCTTTCTATCATAGGAACAGAATAAAGAAAATTGAATAATACTACACTCAACAAAAAAATCTTGCAAAATGGATGAGCCAATTTTTCTTTTTCAACAATAGCAAATAATACAATAGAAACTATTGTTAGTCTCAAAAGAACAGTTAATTGCATAGTGTCATTTAATTGAGTATTTTCCAAGTAATTATCTAATCGCTCAATTGAAGACAATTCCATACTCAATACAAAAGAAAAAAGATCAAGAGAAGTAACTTGTTTTAAGAAAAGCCCCCCGAAAGCACTACATAGTATAACTAATATATATGTTATTCTTGTAAGTTTTAGTGGAAGCAAACAAATCACAATAATAAATGAATACAGGACGGTTGACGTATGAAAGAAATATGCAATGAAAATACTACTACCTAAAAGAAGTGTTTTTCTGAGATATTTATCTTTTGTCTCTAACCAATATATCAATGCTACATACAAAACTGATAATGCAAGTATCTGCCTTAATCCTACAAAATAAACCATTAAACCACCCCAAAAACAAAAAAACAAAATGGAAAGAGGTGGATTATATGAGTATTTGCGAATCATATAATATAATGGAATAGTTGTCACAATTGTATTAATAATCATTACGACTAAACGAGAATTTGTCAAAGTACATAATGTATTGCGATATATTAGGAATAAAGGCTCCAAAGGACGAGGATCATAATTATAAAAGTTTCTTTCACCTGTAAGATATCTAACATAATCCCATGTATCTGCTCCAACTACAGGTGCCCTAAAAGCAAAAAAAACAAAAGTAATAATAAAAGTCCAACTTACAACCTTTATATTATTAGACTTCCAATACAAATAAGAAAGAAAAATAAGAATACAATAATAAAGCAAATAAGGTAAATCCATATCTATATTATAATTACTTATTTTAAAATGTCTTTATAAGCAAACATCAACTGGTCTTTAACGTTTGCATCAGCATGTCTCTGTCTAGCATAATTAAAGGCACTATTTGACATACTATACATCAAATCAGTATTACGCCACAAACGAAGAATAGAATCAGCCATCTGCCATGGATCATTTGCCGGTACAAGGATACCATCGACACCGTCACGCACAAGTGTAGATATACCACCAACATTTGTTGATACAATCGGTATACCTAAACACTGAGCTTCACAAATAGAATTTGGGCTATTTTCGATATAAGCAGTATGAACATATAATGTTGATGAGCAAAGAATATCCATTAGTTCTGAAGACTGTTTAAATCCTAAAATATGCAAATGACAATCCTCAAAATGTAAACCCTCCTGCTTCTCTACAATATTTTTTATAAAACCATCCATATGGCCAACTACAAGCCATTCAAAATCAATCCCATATGTTGCTAATATATGAGCAACTTTTAACATCATATCAGGTCCTTTCCAAAAGGAACTACATCCTGTAGAAACTAAATGCAGTTTTCTATCAGGGGGAAGATTCCATTTGATTTCGTCTACTATGAAATTCATTCTAAGAGCTTCCTCTACATGATAATAAGATCGCCCTGAGTGCATAATATTAGACAAAGACATATCCCATTGTGTACGCCCCATATAGTATTTAACTAAATCCCAAGTCTTTCGCTCCCAAAACTCCCTATTTTTATTATCACGATGTCTTTTTAAAATAGCCAATATTTTAACTGGATTCCACCAATAATGACACAATAACGTCAGGACTGAATAACCTGGTGGGAATTCTGCATTATTGTATGGAATAATTGCACCCATAATATGGATTACGACAGGAATATCTGTATAAGCAGCAATTTGTCCAAATGGCCATTCTGTACCAAAAATTTGTATGAGATCAGGCTTATAATCATTCACTACTTTTTTTGCCAATGGGAGCATTTTATGTACATAAACATCCCAATACTTGTACATTTTTTTCTCTAAAAATGTCCATTTAACATAAATAGGTACATAAGTAACACCATCTATCACTTTTACATCAATATATCTATCTGATATAAAAGAAACTATCAATTCAACTTCTGTTTCATTCCTTATTATCCTCTCCAAAGAGTCTTGCCATCCCCCTATTAATGTCTTATTAGAAGTATATGCTGAGGGTTCTGTTACTTCAAACCAAAGAATCTTCATAAATTATTAATCACAATATTAATGGGAAAAATACATGTTTCTAAACTTTATGAACAAAGAATCTATAATATCTTTCTCCAAAGAGTTTATAGCTAAATAATAAATTGATATAAAATATATAGGCAAAAAAATAGCTGTCGAAATAATTAAGCAAAAAAGACCATCCTTATGGAAGTAAAAAATCATCCAGGGTAAAGGAACTGAGATACAAACTATTTTGAACATAGGCCATATCACATTTTTTAAATAATCAAGGACATCTAAACCAATAAGGTATTGAAGCCACCATATCCTAACAATATCACATATAATATTAAGCAAAACATATACAAATAATACTGTTACTATCGGCATTCCCATCTTTAACAAGATATAAGATATTGGAATATTCAAAATCTTAACCCCCCCCATTAACAACTGATGAACTTTAAGATTGCCCGTTGCATGAACCGATTGCCAAAGTGGCATTGAAAATGAATCCAATAAAGAATAAATACAGATTAGCAGAAGGAACTCGCCAGTCTGAAATGGTGGATTAGATAACCACAAATCAAGTAAATAATCGATATTAAGCATTACAGGAAAAGCAATTCCAAAAAGAAGGAAAAAAGAAAACTTACTTGAAGAATATATGAGATTCATAAAATAACCATAGTTCTTTGCAGCATAAGATTTAACTATCTGAGGACTGTAACTTTGGCTAAAAGCCCCCAAAAACTGATTTAATTGACTATTAACTTGATTAGCTATGGCCAACGCTGCATTAGCAGTTACTCCGCTAAAAACATTAAAAAAAATCGTTATAGATTGGACAACAGCAATGTCACAGACATTTACCAATAAACTCCAACCTGAATAATTAAATAGTTTCGTGAATAAGGATGAATCCCAATACTTTTTATATGAACAATCTTCAAAAAACTTTTTACAATATAAATAAAAACAAATAAAAATAATAATAGTAACAACTACTTGCAAAAACGCGTAAATTACAATTTTATCATATGCTATTATTGTTAGCAAATAAACTGTTAATAATTTTAAAATACCTTCAATTATACTAGTATAGGCAAAGAAATTCATTTTCTCATGAGCAATTACCAATGAGCTATATGGTGTTTTTATTAAGCTGATTAAAAAATTGAACAGAGATATTTGAAAAACAATTTGTGCAGCAGGTAATCTTTCACCTGGTATATTCAACTTATTATTAATAAACCATACACCTAAAATTTCTGAGAGCAAAAATATAATTAACGCAAGAATAATTTCTGCATTAATACTCATTGAAAATGTTTTCTGGAGACTCTCCTTATTTCCTGTACCTATTTCAAATGAAATATAGCGTGATGTTGCATTATTAAGAGCAGTCTGCAGAAAAATAAACATAATAACAATAGTCCCAACTAAATTATATATACCAAAATCTTCTACACCTAATATCCGCAAAATCTCTCTAGAAGTAAAGAGGCCTATACCCATTAACACAAGCATCCTCATAAAGAGAAAGCCAGTGTTCTTTGCAACTCGTTCAGAATTCAATTTTTCCACTTTATTCTATAGTTTTTTAGAATGACTTTGATTTGCTTATAACTATAACGTTTATTTAAATCGACAAAATAAAAGGAATGTGTAGATTCACGTTTATCAAGTGGGGGAAGGGACATATAATCTCCATACAAACGCGTCAAAATCTTATCATAATCAATAGGCATCTTCACTTTAAAATCTTCGAAGTCCATCTCACAGGTTTCACGGAACCAGTCTATAGGGAAAAGATTCAAACTATTCATATATGTGTAAGGAAACATATAGTTTTTACCTTCGGGATTATGAATAGTACTTAGAAAATGCTTAAACTGTATCTCATTATTCTTGCGTAATAATCTATTTATTGTTAAATTTTTTATCCAGTGTCTGAAGGCTTTCGGATTAAAGTCTTTTATATAAAATTTTAAATCAGACCATACAAAATGCATCTTTCCACCCTGAAGTCTTTCAAAATATTTTCCGTATTTTTTTACAAATTGCCAATAATCATCGGGCGTAGCATTTGTCTTGTATAAAGGGAATACGTCAATCCAAACACCACCAACAAAATGAAATCTCTCTAATTCTGAAACTGTTGTATTTTTATCTGCTATTTTTGTATACGGAAGATAATAATCCCCCTCAAATGGGGTATAAATCTCAAGGTTAATAGCTTGAAGTTCATTGCGCATTTTTTGTAGCCTACAATAATCGTCGTACGGCATGAAAATATCTACATCATCATCCCATGGAATAATACCATGATGTCTTACTGCACCTATAGCAGTACCTGCATAAGCCCACCATGATAAATGGTTCTCATTTAGGAACTTAATGGTTAATTTGAAAACATCAATTAACTTGGCTTTATATTCTTGCTTTTGAATTTCTGACAATTCCATACACATTATTTAACTTGTTTTGAACTTATTAGTAAACTGTCAATTTTGACGTCCAAGCTTAAAAACTGCCGTTTAGGGCAGCTTTCGCTACCTGAAGCGTCTAAATCAAATTAAACTTTACTATTTTAATACCGATGGTAATCGGTAACATATTCTCATAATCGGTTCTTCCCTGCATGATAGCCTTGGATATAATCCGAAGCTATTTACCATAGAAGCAAAATTACTCTCCTCATCAACTTTAATTTTTTTGAACTGTATACCATACCTCTCATTCTTTGAACGAGCGCAAAGGTATCATTTTCCCATTTTATACACAAGACGTCAAAATTGACAGTTTAGATTTAAATTTACCTTTGCGCAGAAAACATTCAGACCCAAAACTTGTTTGTTTCTTTTACGATTCTAATTTCTGGCAGAACTTGTCCTTCTAACATTTCATACAACTTGGCAGCATAGACAACATCATGAAGTCCAAGTCCATAATTATAGTCAATAATGCGCTGTTCGTCAGACCTTCTGCCAGGGTCTCTTCCTGCGAGAACTTCACCTATTTCGTTATAATCCCGATATTGGCTAAAGTACTTGAAACCTCGCACATGGTCCGTATCATCACCAAAGACACGGTCAAATGTTATATCACAATTCTGCAGACCTCTCATGTGAACAGGAATGACAGTCACACCAGGTTGGAACTTTTTTTCATCTGGCACTAACAAGCCTTGTGCGTTTGTTATGCAACTGATAAAAACATC
>ERZ842401.6739-NODE-6739-length-12130-cov-6.539048_pt1 | contig 12130 bp, 9 predicted proteins | sample MGYA00521270_ERZ842401 | MGnify/ENA primary metagenome ERZ842401 (study PRJEB31892, sample SAMEA3878208) | bioreactor metagenome | biome: Moose rumen | place: Sweden | collected 2011-10 | study: EMG produced TPA metagenomics assembly of the PRJEB12797 data set... | reverse complement strand
CGGCTTTTTTGAAGAACTCGTGCGAAATCTGGAGCAGAATGCCCACGCCGTCGCCCGTTTCGCCCGAAGCGTCTTTTCCTGCGCGGTGCTCCAGTTTTTCAACGATAGAAAGCGCGTTTTCCACCACGCGGTGCGATTTGATTCCGTCGATGCTCACCACCGCGCCGATTCCGCAGTTGTCGTGTTCAAAACAAGGCTCATACAAGGTCTTCATTTTTACTCCTATTCTTATCCACAGATTCACACCGATATGACACAGATTTTATAGAAATTATAATCTGTGAAAATCTGTGCTTATCTGTGGATTTCTTTATTCCTTAAAATAAAAAGGTCGCGGAAAGGAAAAACTATCCCGTACCGCGACCTCGTTGTCGTCTTTTGAGTGCTGGCAACAAAAAAGGCCGTAGACAATTCCTCAAAAAAAGGATTTATCTACGACCTCTTTGCCGTTATTGAACTAAAGTGTAACGAAATGAAAAACCGATGTCAACAAAAACAGAAAGAATTTTTACACTTCAAACTGGTCGACCTGCCGTGAAATTTCTTCTATGGATTTTTCCATAAGCGAGGAAATTCCTGAAAGAAGCGAGTTGATTGCGTTCATAGAGGCGGAACACAATGGCAATTTTTACATAATTTTTTCCATATCCACATGGATAATACCTGCTTCAAGGTATTCTTCTGAAGTAACTTTAAAGCCAAGTCGCTCGTAAAAAGGAACTGCGTGTTTCTGTGCATCCATTACAATTTTTTTACAGTTTGTTTTTGATTTCAGCTCGTTCATTGCAAAGTTCATTAGCTGAGTGCCTGTGCCTTTTCCATGTTGCAAGGTTAAAACTCTGCCTAGTTTTATTGTATCTTCGCTTACAAAAAATGCCCTAAGGTACGCTTGAACCCTGTTGTTTTCGTTTGCAAAAATATGAAAACTTTTTAAATCAACATCATCGGGGGCGACATAAGAGATTTTTTGTTCCTTGACAAAAATTTCAGCGCGGGATTTCAAAATTTCAAAAAGTTCACTTGTCGTAAGTTCATCAAAAGTTTTAATTTTCCATTCCATAGCGGTATTGTATCAGAAAATGAAATTTTAAAAAAGATTTGCACTTCCTCTGATATAGTGTTTTTACGCAAGAAAAGCTGTTTAGATACACTTTTAGGTAAATTGAAAAATGAAAATGGAAAATGGAAAATCCACCCATTGCTGAGTGGATTTTTTTATAAGACAGGCATTGCCCTAGTCTTGCAATGCTTCGTAGCCTTCTTCGCCGGTTCGCACTTTAATCACATTTTCCACATCGTACACGAAGATTTTTCCGTCGCCGATGTGACCGGTGTAAAGCACTTCCTTCGCCGCGGTCACTACCAAATCAACGGGAACTTCGCTTACGACGATTTCAACCTTGATTTTCGGCAGGAGCGTCATGTCGATTTGTGCGCCACGGTAATATTCGCCCGCACCGTGCTGAACGCCGCAACCCATCACATTTGTGACCGTCATGCCCGTCACGCCGATGTCGTTCATTGCCGCCTTGATTTCGTCGAACTTGCTCTGGCGCGTCACAATCACGACCTTGTGGAACTTCGCGTCGGGCTTTGAACTCGGCACTTTGACGACAGGAACAGCCTTTTCTTCGGGAATCTTCACGCCGTCTCGCTTTGCCGCGCTCAATTCCGCGCTTGAATAATTCTGCGCGATGTCGAATCCTGCGTAGCTTGAATCCAAGCCGTGCTCAATCTTGTCAAGACCGATGATTTCTTCCTCAGTAGAAACTCGCAAGCCGTGGAGCTTTTTAATCACCGCAAACACAATCGTAATCGTCACGACCGTCCATGCGATAATCACGAACATTCCGCCGAGCTGTTTTGCAAGCTGAGCGAATCCGCCGCCGTAAAAAAGACCTTCCTGAATGCCCGCACTCGCAAATCCCGGTGCTGACTTTGTGGCAAAAAGACCGACCGCAATCGTTCCCCAGATTCCGTTCATCATGTGAACTGCAACCGCACCAACCGGGTCATCGACATGGAGCTTGTAATCCAAAAGCCAGATTCCGAATACGACGAGCAAGCCCGCCACCGCACCGATAATCGCCGCACCCGCACAGTCAGTCACATCGCACGGAGCGGTAATCGCGACCAAGCCCGCCAAAGAAGCGTTCAAGCACATTGAAACATCAGGCTTCTTGTATTTAATCCAAGTGAAAATCATCGTGACGACCGTTGCGACCGCAGGGGCAACCGTTGTTGTAAGGAAAACTGAACCCAAAGTCGGAACATCAGTTGCCGCCGCACCGTTGAAGCCGTACCAGCCGAGCCACAAGATGAATACACCGAGCGCACCAATCGTAAGGTTGTGACCGGGGAACGCCTTTACTTTGACGACCTTTCCGCCCGCATCGCGCGTGAACTTTCCGATTCTCGGTCCTACCATCGCCGCGCCAATCAAAGCGCAGATTCCGCCGACCATGTGAATACACGCACTTCCTGCGTAATCGTGGAAGCCCCACTGAGCCAAAAATCCGCCGCCCCAAGTCCAGTGCGCTTCAATCGGGTAGATGATGCCCGAAATGATTGCCGAATAAATGCAGTATGAGCTGAATTTCGTGCGTTCCGCCATTGCGCCAGAGACGATTGTTGCCGTAGTCGCGCAGAACACCAAGTTGAACACGAAGTTCGAGAAGTCAAAGTGCGCGTAATCCGTAAAGACCGAAAATCCCGGCTTTCCGAGCACGCTCCAGATTCCTTTGCTCACTTCGCCCGTGGCAGGGTCGGTAAAGCTCAGCATGAACGAAGCACCAATCAAGAACCACATCACCGTTCCGATACAGAAGTCCATCAGGTTCTTCATGATAATGTTGCCGGCGTTTTTTGCCCGCGTGAAGCCTGTCTCCACCATCGCAAATCCCGCCTGCATCCAGAACACGAACGCCGCGCCGATTAAAAACCATACGCTCCATAAATCTTCCATAGTTTTTTCCTCCTGGAATTTTTTAAATTAAAAAAGGCGACAACATCAGACATTCTGCGCATAAATGCCCGACATCATCGCCGTTAATAAAAAACGCCGCACTCTCTGTGAAGAAAATGCGGCGTCGTTGCCATTTTGTCATTCCCGTGCTTTGACACGGGAATCTAAAAAAATAAGGTCACAGAAATTGCTCTGTGACCTCGTTGTCATGTGATAGAACTTTTATACACCAACGAAAAATTTTTGTCAACAGCAAATTCTTTTTCGGTGTACTCTTGTGCAACTGTTTTTACTGCGATTATTGGCTCGCCAGCTCCAACTGACCATCAGCGTTCTTGATTACCGTGTATCCGCTCGCGTCACTCGTGAACTTGCTCGCGTCGTTGAAGCTCGTGTTTGTGCTGCTGGTGAACTCGCCGGCAGTAAACGAGCTAAGCCAACCACTCGCAAAAAATATATGGATGTCCGCATCATCGGTCAATGTGCCACCGACGGTAATTTTTGCTGTTCCTCTTATACAAAAATTATCTGCATATGTATTGCTGCTATATGTCGTTTGATTATCCTTAATGACAGGATTACCGCTGAAACTCACATTTCCAGTGTCGAAATCAACACCACCGCCCATAGTCTTTGACGCATTATGCACAATGCGACCGCCGTTTATCGTAAAGGAACAGTCTGTGCGAATGCAGATTCCACCACCAGTGTTTGCCGTATTGTACGAGATTTCTCCACCATTCATAGTGAAGTTGCCTTGTTTGTCTGAGCTACCAACGATACCAATACAAACACCGCCACCGACATTCGGAGCTTTATTGTATTGAATAGCACCGCTATTCATGATGAATTCGCCGTTATTGCCGACCCAAACACCCGCGCCTTTATCGTTGCCATCGGTCAGACTGTTTCCGATAATCGTTCCGCCATTCATGACGAAAGTTCCACCATCGACACAAACGCCACCGCCCAGTCTTTTGTTATACAAGCTGGTTCCTGTTCCGCCAGTAATGTACCCGCCAGTGATATATGCTGTTCCCGTACCGTCCGAAACAGATGTAGTTCCGCTTTCGTCTGCAACGGCAGTTCCTTTATAACTTGAAAGCGTGATTGCGTGTGTTTTGCTCGTGTCGCTGTCGCTTATCGTGAGCGTGTTTCCAGAGCCAACTTTGATTACCGAATTGCTTCCCGTCATTCTGATTCCGTAGCCATTCAAGTCAAGCGTGGTTTCTCCGCTCGGAACAGACCAAGTTTCTGAAATCGTGATGTCCTGCGTGAGGTAATATGCGCCCGCCGTCTCGGGAAGTGTCGCGATTCCTGTTATCTCAAGCCATTTTGCATAGAGCGTCGTGTCGGCCGTAATTTCCGTGTCAAAGTCGAACGGCGTTTCGGAGAGCGTCGTTCCGCCGTCCGTTGAAGTGTACCAGTCTTCAAATGCGAATTTTGCAGATGCGGTGGATTCCTTTGTCGGGTCGGTTGGTCTTGTTGCCTTTTCGCCTTTCGCAACGGTCTGAGTTTCAGCCTCAGTTCCGTCGTTTGTGTTGAAGGTTACTGTATATTCTGCGGTTGTTGATTCAGACTCAGCTTTCTTCATTTTGAGCGCAAGCCGATTCTCGCCCTCTCTAATCGTGATTTCCTCGCTTTCGCCCGTGTACAAGATTTCTTTTTCTGATTCTTCTAAAACCGAATAAATCTGCCCGTTTGCCCTGATTTTTGAGCCTACGGGAATTTCTGAGAATGTGACGGTCGTTCCTTCGGAAAGGGGTGCTGTTTTTGTTGCAGTGTATGAACCTAAAAGTGAGATTTCAACATACAGATTTTCTGTGTCTGCTTCACTAAAAGCCGCACGGGAAGATACCCCCCCCCGTACATTCTGTACAAATTCGCCCGAGAAAGTGAACGAAACGGAAGATGACGGAGAATCCGCTTCGAGCATTGAGCAAGAAAAGAGCGAGGCTATAAAAAGCGGAAGCAAAAGACCCGCGAAAAGTGCGAAAACGCCGTTTCTGTAACATTTATTCATACCAAAATCCCCCGTGAAGAAAAATCGATTTCACCAACTTTTTACAGACTATTTTATTATAACGCATTATTTTGAAATTGCAAGGAATGGCCCGAACTTGGCAGAAATCCTTATAAAAGGAACGCCATGTAATACGGAATCGTGATTTTGTTTTCCGCAACGCCGATGTTGTTCTCGGAAAGCTTGTAGCACATATTCACCTCGTACTGAGGATTTTTCAGTACGGTACTGGCAGATTTTGTGTTTCCCGTTGTGGCTTTCACTTCGATAAGCGCGATTTCGCCTTTCACTTTTGAGACAAAATCAATTTCAAGCCCCGAATCCTTGTGGAAATAGTAGAGTTTTCTGTCTTGTTTTGAAAAACAGTCGGCGATGATGTTCTCAAAAATCGCTCCCTTGTAAAATCCCAAGTCACCCGAAAGGATTTTTGCCGCGCTGTCACGGTCGAGCATGGAAACGAAAAGCCCCGAATCCTGCATGTAAATCTTGAACACATTGTCAATCTTGTTTCCTTCAAGCGGGTCAGAAATATTTAAAAGATTGTGGCACAGGGTGATGATTCCAAAATCGCAGAGCCACTGGATTGCAGGAAGGTATTTTTCAGCCCGCCCTTTTTTCTCCAACGCGGAAAAGACGAATTTTTTGTTTTCCTTTGCGAGTTGCGACGGAATCGACTCAAAGACGCGGTTTATCCGCCCGAGAAGCGCAAGGTCAACTTCCTCGTTTTCATTCTCGTCCAAGTGCTTGCCGAAATCATCTTTGTATTCTTCTATTATATCATGCTGTTCTTGCCACACAACATTCATATCGTTCGTAGAAATGAAGCGGTCAACGATGTACGGAAGCCCGCCAACGCAGATATACTCCTTAAAATACCTGAGCATTGCCGTGTGGGTCGCTTCGCTCACGGGTGTTTTTTTCTCAAAACACTCGCGCAGATACTGAATGACCTCTTCGCCGATTCCTTTTGCCCACAAAAATTCCTCAAAATCCATCGGCTTCATGTAGACGATTCGCTCAAAGCCCGTGGGAACGCCCTTGCTTTTCTTTTTGTTGTAGCCCTTGATTCCAAGAAGCGAGCCTGTCGCGATGATGTCAAACCGCCCGTCCTCGCAGAATGGCTTGATGCTTGAACGAGCATTGGCGCATTCCTGAAGCTCGTCAAAAATGATGACGGTATTGCCTTCTTCAAAATGCGAATTCGGGATTAGTGCGGAAAGGTCGATGATAATTCGGTTCACATTTAAATCTGAATCAAAAATCTTTTTCGCGCTCTCGTTTTCCTTGAAGTTTATGTAGACGACATTTTTGTAGTTTTGGCTTGCGAATTCTCGGACGCTGTAAGTTTTTCCAATCTGGCGAAGCCCTTTCACCACGAGCGCTTTCTTTTTGCCGCTGGCATTTTTCCATGCCTCGAATTCAGAAATGATTTTTCGCTTATACATACGAGTCTCCTCAAAAAACGCACTTTTTCAAGGGAGTTTTCGTAAGTATAATACACTTTTTCAAGGGAGTTTTCAAGGAAAGTACGCACTTTTTCAAGGGAGTTTATCGCAGAAATGCGGTAGGGATTTTAAGGGGTAGGGAGCGTTAAGAAAATGCGAAAGCATTTTTAGCGAGTCTCCCCTTAGGAGAATGGGGTGCGGCGCAATGAAATGCGATACAGGGGAAAGTCTTTTCCCCTTCCCCTTAATTCCTAACTCCTCATTCCTAACTTTTTAAATCGAGTAGTTTCCTTCTGGTTCCATCATGCCGTTTTCGATGAGGATTTCTTCGAGGCGTTCCTGCGTGATTGGGGTTGGAATCGTGAAATTCGTGTTTTCGTCGATTGCCTGAGCCAAATCGCGGTAGACCTGCGCCTGAGAGCTTTCGGGAGCGTACTCAATGACCGTCTTTTTGCGGATTTCTGCCTGCTGAACGATGTTGTTTCGCGGCACGAAGTAAATGAGCTGCGTGTTGAGTTCTTTTGTGAACGCGCGGAGCAAGTCAAGCTCGCGGTCAACATTTCGGCTGTTACAAATGATTCCGCCCAAACGAACATCACCGCGCTCAGCATAGCGGGCAATACCCTTACAGATGTTGTTCGCCGCGTACAAAGCCATCATCTCGCCCGAAGCGACGATGTAGATTTCCTGCGCTTTTCCCTCGCGAATCGGCATTGCAAAGCCACCACACACGACATCGCCCAAGACATCGTAGAAAACATAGTCCAAATCTTCGGTGTATGCGCCCAAATTCTCAAGCATACTGATAGAAGTGATGATACCGCGGCCAGCACAACCAACACCCGGCTCTGGTCCGCCCGACTCTACGCAGCGAACGCCCTTGAATCCGACTTTCTGCAAGTCATCGAGCTGAATTTCCGTTTTATTGTCGCGGATTGTGTCCAAAACCGTCTTCTGATGGAGACCGCCCAAGAGCAAGCGCGTTGAGTCCGCCTTCGGGTCACAGCCGACCACGAGCACCTTTTTTCCGAGTTCGAGCAAGCCCGCCGTAAGATTCTGAGTTGTGGTCGATTTTCCGATTCCACCCTTTCCGTAAATTGCTATCTGTCGAAGTTTTTTTGCCATATTAGCACCTCTTTTTTTTCATACTTTACCTATTGACTAAGTAGGTTGAAAGCATTATCATCATATTATCCTACTTTGTCAATAGGTTTTTACTTTTTTTATGGAGCTTTTTATGGCAGAATCTGACTGTTGCACCTATAACATCGACACGCTTTGCGTTACAGGAAAACCAAATTACGCTTCCCGCGACGACACGGGCGCGATTTCAGTGCCCATTTACCAGTCGGCGACATTCGCCCACCCCGCGCTTGGGCAATCAACGGGCTACGATTATTCCAGGCTCAAAAATCCAACGCGCGACCATCTTGAAAAACTCGTCGCCTCGCTCGACCACGCGGAATTCGGTTTTGCCTACAACTGCGGGCTTGCGGCAATCACCGCGCTCTTTGACGCGATTATCCTCAACGAAAAAAAGGGCGAAGTCTTCCATGTAATCTGCTCGGACGACCTCTACGGCGGCACGGAACGATTCTTGAACACGCTCGGGAAAAAACTCGGCTTTGAAACGACCTACACCGACACTTCCGACCTTCAGAACATCAAGAGCGCCAAAAAAGCGAACACAAAAATCATTTTCATCGAAACGCCCGGAAACCCGCTCATGAAAATCACCGACATCAAGACGACTGCACAATTCGCCCACGAAATCGGCGCACTTTTAATAGTAGACAACACCTTCCTAACGCCGTATTTGCAACAGCCGATTGCACTCGGCGCGGATGTCGTCGTTCAGAGCGGCACGAAATTCCTGTGCGGGCACAACGACACGCTCGCGGGCTTTGTCACCACGAACAACAAAAAAATCGCCGAAAACCTTGAAATCATCACCAAAACGACCGGGTCTGCCCTTCCGCCCTTTGACTCATACCTTCTCGTGCGCGGAATCAAAACGCTCGCCGTCCGCATGGAAAAGCACTGCGAAAACGCACTCAAAATCGTCGCTGCATTGCAGAAAAATCCGCGCGTCAAAAAAATCCTCTTCCCCGGGCTGCCCGAAAGCAAGGGCTACGAAATCAGCAAAAAACAAGCCTCGGGCTTCGGCAGCATGATTTCGTTTTATGTCGATTCGGTTGAAACGGTCGAGCGCGTCCTTAAAAGCGTGAAAGTCATTCATTTTGCAGAAAGCTTGGGCGGAGTCGATTCGCTCATTACCTATCCCGCCACACAGACGCATGTTGATGTTCCCGAGGAAGAGCGCAACGCGCGCGGAATCACGAACACTTTGCTCCGCCTTTCCGTGGGAATCGAAAATGCCGACGATTTAATCGCTGATTTAACGCAGGCGATTGGCTAAAAAAACTGAAAATAAAATGGAAAAATGCACTTTTTTCTTTGACAAGATTGCCATTTCAAAAGATAATAAAGAGCTATGAAATCTTTGACACGAAGAGCAATTCTTCTCGCCTTTTGTTCGATCTTAAATATTGCAGGCTTGTACCTCATTTTTTTCTTGGGAAGGTCTGTCGGCGGCGTGTTGCATATTGCAGGCTTCACGCTCCCCATAGCGAGTTTGCAAGGAATTATTTCTGCCGTCACTATGTTTCTGTGCATTCTGCTCGTTTTCATCGACTACAATTGGGGCGGAAAGATTTCTGTTTTCCTTATAATAGCTTCGATTGGGGTCAGTGTCGCGCAAATTTTTAGGTCACACGCGCTTTATTCTCTGCCGGGAATCATTTCGTCAGGAGTCTCGCTTTTTTCTATCACGCTCATCTACTTTTTTTACAAGCGGCGCACGCTCAACAGCTACACTGATTTAATCACAGGGCTGAAAAACCGCCGAAAATTTGCCGAGGAACTGAACGACAAGATTCTCTCCAAAAAACCATTCTGCCTTGCGTGCGTTGAAATCGAAGGATTCAAGCAGATAAACGACAGCTACGGCTTGCAGATTGGCGATTTTGTTCTGCAAAAAACGGCAGAGCGGCTCACTCGCACGCTCGGAGACCGCGACAAACTTTTCAAAATAACGGGGGCGGTGTTCGTCATCTTCTTTGACAGCGAGATTGTTTCCCAAGATGTCCTTTTAGAGCTTATTACGCCCGAAAAAGTTCAGCTTCCCATTCAAACCGATGAGCCAGATTCTCCCCTTGCAAGCGTGTCTGTCTCGCTCGTGGCGGGAATCGCGCAATATCCAGAAGACGCAAGCTGCGCAAATGTGCTTCTCACCCATGCTGACACCGCGCTGAATGCGGCAAAAAAATCCGAAAACAAGAAAATTTATTTTTATACGACCGACCTTGAAGCCGCCGAAATCAAACAGCGCGAAGCCGAAAACCTAATCCATAAAAGCCTTGAACATGATTGGTTTTATCTCGTGTATCAGCCACAGTTTACGCTCGCCGAACGGAAATTGCGCGGTTTTGAGACGCTCATTCGCTGTAAGCTCCCCGACGGAACTTTTGTAAGTCCGGGCGAATTCATTCCCGCCGCCGAAAAATCAAATCTTATTCTAAAAATTGACGATTATGTTCTCCGCCGTGCCATGCAGGAATTCAAGCCCGTTTTAGAAGAAAAAGGCGAAAACTATATCGTTTCGGTCAATGTTTCTGCTAAAAACATGGGAATGACCGACTTTGCCGACCGCGTTAAAACCATCATTTCGGAAGTACAGTTCCCGCCACACTGCCTTGAAATCGAAATCACCGAATATTCGCTCGCGGAATCCATTGAGACTACCATTGCAAACATCAACAAACTGCATGAAATCGGCGTACAGGTCGCGCTTGATGACTTCGGAACAGGCTACACTTCTATTGCCCAGCTGATGAACCTTCCAATCAATCTTCTCAAAATCGACAAGAGCCTCATCGACAACATCGAAAGCAATCAGAATATCCGCGATTTGGTCGATTCCGTCATCTACATGGGGCATGTCATGAACTGCGAGGTGATTTCCGAGGGCGTTGAAAACGAGCAGCAAATCGTTGTCCTCAAAGAACATAATTGTGACTTCGTGCAAGGATTCGTCTGGGGAAAGCCACTTCCGTACAAAGAAGCTGTTAATTTGTGCTAGAAGCACATTAAAAACACGCTAACGCACGCTAAAAACACGCTAGAAGCACGCTAACACAAACGCTTGCAAAGAAGGGAGAAATTTTGTAGAATCATATTACCTAGTAAAACAATAGGTTTATTCGGAGGCTCTTATGCAGTATGACTTCAACAAAATCACCGACCGCCACAACACAAACGCCGTCAAACTCGACCTTGCCGTTGCGCGCGGAAAGCCCGCTGATGTTCTCTCGCTTTGGGTCGCCGACATGGATTTCCCGACAGCCCCCGCGATTTTAGACGCGCTTCACGAAAAAGTGAGCCACGGTATTTTCGGCTATTCCGTTCCCGACCAGCGATTTTATGACACGGTAAAAAACTGGATGAAAACCGAGCATGATTTTGATGTCGAACGCCGCTGGATTGTCACCACACCGGGAGTCGTATTCGCCACCACTTGCGCAATCAAAGCATTCGCCGCCGAGGGTGAAGCCGTGCTCATTCAAACGCCAGTCTACTACCCTTTTAAGAATATGATTGAAGCGAACAAGCGAAAACTCGTCACTTCCTCACTCTACGAAAAAAACGGAAAATGGTACATCAACTTTGAGGACTTTGAGCAGAAAATCGTCGACAACGAGGTGAAATTATTCATTCTCTGTAGCCCGCACAATCCAGTCGGCAGGGTGTGGACGCGCGAAGAGCTTACAAAAATGTCCGAAATCTGCTTGCGCCACAATGTGATTGTGTTCTCGGACGAAATTCACAACGATTTCATCATTCCGCCTGCCAAGCACATCGTCTATTCCACAATTTCAAAAGAAGCCGCATGGAATTCGGTTATCTCCACCTCAGCGAGCAAAACCTTCAACCTCGCGGGCTTACAGTTCTCCACGAATTTTATCCAAAATCCCGCGCTCAAAAAGAAATTCCACGACGAGCGCGACAAAACCGGCTACGATGAGCCAAGTTTAATGGGAATTGTCGCGACCACGGCAGCCTACGAAAACGGAAAAGAATGGCTCACCGCGCTCCAAGCGCACTTAAAAGAAAACCTCGACTTTTTGCGCAGTTTCCTCAAAGAAAAACTCCCCAAAGTGCGCCTGATTGAGCCGGAAGGCACTTACCTAATTTGGCTTGACTTTTCGGCGTACGGCTACAGTGACGCGGAACTTGACGACATCATCGTGAACAAAGCAAAACTCTGGCTCGACCGCGGTACAATGTTCGGAAAAGAGGGCGAAAAATACCAGCGAATCAACATCGCCACCCCGCGTCCGCTTTTGCAAGACGCACTGGAGCGGCTGGAAAAAGTTTTCGGATAAAATCGGCTGAAAACAGAAAACCGCTATTCCATGTAATAGGTTTTAATCGGTGGAAAGCCGTTGAACTCCACGCTTGCGTAGGTGCTTGTGTACGCACCCGTGGTGAGCCAATAGAGCTTGTCGCCCGCTTTGAGCGAAAGCGGAAGCTTGTATTTGAAATCCTCGTACATAATATCCGCGCTGTCGCAAGTGGGACCCGCCAAAATGACTTCGCCTTCCTTTTCGCCCGGCTTGTCTTTTGAAGAAATAACGG
>ERZ842401.6737-NODE-6737-length-12132-cov-4.773868_pt1 | contig 12132 bp, 6 predicted proteins | sample MGYA00521270_ERZ842401 | MGnify/ENA primary metagenome ERZ842401 (study PRJEB31892, sample SAMEA3878208) | bioreactor metagenome | biome: Moose rumen | place: Sweden | collected 2011-10 | study: EMG produced TPA metagenomics assembly of the PRJEB12797 data set... | reverse complement strand
GAGGAAAGGAAACGAAAGTAGGTCAGAAAACTTTCGTTTCCCGACCTACTCGATTCTGCCTCTTCATCTGTTTCCCGCTGGACTATCGGCTTGTATGAACCAATATATCTTGGGCTCATTCCAGTATAGAAGTGCAGTGTCTTGCTTAGTGGTGCAATGTGGTTTTGCAATGGAGCCCATTCTCCGCGGGATATGGTGGGTGCGAGGACTATCTGTTTTTTGCCGTATCGGTTGTTGATTTTGTCGATGGCGGTCATCAGTTTTGCCTGCCTCACGTCATTCTCTCCATTAAAGATGTCGAGTTGTAGTTGTTCGTCGCTTATTATGTCGGTGACCATCACGCCAGCTTTACGGTAAGCGAAATTCTCGCGAAAGATATTGTTAAAGGCGATAAGAGCGTGTTTCGCTATGTCCATTGCCGAGGCGGTGTGCGACGGCAGCCTCACAGAGCAGGAATTGGAATAGAACGGCAGGTCTTGGCGGAAATGGTCGCCACGGATATAGACCGTCACCACTTGTGCCGCCGCTCTCTCTTGCCGCAGTTGGCGGGCGCACGACTGTGCAAAGGAGATGATGGCATCGGCAATCTCTTGTTTTTTGCTGATCACATGACCAAAAGTGCGGGAGTTCATAATCGATTTGTGGGCGATATCTACCGAGTTGATGGAAATGCAGTCAACGCCTTTCAGCTCTTGCTGTGTTCTAACAAGATTGATGTTTCCAATGCGTTGCAGGTACGATTTAGGCAGCATGACGAACTTGCCAGCAGTGTCGATGCCACAGGAGAGGAGCTTCGCGTTGAGTTTCCTGCCAATTCCCCACACATCGTCAATCTTGATGCGGTTTAGCACTTGATTGATTTCGTCGGCATCGGTTAGACCCTTCACGCGGTCAACGTTGGTTTTATCCTTTTTTGCTACATGGCTTGCAATCTTGGCGAGGGTGCGCGTAGTAGCAAAGCCGATGCTCACTGGCACGCCGACGTATTGCTGAATTTTCTTGACTAGTGACGATAATAGTTCGTGATTCTGCTCATCGTCTTCGTATGGCAAAGTAAAGAATGCCTCATCAACCGAATAAACTTCGAGGTTTAATGCTGCCTCTCCCAGTATTCGCATGATGCGGTTTGACAGGTCACGATAAATAATGTGACGCGCCGAGAGCATGATGATGTTGGCGGGATTGGTGTGGTTTTTTATCTGAAAAGCTGGGCATCCCATAGGGATTCCTAACGCCTTAGCCTCATTACTTCTCGCGATGACACAGCCGTCGTTGCCCGACAGCACCACTACTGGCTTGCCGTTGAGCGACGGGTTGAAAACCCTCTCGCACGAGACAAAAAAGTTGTTGCAATCGGCTAAGGCATACATAATAAAGTTAAAAGTGTTAAGTGTTAAGAGTTAAGTGTGCTTCGCACAGTTTAGGGTTTAGAATGATCTTGTTCTCTTGTTCTCTTGTCCTCTTGTCCTCTTGTCAACTATCGATTAAGTTTCTTGATGATGTGAGAGACGATGCCCCAGATTATGAAGTTGCTCTCATCGGGCACTTTAATTACCGGGTATTTGCGATTGGCAGGGACCATAAAGATGCCGTCGGCATTGATTAGTAACCGCTTGACTGTGAAATCACCATCAATAAAGCACACTGCTATGTCGCCGTCGTGTGGCTCAAGCGAGCGGTCGATGATGAGCATATCTCCCTCGTTGATGCCAGAATCGACCATAGAGTCACCTATCACTCTGGCACAAAATGTAGAGGCAGGGTTGTTGATAAGTTCATGGTTAAGGTCCACCGAGTCGGCAAAGGCTCCTTGAGCAGGACTTGGAAATCCCGCCTGCACGCGATTCTCAAACAATTGCAGCTCCACTTCGCTGCTTTCTTCAATTTTCTTAATTTCAAGTGTTGCCATCAGGTGCAAAGGTAGGAAAAAGTTTTCAGTTGTCAGTTATCAGTTTTAAGTTTTTTAGTTTCATATAATGAAATTATTATCCATTCAGCAGAATCACTATAAGACAAACCAAGCGAGTTGTTGCGATATAGACAACTCGCTTGGGGTAATAATGGGTTATCGCTTTTTACAGTAAATCTACCGAGCGTTTCAAGAAGTTGTTAAGAGCTTCACCTTTTAGGAGGCCATTGCCGAGGAGGGCGATGTCGATTAGCTGCTTAACTGTGTCTTGCCCAGCGGCATAGTTGGTGACAATCTCCTCTTTCTTGCCGCGCAACTCTTGTGCCTTGTCCTCGTTTTTCTTGAGGTCGTCCTTCTTGTCCTCGGGCACGCCTTTGTTGTCCTTGTCGAGGTCACGAATGGCCTTGATGACAGCATTTGTGGCAGCGAGTTCGTCGTCAATAGGCTTAATCTCGTCTTTGACAGCCGCTACAGCCTGCTCCACAACTCTCTTGATAAGCGGGTGGTTGGTGTTGAGCGTGAAGTTATAGGCATCGGGGAACTCTCCGTAGAAACTCATGCCTGGCTGGAACACCGCCATATCCTTCATGCGTCGCATATACTCGCTTTGAGTAATCACCACAGGCTGAGCATCGGGCGACATGGCGGCATAGGTCACCATGAACTCGCTCTTCTCGATGGCAGGAATCTGCGACTTGAATAGGGTAGAGGCGATTTCGCGCTCTTCGGTAGTGAGGTCGGCGTCTTTAGCGTCTTCCTTACGAACGAGATTGTCAACCACATCGCTATCGACACGCACAAATCGCGATTTCTCGTTCATCTGCTCCAGCAGTCCCACGAATGGGATGTCGAGCTGACCGTCCATCAACAGCACGTCATAGCCCTTATCCTGGGCAGCTTTGATGTAGGTGTATTGCGCTGTCTTGTCGGTGACATAGAGATAGATGAGGTTTTCGTCCTTATCGGTCTGGTTGCCCTTAATAAGGTCTTTGTACTCGTCAAACTTGAAGTATTTGCCATCGGTGTTCTGGAGCAAGGCGAACTTTGCCGCAGCATCTTTGAATTTCTCATCGCTGAGCATGCCATACTCAATGAATATCTTGATGTCGTTCCATTTATCCTCAAATGCCTTAGCATCGGTCTTAGCAATCTCTTCTAGGCGGCTTGCCACCTTCTTGGTGATATAAGACGAAATCTTCTTCACGTTGCGGTCGGCTTGCAGGTAGGAGCGCGACACGTTCAACGGAATGTCGGGGCTGTCGATAACTCCTTGCAGCAGCATCATGAACTCGGGCACCACGCCCTCCACGCTTTCGGTGACAAACACCTGGTTGCAATAAAGCTGGATGCGGTCTTTGCGGATGTCGAGGTTGTTCTTAATCTTAGGGAAATAAAGGATACCTGTGAGAGTGAAGGGATAATCCACATTCAGGTGAATCCAGAACAAAGGATCATCCTGTGCCGGTTGGATGGCATGATAGAACTTGATGTAGTCCTCATCCTTGAGGTCAGTGGGTTTGCGAGTCCACAGCGGCTCGATGTCGTTGATTACCTTGTCCTTGTCGGTATCGACATATTTGCCGTCTTTCCACTCCTGTTCCTTGCCGAACACCACTGGCACTGGCAGGAATTTGCAATACTTGTTGAGCAAGGTGCTGATGCGTGACTGCTCAAGAAACTCTTTCTCGTCGTCATCGATATAGAGGACAATGTCGGTGCCACGTTCAGCCTTCTCGCACTCGCTCATCTCAAACTCAGGTGAACCGTCGCAGCTCCAAAGTACTGGCTTTGCACCTTCCTCCCATGAAAGTGAGCGAATCTCCACTTTCTTGGCAACCATAAATGCCGAATAGAAGCCCAAACCAAAGTGTCCGATGATGGCATTCGCATTGTCTTTATACTTGTTGAGGAAGTCCTCGGCTCCTGAGAAAGCAATCTGGTTGATGTATTTATCCACATCCTGCTCGGTCATACCTATACCGTGGTCACTCACGGTAAGAGTGCCAGCGTCTTTGTCAAGAGTTACTGACACTTTCAATCCTTCGGTCTCGCCCTTGAAATCGCCGGCAGCGGCGAGGGTTTTTAGTTTTTGTGTTGCATCTACTGCATTAGAAACCAGCTCACGCAAGAAAATCTCGTGATCGCTGTACAAGAATTTTTTAATAACAGGGAAAATGTTGTTGGTTGTTACCCCAATTGATCCTTTTGCCATAGTATATATTTTTTGTTGTTAATTATCGTTTTTATTTCGAGTTATCGAGTACTCGAGCATTCGAGCAATCGAAATAATCGAGCAATCGAATAATCGAGAATATATCACATGAATAATAAAGCAAAAAAAATGCCACACGCGGTGGCGTGTGACATTTTGTGTCGCGTGGTGAAAATTTGTCACCTCTTAATTCCCTAAAATAATGTTATAGATAAAGGTGATGTCGCCACTAGTGATTGCTCCGTCACCGTCCACATCACTTGAGTTGATATAGGTGTCATCGCCGGTAAGCAGGTAGTTGTAGAGCGCAGTAACATCAGCACTTGTCACACTTCCGTCGTTATTAACGTCGCCTGGTACTACGGTCGTCTCGGTGCCGTCATATTGCACAAAGTCATCGCCGGTGATAGCCTCTACCGACCAAGTCTTTGCTCGTGCTGTTGCCACCTGCTCGGCAGTCATTTCGTTTTGAGGCATCTCATTGTCGAGGTCCATAACCACCATATATCCGCCATTGGGAGGTGTGGGCAATGTGGTTACAAAATCTTCCATCGCCTGACCCTTGATCTGGTTATTGTAGAAGTAGAGTTGGAACATTGCGGTGCAGCCACTCACGTCGAGCGAGGTCAACTGGTTGTCGTTACAATTCAGAATAATCATTTTAGAAAGGTTGGTAACATTTATCGATGTCAACTGGTTGTACTCGCAATACAATTGATTCAAATTGGTGTTGTCGCTCAAATCAAGCTCTGTGAGCTGGTTTCTTATACATGATAATATGCTCAACCGAGGATTTCCTGCCAGGTTGAGACTCGTCAGTTGATTATCACCACAAAATAGGATTTTCAAGTCAGAACATTCTGAGACATTGATTGAAGTCAGTATATTGTTATCACAATAGATATTCCTCAAGAGAGGATTACCCGATAGGTCAAGTGTTATTATTCTGTTCCAAGTATCTTCAGCGTCGTCTTCAAAATTGCTGACATCAAGATTAGTCAAGGCAGGAAAATGCTCGATGCCTGTCAAGTCTTCTATCCCACACGCATTCGCACTGATATTGGTGACATTGGCAACCTCGTCGCCGGTGATCACACCATCGCTGCCGTAGGATTGGCTGAGTAACCAGTTTCGGAAATTAGGGTCGGGGAAAGTCGCCTCATCAATGGTGACATCAGAATATGTTTCAGTAACATATTCGAAATCAAGGAAAATCGACACGTTGCTTTGAGGCATGGTAAAAGAATAAATATTCCCATCAAGCTCAGCAACATCATCGGCCGTGATGTTTTTGAATCTCATTCCTGATAACTGGTAACCCATAAAAGGTTCAAAAGTGAAGTAAACGGTTTCGCCCGGTTCGGCATCGACAAAATTATAACTGCTCATCAACAAGTCGGTACCAATCTGCACCTCGGCTGCTCCATTTGGGACACAATAGGTAAACACAGAATACGCATCTGCCGTGAGACATGCAAGCAGTGCCACCAATAATAGTAAAAACTTTTTCATACGCAAAAATTTTATTGTTTAGTTATACAAAAAATTCTCTTCACACTACAGATTGCAAATTTAGTTATTTTTATTGAGAAAATAATTTGTTTTAGTGAAAAAGTTTAAAACATTCAAAAAACTACTCGTTTTGGTATTACAAAAAAGACACTCAATAGAAAAAATATTCTAGAGAGTGTCGCGATTAAGTATTAGCATGAAATATTTATTTTGAATCTGTATCTATTGAAGCAAGAGTCTCGCCGTCCTTTACATCTATTGTGATGGTTGCGTCAGCCAAATCCTCATTCCTGAGAAGCAAGTCCGACATAGGATCTTCAATATGTGTCTGGATGGCTCTTTTGAGTGGTCGCGCACCATATTGCACGTCAAATCCCTTCTCGGCAACAAAATTCTTGGCTGCCTCGGTGACAATCAACTCATTACCTATTTCATGCACTCGCTTATAGAACATATCCAATTCGATGTCAATGATTTTGAGAATATCGTCCTTGTTGAGGCTCGAGAAAGTGATGATGTCGTCAACACGGTTGAGGAACTCGGGCGAGAACGAGCGGTTGAGGGCTTTGCGTATCACCGCGTCGGAGCGTTCTTTAGTAAGTTCCTGAGTGTTGAAACCCACGCCGGTGCCAAAATCTTTCAGTTCCCGGGTGCCGATATTGGAAGTCATGATAATGATGGTATTCTTGAAATCGACTTTACGTCCCAGACTGTCGGTAAGTTCGCCCTCATCAAGCACTTGCAGCAGCATGTTGAACACATCGGGGTGGGCTTTCTCTATCTCGTCGAGCAGAACGACAGAGTAGGGGTGGCGGCGCACCTTCTCAGTGAGTTGTCCGCCTTCCTCATATCCCACATATCCTGGAGGGGCACCGACTAGCCGCGACACGTTGAATTTCTCCATATATTCACTCATGTCGATGCGGATGAGAGCGTCGGGGCTGTCGAACAAGAACTCGTTCAAGCACTTGGCAAGCAATGTCTTGCCCACGCCAGTAGGCCCCAAGAACATGAATGAACCTATAGGGCGGTGCGGGTCTCTCAACCCTAATCGGTTGCGGCGAATGGCTTTTGCAATCTTCTCAATAGCCTCGTCTTGACCAATGACTTTAGATTTCAACTCGTTGGTCATGCCTAGCAGCCTGATGCCTTCGCTGGCTGCAATACGCTTGGTTGGTACGCCAGTCATCATCGCCACCACTTGTGCGATATGTTCTTCGTCAACGGTTTCACGATTCTTGTCAAGTTCTGCTTCCCATTCCACTCTCACTTCATCAAGTTTTAACTTTAGTTTTTCTTGCTGGTCGCGATAGCGGGCGGCACTCTCGAAGTTTTGCGCTTGAACGGCTTTCAGCTTGTTGGCTTGCGCCTCGGCGATTTGAACTTCCAGTTCTTCAATCTCTTTGGGAGGCACGATCTTTGAGATGCGCACCCTCGACCCTGCCTCGTCAAGCACGTCGATAGCCTTATCGGGGAAGGCCCGGTCGCTGATATATCGGTTGGTGAGGGCGACGCAGGCCTTGATTGCTTCGGGGGTATAATTCACGCCGTGATGCTTTTCATAGACTTCCTTGATGTTGTTCAATATCTCAAGGGTCTCTTCGGGAGTGGAGGCATCGACGAGCACCTTCTGGAAACGGCGCTCCAGGGCTCCGTCTTTCTCGATGTTCTTGCGGTACTCGTCGAGAGTGGTGGCGCCTATGCATTGCAGCTCGCCGCGTGCCAAAGCAGGTTTGAGAAGGTTGGCGGCATCCATCGAGCCGCTGGCGTTACCGGCACCCACAATGGTGTGGATCTCATCGATAAAAAGAATCACCTCGTCGCTCTTCGACGCCTCCTCGATGATAGCCTTGATGCGCTCCTCAAACTGTCCGCGATACTTGGTGCCGGCGACCACGCCAGCCATGTCGAGCGCTACGATGCGCTTGTCCAAGAGGTTGTGGGGAACCTTGCGCTCCACTATGCGCTGTGCCAGCCCTTCGACTATCGCCGACTTGCCCACTCCTGGCTCGCCAATCAGCACGGGGTTGTTCTTTTTGCGGCGGCTGAGGATTTGCGCCAGGCGCTCTATCTCACGCTCACGGCCAATGACCGGGTCGAGGTCGCCGTTGGCGGCCTGACGAGTGATGTCCTTGCCATACTTGTTAATAGTGGGTGTCGCGTTGTCATTTTTTGTGACATTTCGTCGCTGGGTGGTTCTCTCACCACCACTTGAAGGTGCGCCGCCTTGATCATCGTCATCAAAGTCGTCATCATCCTCATCGCTAGCGAAGTCCACACCGTCAATAATAGGCAATACCTGCTCATCAATAAGAGCCATCAGTTCCTCATTTTTCAGTATGTTTATTTCGTCTTTTATCATCTAATTTAATATTATTTGGACCGAAGCCCATCATTTAATATAAGTACAATTTCAGCAATTTCTGTGCCAATATTCAATATACATTGCAAAATTACTCATTATAGGCCTAATAAGTATGAAAATTGAGGCTAAATATAAAAAACAATGCTCTTATTTTGGAATACAAATTAAAAAATGACTAATTTTGCACTATAATTAAAAAATGAGTATTATATGAGAAAAAAAGTAATGCTAGTGTTTGGCACTCGTCCGGAAGCTATTAAGATGGCTCCGTTGGTTAAGTGCCTTGAGCAACGCCGTGAGGAGTTTGAGGTAATAGTCTGTGTGACCGGTCAGCATCGCGAGATGCTTGATCAAGTTTTGAAGATATTTGACATCACGCCCGATCATGATTTAAACATCATGAAGGCAGGTCAAGATCTATATGACGTTACAACTCGAGTGCTTCAAGGCATGAGAGACGTACTTAAAGAAGTGAAGCCCGACATCGTCCTTGTTCATGGCGACACCACCACAAGCACAGCGACGGCGCTTGCCGCTTTCTATCAGCAGATACCCGTTGGGCATGTGGAGGCTGGCTTGCGCACACACAACATCTACAGTCCGTGGCCCGAGGAGATGAACCGCCAGATTACCGGTCGCATCGCCACCCTTGACTTTGCCCCGACACCATTAAGTCGACAGAATCTTCTGGATGAAGGAGTAGGCGAGGAGCACATTTTTGTTACTGGCAACACAGTGATAGATGCTCTGCACATTGTGGTGAATAAAATCAAGAGCAATAGCGAGTTGAGCAACACCTTATCAATAAATCTCGCCCAGCAAGGCTTGGACGTGAGCCGCATTGCCGATGGCCGCAGACTGGTGCTTATTACTGGTCACCGCCGCGAGAACTTTGGCGATGGTTTCCTCAACATCTGCAATGCTATCAAGCATCTGAGCGAGAAATATCCCGAAGTGGATTTTGTGTATCCCATGCACTTAAATCCCAATGTGCGCAAACCCATCCACAAGATTTTTGGTGAGAATTTGGAGAATCTGGGAAACCTCTTCTTCATTGAGCCGCTTGAGTATCTTGACTTTGTTTTCTTGATGGAGAAATCTAACATTGTCCTAACCGACAGCGGTGGCATTCAGGAAGAGGCTCCTGGACTTGGCAAACCTGTGCTTGTTATGCGCGACACCACCGAGCGCCCCGAGGCGCTTGACGCCGGAACCGTGAAACTGGTGGGAACCGACTATAACAAGATTGTAGATAACGTGTCGCTGCTACTTGACGATGAGAGAGAATATGAGATTATGAGTCGAGCAGTGAACCCTTACGGCGACGGCAAGGCTTGCCCACGCATCGCCGAGGCACTACACAACGTAATGGAGCTGACAAGCTGACAAGGAACAAGCTGACAAGACAATGGTAGTTGTCGCAGCTTTACACTTGTCTCGTTCGCTCGTCAGCTCGTTCGCTCGTCAGCTAAAAACGATAAACGAATAACGAAAAACAAAATAACAATGAAAGGTAAAATATTAGTGGCCGGTGGCATGGGCTTTATTGGCTCGCACACCACAGTAGAGTTGCAGAATGCGGGATATGAGGTTGTCATTATCGACAATCTCTCTAACAGCAATGTTGATGTGCTTGATGGCATAGAGAAAATCACTGGCATCAGACCGGTATTTGTCGAGGGCGACTGCACCGACATCAACGTGCTGCGCAAGATGTTCGACGAGAATCCAGGCATTGACGGCATCATCGACTTCGCCGCCAGCAAGGCGGTAGGGGAATCGGTAGAGAAGCCTATCATGTACTATCGCAACAATCTCAACATCCTGCTCAACCTGCTGGAGCTGATGCCAGAATTTGGCGTGAAGGGTTTTGTGTTCTCGTCGTCATGCACAGTATATGGTGAGCCCGACAAGAACCCCATCACCGAGGATGCTCCCACCAAGAAAGCCACCTCACCTTACGGTGCCACTAAGCAGGTGAGCGAGGATATCATCGCCGACGTGATCAAGAGCGGTAGTCCCATCAAGGCTGTGCTGCTGCGTTACTTCAACCCAATCGGCGCACACCCCAGCGCCGAGATAGGGGAGTTGCCTAATGGCGTACCCGCCAATCTCGTGCCTTACCTCACCCAGACCGCCATCGGTGTGCGCAAAGAGTTGAGCATCTTTGGCGATGACTACGACACTCCCGACGGCTCCTGCATCCGCGACTTTATCAATGTCGTTGACCTCGCAAAAGCCCATGTTAAAGCTTTGGAGCGTATGCTCGAAGACAAGAGCGACGAGCCACTTGAGGTGTTCAACATCGGTACTGGCGAAGGAGCATCGGTACTGCAGCTGCTTGCAGCTTTTGAGAAGGCGACAGGCGTGAAAGTGCCTCACAAGATTGTGGGACGACGCGAGGGCGATATAGTGAAAATCTGGGCTGACCCCAAGAAGGCAAACGAAGTGCTGGGCTGGAAAGCCGAAGAAAGCCTCGAAGACACCATGCTCAGCGCTTGGCGATGGCAACAGCGCCTCCGCGAGCGCGGAATAATGTGACAAGTGTATGGAGCTAACAAGCTGACAAGGAACAAGCAAACAAGGCAATGGTAGTTTTGGTCGTTTGATACAGCTACCCCCACGCTGCTAAGGTCGGCTTCGCCGAGAAATTGAACAAAATTTTAAAGTAAAATTATACAAAATTTTTGATAAAATTCTCACGCTCGCAAGGCTTTGTGCAAGCTAGTGCCCTTCGGGCAGAAATCTATCAAATCTAGAACAAATCAAACAAATAATTTTTGAAAGATTTGGAATGATTTGTAAGATTTCTCGCCGCTAGGCGACTCGCTTAATCGCATTTTTGTTAGATTTTTTGTTTTAATTTTGTTGAATTTCCACGCAAAGCGTGTTAAATTAGTCCTCAATGCAATTATGTGCCTGTTGTTTCTCGTCGTTTTTTGTCGTTTGACTGTATACTTGTCTCGTTCGCTCGTCAACTGAAAACAGAAAACTAAAAAATAAAAACGTGAAAAATATAAGAAACTTTTGCATAATAGCTCATATTGACCACGGCAAGAGCACTCTTGCCGACCGTCTGCTTGAGTTCACCAAGACAGTTGGTGCTAAGGAAATGCAGAATCAGGTGCTCGACGACATGGAATTGGAGCGCGAACGTGGTATCACCATCAAGAGCCATGCCATTCAGATGGACTATGAGCAAAATGGCGAGAAATATACCCTCAACCTTATTGACACCCCAGGACACGTTGACTTCTCCTACGAGGTGTCGCGCTCCATTGCGGCTTGCGAGGGTGCATTGCTGGTCGTTGACGCCACACAAGGCGTTCAGGCGCAGACCATCAGCAACCTTTACATGGCAATCGACAACGGCCTTGAGATAATTCCTGTCATCAACAAGATTGATATGGAAAGTGCCCATCCCGATGAGGTGGAGGATGAGATTGTTGACCTGCTGGGTTGTGACCCCGAGGAGATTATCCGCGTGAGCGCTCGCACTGGCGAGGGAGTGCCTAAAGTGCTTGAAGCCATTGTTGAGCGCATTCCGGCACCCACTGGCGACCCCGATGCTCCATTGCAGGCCCTGATTTTTGACTCTGTGTTCAACCCCTTCCGCGGCATCATCGTTTATTTCAAGATTGAGAACGGCAGCATCCACAAGGGCGACTTGGTGAAGTTTGTGAACACCGGCAAGCAGTATAATGCCGATGAGATTGGCGTGCTGAAGTTGCAGATGGCGCCACGCGAGGTGCTAACTACCGGCACTGTGGGATATATCATCTCAGGTATCAAGACATCGGCAGAGGTAAGAGTCGGTGACACTATCACTCATGTTGCAACGCCTTGTGAGAAAGCTATCGAAGGTTTCCAAGAGGTGAAGCCTATGGTTTTTGCTGGTGTATATCCCATCGATCCCGAAGATTTTGAGAACCTGCGCACCTCGCTTGAGAAACTGCAGCTCAACGATGCCTCGTTGACATTCACTCCTGAGTCGTCGGTGGCTCTGGGTTTTGGATTCCGTTGCGGTTTCTTGGGATTGCTACACATGGAGATTGTGCAAGAAAGGCTCGATCGCGAGTTTGACATGGACGTGATTACGACTGTGCCGAACGTGAGTTACATGGTGTATGACAA